>Ga0164296_1003679_pt1 | contig 14345 bp, 15 predicted proteins | sample GEODES057metaG_FD_113533 | JGI IMG/M metagenome (GOLD analysis project Ga0164296, IMG submission 113533) | Dystrophic lake water microbial communities from Trout Bog Lake, Wisconsin, USA - GEODES057 metaG | ecosystem: Environmental > Aquatic > Freshwater > Lake | place: USA: Trout Bog Lake... | reverse complement strand
CATCAAAGCCGCTGCCGAAGGTCGCTTGAAGGGTATTCTTGGTTATACGAATGCGGCGAATGTCTCGATCGACTTCAACCATGATCCGCATTCGTCAATTTTCCATATGGATCAGACCAAGGTTATGGATGGCAACTTCGTCTCGATCCTGACCTGGTACGACAATGAGTGGGGCTTCTCGAACCGCATGGCAGACACGGCAGTTGCTATGGGCAAGCTCATCTAAGGAAATCGAACCATGACCCTCTTCAATACACTCGATGATGCATCCGTCTCGGGCAAGCGCGTGCTGGTCCGTGTTGATCTCAACGTGCCGATGGAAGAGGGTCGGGTTTCTGATACCACCCGTATTGATCGCATTTTACCAACGCTTCGCGAAATTGCGGATAAAGGCGGTAAGGTAATCTTGCTCGCGCATTTTGGTCGTCCAAAAGGCGTTGATCCAAAAGAGTCTTTAGCGCCTGTTGCTGTTGAGCTTTCGAAGCGTTTGGGTCGTCCTGTTGGCTTTGCTTCGGATTGTGTTGGTGACGCGGCTAAACATGCTGTTGATGGCATGAAAAACGGCGACATCGTTTGCCTGGAAAATACACGCTTCCACAAAGAGGAAGAGAAAAATGATCCAGCCTTTGTCGCCGCACTCGCAGCCAATGGCGATCTTTATGTAAACGATGCCTTCTCAGCGGCTCACCGCGCGCATGCTTCAACGGAAGGTCTCGCTAAAGTTCTGCCGGCTTATGCGGGCCGCACGATGCAGGCGGAGATTGAAGCCCTTGCCAAGGCTCTTGAGCAGCCGGAACGGCCAGTACTCGCAGTGGTGGGTGGAGCGAAGGTTTCTTCCAAGCTCGAATTGCTCGGTAATTTAGTGAAAAAAGTCGATATTCTGGTGATCGGCGGTGGCATGGCCAATACGTTTTTGGCAGCGCTTGGTAAAGCCGTTGGCAAATCACTCTGCGAACATGATTTGCTTGATACCGCGCGCGGTGTAATGGAAACGGCTAAGGCTTCTGGTTGTGAAATCGTGTTACCTGTCGACGCGACAGTTGCATCGGAATTCAAAGCGCACGCAACCAATAAAGTCGTCTCGGTTGATGCCGTGGGCGCTGACGACATGATGCTGGATATCGGTCCTGCATCGGTTAAGACCGTTTCTGCAAAGCTCGCCACCGCAAAGACGCTCGTATGGAATGGCCCCTTCGGCGCATTCGAATTGGAGCCTTTTGATGCCGGCACCAATGCGGTTGCACAAGAGGCCGCTCGTCTGACCAAGGCAGGTAAGCTGCTCTCTGTCGCAGGTGGAGGCGATACGGTATCTGCCTTAAATCATGCGGGCGCGGCGGATGATTTTACCTATGTTTCAACCGCAGGCGGCGCCTTCCTCGAATGGCTCGAAGGCAAGCCGTTGCCTGGTGTGGATGCCTTGCGGCGCAAATAAGCGAAATAAATGATCGTGACGAAAACGGACTAAAGGAGATGAGACCATGCCACGCATAACCATGAGACAGTTGCTCGATCACGCAGCCGAGCATAGCTATGGCGTCCCAGCCTTTAACATCAACAATATGGAAGGTGCGCTGGCCGTTATGGCTGCGGCAGTTGCTGCTGATGCGCCCGTTATTATCCAAGCCTCACGGGGCGCTCGCGCTTATGCCAATGACATTATGCTCAAGCATATGATGGATGCGTTGACTGAAATTTATCCACAGATTCCGATCTGCGTGCATTTAGATCATGGCAATAATGCTGCTACCTGCATGACGGCCATACAAGCTGGATTCACTTCGGTGATGATGGATGGTTCGTTGAAAGATGATGGAAAAACGCCAGGTGATTGGGATTATAATGTCGGGATCACGAAGACAGTTACCGATATGGCCCATCTTGGTGGTATTTCGGTTGAAGGCGAATTGGGTGTCTTAGGTTCGCTGGAAACGGGACAAGGTGAGAAGGAAGATGGTCACGGCTTTGAGGGTACGCTCTCGCATGATCAATTGCTGACTAATCCGAAGGAAGCCGTTGATTTCGTACGCGCAACCAAGGTGGATGCACTCGCAATAGCGATGGGTACGTCGCATGGTGCCTATAAATTTACACGTAAGCCTGATGGTGCGATCCTTGCGATGCATGTCATAGAGGAAATTCATCGGTTATTGCCGAATACGCATCTGGTTATGCATGGCTCATCTTCCGTGCCACAGGATTTGCAGGACATTATAAATGCCTATGGCGGAGAGATGCCGCAGACATGGGGCGTGCCTGTGGAAGAAATCCAACGCGGTATCAAAAACGGCGTGCGTAAGGTGAATATCGATACCGATAACCGCATGGCGATGACGGGACAAATCCGCAAAGTCCTTGCTGAGAATCGTGGTGAGTTCGATCCACGAAAATATTTGAAGCCTGCTATGGATGCGATGACCAAACTCGTGAAGCAACGGTTTGAAGAATTTGGCACCGCTGGTAAGGCGTCCAAGATCGGCAAAGTTCACACGCTCGCCGAGATGGCGAAACTCTATGCGTCGGGTAAACTCGATCCAACCTTTGGTTAAGGTGGACGTCAGAAAGCAGTGTTATGACCTATACGGCGCGTCTCGTTCTTTTTGCTCCGCATGAAGAGAATGCTGAACAGTTGGCTGCATCATTGTCGGCTGCCTTTAAGGGTGGCCGGATTGACGCGGTTATCATCGCACTGCCCGATAGCGATGAGCGGTCGCAAATCAATTTCGTTAAAGCGCTTGTTCCCGTCGTGCACGAAGCGGGAGCGGTACTTTTGATCGTTGACGCCTTCGAAATGGTAGCGCGAACGGGTGCTGACGGGGTGCATCTTTCCTCACCCACCCGCGTCATAGAGGCAACTGCTGCCATGCGTCGGATTGATCGTTCGGTCGGTGTTGGGGGCTTAAAGGCGCGGCACGATGCCATGGAGGCGGCTGAATTGGGTGCCGACTATGTCATGTTTGGCGAAATTCGTCCGGATGGATCAGTTCCGACGCTTTCGATGGTGTTGGAGCGGGCGGAATGGTGGGCCGAATTGTTCAATACGCCGTGTGTGGCCTTTGCTAGCGAAGAAGCCCATATCGCTCCGCTCGTTGCAACGGGCGCGGAGTTTATTGGGCTAGGCTCCCAATCTTTCAGTCATCCCGATGGAATTGGCGCGGTTGTTACCCAAGCTCTGGCTATCATCGCTCAAACTCCCGCGCCGCAGCGCGATGAATAGCAATCGTCGCTTGACGCGTCCGCTTTGACGTTGTTGATGCTCTTTCAACGTCGCGTTCGCCATATGGGTGTCGCGTGTTTCGCTGATTGAAGGGCCCAATATGATCCGTTCTCCGCTTATGACCGTTATGGTTGACGCTGTGATGAAGGCTGCAAAAGGCCTGCGCCGCGATTTTGGTGAAATTGAAAATCTACAGGTCTCGCGGAAAGGCCCAGGGGATTTCGTTTCACAGGCTGATTTGAGAGCCGAGGCGATTTTACATGACTCGCTTCTGAAAGCCCGCCCTGATTTTGGCTTTGTTATGGAAGAGGGTGGCATTGTTGAAGGCAAAGACACGTCTCATCGCTGGCATATCGACCCGCTCGATGGGACGTTGAATTTCTTGCACGGCATGCCGCATTTTTCCGTTTCGCTTGGGCTAGAACGGGAAGGGCAGATTGTCGCGGGCGTTGTTTATGATCCGATCAAAGACGAGCTCTTCATCGCGGAGAAAGGCAAGGGTGCCTTTTTGAACAATCGTCGTTTGCGGGTTTCAGGACGTACTGATCTTATGGAATGCATGATTGGAACGGGTATTCCATCAAGCGCCAAGCGCGATTTGCCGACTTATATGAAGGAAATGGCCCATGTGACGGCGCGAACCGCGGGAGTACGTCGCCTTGGTTCGGCCGCACTGGATCTTTCATATGTGGCTGCCGGAAGGCTTGATGGCTTTTGGGAGACGGGCTTGTCATCATGGGATATTGCTGCGGGTGTAATTCTTGTGCGTGAAGCGGGCGGATTTGTTTCAGATGGCACCGGCGGCGACTATAAAGTGACGGGTAACTCGATTTTAGTGGCCAATTCATCGGTTCACGGCCAATTGGTGCAGGCGTTAAAAGAGGCGCGAGCTTCTTAAACGGTGTGATCTGAGAATGGTGTGTTCTTGAACTGAGAGAGATTAAAAGTCATCATGGCGGCGTTCTTTAAGGGAGGTTTCATGGCTCGGAACAACGATACACAACCTCTGACACGGCCAACGCCTTATCTTTTTCGTATGGCCGTTTTTCTTGTGCTTGGCGCTTTTATCGCCTTCATTCTTTATCGTCCCATTATTCAGGCTTTTAATGCTAATCCGCCACTGAATGCGCTCATCATTGGTGTTTTGACCATCGGTATAGTTCTGGCATTCCGCGGCGTTTTGCGGTTGTTTCGTGAAGTGCGCTGGGCAAATGCTTTTCTTGAAAGCGATAGCGGCGTTGTTATTGAGCGTGAACCCCTTCTCTTGTTGCCAATGGCCAAAATGTTGGCTGGCCGCCAAAAGCGCGAAGCTTTATCGCCGCTTTCCTTGCGCGCCATTTTAGACACGATCGGCCTTCGCCTCGATGAAGCCCGCGATACTGGCCGTTACTTAACGGGCCTTTTGGTATTCTTGGGACTATTGGGAACGTTTTGGGGTCTTTTGGATACGGTTGGTTCGGTTGGAAAAGTTATTCAATCGATGAAGGCTGGCTCGGACGCGGCCTTAATGTTTGAAGAATTGAAATCTGGTCTCGCTGCACCTCTGGGCGGGATGGGTATTTCATTTTCTTCCTCGCTGTTTGGTCTTGCGGGTTCATTGATCCTCGGATTTTTGGATTTGCAGGCAGGCCATGCCCAAAATCAGTTTTATGAGCAATTGGAAAATTGGTTGGCTGGAATTGCTGGCCCTGGTGCGACGGTACCGTTGAATTCGGGCCTGCCTGTTTCATCGACTTCCTCGGGTAGTTTAGCCGAACCTGGATTACACGCCGCTAATGTTGCGGCGATTGAGAATTTGGCTTCTGGCATTCAATCGCTCGTTGTCTCGATGCGCTCCGAGCAGCAATTGATCCGGGATTGGGTTGAGTCCCAAGCGCAGCGTGAAGCCGAGATGAAGGCGGTTCTTGAGGCCTTGTTGGCCGAGAAGAGGCGGGGCTAACCATGGCCCGCCCGGGTCGCAATCAGAGAGTTGTTGATTATTGGCCAGGCTTCGTAGACGCCTTATCGACGCTTGTTCTATCGATCGTTTTTCTTTTGACCGTTTTTATGGTGGCGCAGTTTTTCTTAAGCCAGCAGGTAACGGATAAAGATGCGGCGTTGCTTAAGCTTAACCGTCAGATTTCCGAACTAACCGATCTCCTGGCGCTCGAGCGTGTTAACCGCAAAAATTTAGAAGAAAATATTGCGCTATTGGGCGACACGTTGGCGGCGGCGCAAACCGAGCGTGATCAATTAAAAAATCAATTGCAAGCGGTTGGCGGAACGCCCGTCGATAGTGGAACACAGCTTGGTTCGCTTAACAAAGACCTCGACGCGCAAAAGCAAATTTCATCCCGCGCCTTGGCGCAAGTTGAAGCGCTTAATCAGCAGATCAATGCGCTGCGCCGTCAATTGGCTGCTTTAGAAGAAGCATTAAATGCATCTGAGCAACGAGATAAAGAAAGCCAGGCTAGGATTGCAGACCTTGGCTCGCGGCTCAATGTTGCATTAGCACAGAAGGTGCAAGAATTAGCACGATATCGATCCGAATTTTTTGGTCGATTAAGGCAAATCCTTTCTAACCGTTCCGATGTGCGTGTTGTCGGTGATCGCTTCGTGTTTCAATCAGAAGTCTTCTTTGATGTGGGCTCAGCAGCGGTTAGCAATGCCGGGAAAGTGGAGCTCGATAAGCTTGCGTCTGCCTTGGTCCAGCTGGATGGGGAAATTCCACCGGATATTCCTTGGATCCTGCGCGTTGATGGTCATACCGACAAGAAGCCTTTGAGCGGTGCGGGGCAGTTTAAATCCAACTGGGAATTGTCCGCCGCACGCGCCATTTCGGTGGTGCAATATCTCGTCACCAAAGGCGTTGCACCGCAGCGTTTAATGGCGGCGGGCTTTGGCGAATTTCAGCCAATCGAATTGGGCGATACCGACGAGGCCCTTAAGCGCAACCGACGGATTGAGTTGAAGCTCACGGATCGTTGAGAAGGCTCTGATTTAATTCCGGTCAAATTGCAGAGCAGCCAAGCGGGCATATAGGCCACCGAGTTGAACCAGTTCGGTATGGGTGCCTTGTTCGACAATCTTGCCTTGGTCCATCACTAAAATTCGGTCCGCATTGACGATGGTGGAAAGGCGATGCGCTATGACAATGGTTGTGCGGCCTTCCATCAAACGATCAAGGGCAGATTGCACCAATGTTTCGTTTTCGGCATCGAGCGCTGAGGTTGCTTCATCGAGCAGCAGAATAGGCGCATCTTTTAAAATGGCACGCGCAATCGAAATGCGTTGGCGTTGCCCGCCAGAAAGCGTCACGCCCCGTTCGCCGATGCGTGTTTCGTAGCCTTCGGGCCAGTTGCTGACAAAATTATCAACAATCGCACGTTCAGCAGCAGATTTGATGGCAGCATCGGATGCGTTTGGGCTGCCATAGCGGATATTATCCGCCAAGCTCGTACCGAAAATCATGCTTTCCTGAGGCACCAATGCAATCCGACCTCTTAAGGCGCGAGGATCAACGTCGCGAATGGGTAGGCCATCGACCACAATCTCGCCCGATGTCGCGTCGTAAAACCTTAACAGCAATTGCATGATTGTGCTTTTGCCGGCCCCAGATGGGCCAACGATTGCGATCCGTTCGCCTTGCTTAACGGAAAAACTGACGCCATCAAGCACAGGCTCGTTGGGACGGGACGGGTAGGCGAAACCGACATTGTTAAATTCAATGGTGCCCTTCGGAGGATTGGGCAGCAATTTAGGTTTGGAAGGTGCACGAATAGCGGGTTCAATGGCTAATAATTCTGCTAATCGACCAGCCGCGCCAGCGGCAGCGCTGACCTCGCCCCAGACTTGGGATAGTTCTCCCAACCCGCCCGCGGCAAAGATCGCGTAAAGTACAAATTGCGACAGGGTTCCGGGAGAAATCCGCCCGGCAAGTACGTCTTGTGCGCCATACCAAAGAATTCCGACGACGCTGGAAAATACAAGCGCGATACCAATGCCGGTGAGAAGAGACCTTGCCCAAGTCGCTGTACGTGCTGTTTCGTAGGCTTCTTCAGCTGCGTCTGAGAAACGCTGCATCGTCATTCGTTCTGCAACAAAGGCCTGCATGACCCTCATCGCGCCGATCGCTTCCGTTGCATATGCGGATGCATCGGCCAGACGATCTTGAGCATCACGGGCGCGGTTTCTTACGGTGCGGCCAGATGCAACCAAGGGCAAAACAATGATCGGGATCGCGAGTGCGACGAGGCCCGAAAGGCGAGGGCTTGTATAAACCATCATCGCGCCCGCGCCTAAAAAGAGTACGAGATTGCGTAGCGCTACCGAAGCGCTAGATCCAAAGGCAGATTTGAGTTGTGTCGTATCTGCGGAAAGGCGCGAGACGATCTCGCCTGATTTCACGCCGTCATAAAAACCGGCATCAAGGCAGGTTAAATGCTCGAAAACGGCGGTACGGATATCGGCGACTACCCGTTCGCCAAGTGTCATGACCAAATAATAGCGCGAGGCGCTGGCGGCGGCCAAGATCGTAACCACGACAATCATCATGGCAAAATAGCGGTCGATGAGGCCTGCGCCTTCTGTCGAGAAGCCAAAATCGATCATTCGGCGCACGGCCAAAGGAATAGCGAGCGTCGAACTTGAGGCGATTATCAGCGCAATGAGCGCCAAAAAGATCCGTTTCCGGTAGCGCAAGGCATAGGGAACGAGCGGCAGGAGGGATTTCAGCGACGTACGAGGCCGCGCGGCGGGGGTCGACTCGCCGCTTTTTTGAAGCGTATCAACAGTCATAGGCATTAATTGGCAATGAATGGGCCTTTTGTCCAGTTATCTTCAATAGATTGGGCTTTGCTATATTTTTATTTTTATCCTTGTCTTTTATTGAAAAAATCGGGTTTCACTTTTGACGAGTGTGCGCTATAGGCACGTCTCATGATTTTTAAACCCATTGATCGGTGGCGTCGCAGCGAATAGCGCAAGTGCCGAAAAAGGGCGTCCCGAAAAGGATTAAGACGATGAAGGCCGATATTCATCCCGATTACCACAAGATTAAGGTCGTTATGACCGATGGAACGGAATTTTTCACGCGTTCGACCTATGGTAAGGAAGGCGATGTGATGCAGTTGGATATTGATCCGAATTCGCATCCGGCTTGGACGGGCGGGTCGACTCAGATGCTTGATCGCGGCGGTCGCGTTTCTCGTTTTAACAAGCGTTTTGAAGGCTTTGGCATTTCCGCCAAGAAGTAATCAATGCGTTTTGAGGTTGAAAAACCGGCTTAAATGGCCGGTTTTTTTATGCCTTGGCGGTTGGTGAGCTGAAGGCTGATTTTAGCAGCATTTGCTGCAAAGCGACGGCATTTCGGCCCGAAAGACGCTCAGAATCGGTCTTTTCGACGTTAATCACGCTGTCGAGATGCTTGATGCGCGACTGCAATCGCACCGATTTATCGATTAATTCCACCAGTGCTTCAGGTAATGTAGCGACATGTTCGGGTGATAAAGGGGGGTCATTGCGGTGAATACGCATTTTCCCCAATTGGACGCTGCCATCATCCGCCGACATTTCACCTTCTGCAATCGAGCGTTGCACAAGGAGCCATGACGCCATCTGCATGAGCCGCGTGGTGAGACGCATGCTCTCATTGGCATAGGTAAGGGCTGAAAGCCGGGGCAAAAGCCGGGATTGTTCACGACCAGGGCCGTCAAGATAGGCGGCGGCCTCTTCGACAAGGGCCATTCCGTCTCTAAAAAGCGCTTTAAAGGCTTCGGAAGATGCGAATTGGCGGCCAAAAGCGATTGCTTTGACCTCCCTTATGCCTTGCAGGGCTTCTACATCTGCCATCAGTCCCGACCTTTCGTGAACATTGCCACGGGATCAAGATTTTAACATACAACATAGAATGCAACTTGGCTTGTTAGGAGTTTGTTTACGGTTAACGCGCCTTAAAAATATCCGCAGCGGCGGATTTAACGGCCTGTTTTCGTTCGATTTCGGCCTGAAGTCTGATTGTCTCGGCCTTTAACTGCTCAATTCGCTCTTTCAGCTCATCGATTGATAAAGTGGCCAAATCCTGCCCTATTTCATGGGAGGCTTTTGATTTGAGGGGACGTTCATCCAGAAACGGGTCAACCATAATCGCGTCACTTATACTGGTAATGATGTATAGGTATCATAGTCTTCAAACCGATCTATTCTCAAGTTTTGTTCGATAAAGGATTCAATAGATGTCCGCCATGCTGCCTGAAACCATGACCGCTATCGGAATCAAGACGCCCGGCGGCCCTGAGGTATTGGTCCCCGAAACGCGCCCGGTTCCTATGCCGGGTAAGGGAGAAGTCCTCGTGAAAGTGGCAGCGGCGGGCGTTAATCGTCCGGATATTTTACAACGCAAAGGGGGCTATCCGCCGCCGAAGGGTGCTTCTGATATTCCAGGACTCGAGATTTCGGGCGAGATCGCAGCGGTGGGAGAGGGGGTAACCCGTTTTAAGATCGCTGACCGCGTCTGTGCGCTGGTTCCGGGTGGCGGATATGCCGATTACTGCACCGTTCATGAAACCAATGCTCTGCCCATTCCCGATGGTCTAACCCTTGAGGAAGCAGCCGGTATCCCCGAGACGTTTTTTACCGTTTGGACCAATGTCTTTGATCGCGGTGCCTTAAAGCCCCATGAAACTTTGTTGGTTCATGGCGGGACATCGGGCATCGGGACTACGGCCATTATGCTGGCCAAAGCCTTCGGGTCGCGCGTGATTATTACTGCTGGTTCGGATGAGAAATGCCAAGCAACGATCAAAATTGGCGCCGATAAGGCCATTAATTATCGGACGCAGGATTTTGTCGAAGAGGTTTTGGCGTTTACCGATGGTGTAGGTGCCAATGTCATCCTCGATATGGTTGGTGGCGCTTACATTGCGCGAAATTATGGGGCGGCGGCTCGCGATGGCCGGATCGTCCAGATCGCGTTTCAGGGCGGATCCAAGGTGGAAGTTGATTTTGTGCCCCTGATGATGAAGCGGCTAACCCATACAGGCTCAACCCTTCGTCCCCGTTCTGTTGAGGAGAAGGCCGTGATTGCACAGGCGCTTGAAGCCAAAGTCTGGCCGCTTTTGGCGCAAGGCCAGTGCAAGCCGATTATTCACGCGACTTTTCCCCTGCATGAGGCGGTGAAGGCCCATCAGATGATGGAATCGGGTGTGCATACGGGAAAAATCATCCTCATTCCGTCCTGAGGGCGAACAGGTTCTGATTGCACAAATCGCCTTCTCCGCGTATAGAGAGGGTAATCCCGCCAAGCACAGTGCAGTGGGGCTCCGGCCAAAAGCCGGTCGGAGCTTGCGATACTGTGCGTCAAACTTGGCCTGTTCTGTTCAAGAAGGAAAAGATCGATGACCGCAATTCCGTTGATGCCAAAAGCCACCGCTGTCTGGCTGGTTGATAACACGGCGCTGACCTTCGAGCAGATCGCCGAATTTTGCCATTTACACCCTTTGGAAGTGAAGGGCATTGCGGATGGCGAAGTTGCAGCCGGTATTAAGGGCATGGACCCTGTGATGTACGAGCAATTGACGCGTGATGAGATTGAAAAGGCGGAGGCTGATTCAAATTACCGGCTGAAGCTCAAGGTTTCTTCCGTGCGATTGCCAGAGAAAAAGCGGACAAAGGGCCCACGCTACACCCCCTTGTCGCGTCGTCACGATCGTCCAAACGCCATTCTTTGGTTGGTTCGCAGCCATCCAGAGTTGAAGGATGCGCAGATCATGCGCTTGGTCGGCACAACCAAGACCACTATTCAGCAGGTGAAAGAGCGGACGCATTGGAATGCAGCTCAATTGCAGCCAATGGATCCGGTAACGCTGGGCCTTTGCACGCAGATCGATCTGGATTTTGAGGTCAATAAGGCTTCGAAGGATCGTCCAGTCGTCGTTGATGAAGCAGCGCACACGCTATTGCCAGCCGAAGTGACGACCGCGCGAGAAAGCGCAGAGCCGTTTGCGGGCTTCTCGGCCAAGCGCGAAGAGGTGCAGGAAGAGGCGATTGACGTCGATTCTGTATTCTCGAAGCTCAAGCAGCTTAAGACAGCCGAATAATTCGGCTCAAAAGACCATTTTAAAGCCTTTTCAAGCCATCCCGTTTAACCGACGGGGTGGTTTTTTATATTTAGGTTTTAAAAAAATCAGCCCATCGACAAATTTATGTCAATTTGTCGCGTTACCGGAACGCTCTGTTAACCATCACGGCGTTAAACCGACGGTCAGATCGGTTAAACTCGTTTAGGAGCTCGGTAATGCTGCAATCAATCGGAACGTTCAGATCGCTGAAATTGGTATTCGCGCTAGGCGCGGCTTTGGCTTTGGCGGCTTGCGCCTCGGATAAGGCGACGACGGGTGCAGGCGACATGGCTGGCCTCGGTGCAGGCGGCGCGGCAACACCAGGCAGCGCACAGGATTTTTCGACCAATGTTGGTGATCGGGTGTTCTTTGAATCCGATTCATCGGATTTGACATCGACATCGACGGCAACGCTCGACAAGCAGGCGCAGTGGCTTAATCAGTATGCTTCCTACAAGATCATGGTTGAAGGTCATGCCGATGAGCGCGGAACGCGTGAATATAACTTTGCTCTCGGCCAACGCCGTGCCCAAGCCACCCGCGATTATCTCGTGAGCAAAGGCGTATCGGCATCACGCCTTTCGACGAAATCGTGGGGTAAGGAAAAGCCAGTCGCCGTTTGCGACGATATCTCCTGCTGGTCGCAGAATCGTCGTGCGGTCACCACGCTTTCCGGCGGCAATTAATTCGATTGATTGTTAGTCAATGGTGACGATGTTCACCTTGCCATAATCTAGCCATCTGCACGAGCTTATGCTCTTGCAGATGGTTTTCTTTTTGGGGCTAGGCTCGATGAAATTTCGGTTTGCTGTTCGGATGATGATGGTTGCTGCTTTTGTCGCGGGTGGCCTTTCATCCTCATTGGCGCAAGAGGACAATACAGAGGCGGATAATACGGTTCGTATCATCAAGCTCGAAACGGTGATCCGCCAATTATCGGGCCAGATTGAAGAGCTGCAATTTGCCAATCGCAAGCTCGAAGAGCAAATCAAACAGATGCAAACGGGCGCTGCGGGACAGGCTTCTCCAGCCTCTGCTTCTCCAGCGCCTGCCAAATCGACGACGACCGAATCCAATGCCGGCCCAATTGATTTAATGGCGGCAGCAAAAGGCGGCACGCCTGCAGCACCCGCAGGAACACTAGCAGCGCAAGCCGCTAATGCGAAAACAGCCCCTGCGCCAGTCGAGCCTGCGGCACCGAAAGATGCAAAATCCGATTTCGCTGCTGCTAAATCACTGTTCAGAAGTGGTGACTTTGCAGGCAGCGCGAATGCGCTCCGGCAATTCTTGCAGGCCTGGCCGAAAGATCCATCAGTGACGGATGCCACTTTGTTATTGGGCGATTCTGAGTATCGGCAAAAGCGCTATGCGGAAGCCGCTCAACAATATCTCAAGATTGCTCAGGCAACTCCCGTTAGCCCTTCGGCACCTATGGCTTTTGCTAAATTGGGTGATGCGCTCGTCTCGATGGGACAAAAGCCACAGGCCTGCGCGACCTTTGCCGAATTTGGTAAGCGCTTTTCAGATGCCGAAGCTTCTTTGAAGAATCGTGTTGAAAAGGCCAAAACGGGAGCGGGTTGCTGACCCGCTCGCTAACGCCTGAACCGATCACGGTCGAAGAGGCAAAGACTATTTTCGCCTCGATGGGGCGCTTTTCGCATCTTCTTCTGGCTGTATCGGGTGGCGCTGACTCGCTTGCCATGATGGTCTTGATTGCGGGGTGGGCCAAAGAGCTTGGTCAAAACGCTCCTCGCCTGTCGGTTGCGACCGTTGACCATGCTTTGCGGGTCGAAGCGGCTGCGGAGGCTGCCTATGTGGGGCAATTGGCCGAACAATTTGGCCTTGAGCATACCGTCTTGCAATGGGAGGCGGAGAAACCCTCAACCGGTCTGCAAGAGGCTGCGCGTGAGGCGCGCTACGCGCTCTTGGAGGCGCATATGCGTATGATCGGAGCGGATGCGCTCATACTCGCCCATCATGCCGATGATCAGGCCGAAACCGTCTTGATGCGGTTAAGCGCCGGCTCAGGTCTTACAGGTCTTGGCGGGATGGAGCAGGAGACGCGTTTGCGGGACATCGTGCTTCTACGGCCTTTTCTTGATGTGCCGGGCGCCCGTTTACGCGCCACAATAGAAGCAGCTGACCTTCGTCCGATCGAAGACCCTTCGAACCAAAATTCGCGGTTTACCCGCGTCCGGTTTCGTAAGGCCTTGCCGCTCTTGGAAGCGGAGGGGTTTGATCGCGTCAGGCTTGGTCGTTTTGCCCGCCGCATGCAAAGGGCCGAAAAAGCGCTGAACCTCGTTGCCGATACGGTTAGGCTTGCCAATCAATTACCATCTGAGCAGGGCGCGCGATTTGCCGCAGGACTATGGGATGAGCCGGACGAAATTATTCTGCGCGTGCTTGCAAGGGGCATAACGGCGGTTAATCCAGCCCATGCAGCTGATCTCTTTCGGTTGGAAGAGCTTTTCAATGCGCTAAAAAAAGGACGTTTTGAGGAGGCTGCCATCCGTCGAACCTTAGGGGGGACGGTAATTTCCCTTACGCCTGATGGGACTATTTTAATAAGGTCCGAGGGCCCTCGTGGCATAGCCTTAGAGGATTGAACAAGGTTTTATTGCTCCTTCCCTTGGCAAGGAGGCTAATGCCCCCTAAATATAGAGAATGAAACGGGTTAGAAATGGATTCTCCATGTTCGCCCAAAACCGGTGTCTGGTCTGTCCATGAATCCAAATATCCGCAATTTCGCCCTGTGGGTTATCATTTTCCTGCTCGTTCTCGCGCTCGTGACGCTTTTCCAAAGCCCGGGCTCACGCAACGCTTCGCAGGAAATGAGCTACAGCCAATTCCTCTCCGATGTTGATGGCGGCCGCATTGCGGGTGTGACCATTTCCGGTTCGGACATTAGCGGTACCTTGACCGATGGTCGCCCGTTCCAAACCTATGCGCCGAATGATCCGGGCCTTGTGTCCCGCCTTTCGCAAAAGGGCGTGAATTTCTCGGCCAAAGCGCCGAGCGAGGGCATGCCTTGGTAT
>Ga0164296_1003675_pt1 | contig 14354 bp, 13 predicted proteins | sample GEODES057metaG_FD_113533 | JGI IMG/M metagenome (GOLD analysis project Ga0164296, IMG submission 113533) | Dystrophic lake water microbial communities from Trout Bog Lake, Wisconsin, USA - GEODES057 metaG | ecosystem: Environmental > Aquatic > Freshwater > Lake | place: USA: Trout Bog Lake... | reverse complement strand
CGGCCGTCTTGGGGACCGCGCTCATGCCGGCTGCGGTGGCTGCCGCATCAGGCGCTACCGCAAGGTCACCGGGTGCGAACGACACCCAGGTCGCGGTGGGATTGGCGAGCAGTGCCTGAGACACCAGGTCACCGGGCTTGACCGGGTTGGACGGATCCTGGACGTTTTCGTTGGTCGAGCAGTTCACGCAGTACGAAGCCAGGGTGGTTTGCAGGCCCTGGTCGAATTCCTGCGTGGCTGGAGCACCGAGGGCAAACATCTCCACCACTGCGTCCTGCTTGGAGTTCTGGTTGATCCAGGAGGCAACCACAGCACCGGAGTGATCCGCCGACACCTTGCCGTCAAGTGAGGTGTCCTTCAGCGCACCGGAAGGATCTGCCGTGCAGCCCACGCAGACCACGGGGATCTTGGAGCTCGCCAGTTCCGCCGAAAGTCCCTCGTACTGCAAACCGGTAATCACGATGCCGGCCGGATTGGCTGCCGCCGCCTTGGCAAATGCCGCAGGCGCCGCATTCGCCGTCGTCGCGCCGGACACCACAGTGACCTTCCACTTCAACGTGGTGGCAGCTTCGGTGATCGCCGCGGTAACCGCCGCGCCGTACGTCGAGCCATCGGACAGGACCGCGATCGTCGCCCCGGGCTTTGGCGCGCTGCTCAAGGGTGCACTCACCCCGATACCGGTCGGGGCCTTCAACGCAGCGGCCACAATGGCTGCAGCATCGGCAGCCGTGCCACCGCCACCTGCAGCGCCACTGGCGCCACCGGCGCCGCCGGCTCCACCGCCGGACACCCAATTCGGGTCATCTGCCGGCATGGCACACGCGGACAAGGCGAGCGCGGACACACCGGCGATCATCGCTGCGGCGACATACTTACGCATGAGACTCCTTCAGGCTGGCGAGCAGATGGCTAAGATACAAGAGGGTCTATAGAAACATGACGACTTGCGTGACAATGATGTAACAATTTGTCCACTTTCTTTACATAGACCCAAGTACTGCCAGCCACCCCGACACTCGGCCATGGAGTTCGCGACATGTACAACCCGCCGCTAGCCACACTCGACCCCAGCGAGCTTGCCGAACTGAAGTTGACGGTGCAGCAGGTCGTGGACGACGCAGGGTATCCAGCGAGAGTTCGAGAGCTCGAGGACAGTTCCGCCAACACTGACGCGGCGCTGTGGACACTGCTCGCACACGAAATCGGGTTGGCAGGCGTGGGCCTGCCTGAGGAGGTCGGAGGACTCGGCGGGATCGCGGAAATCCTGGCAGTCAGCGAGGCATTGGGCGCATCACTCGCCCCCGTTCCCTTCATCGCCTCAACGGTCCTGACCGGCCAGATCCTGGCAAATGCCGGGGATGGCGCAGGTTCCTATTTGGAGCGCATTGCCGGAGGAGAAGTTGGCGCCTCGGCGATCACCAACGACAAGGGCAGCCCGGACCTGGGAGGCATTGCCATCACTTCCGATGGCGCCACTGTGACCGGAACTGCTCGCTTCGTGTCAGCCGGCCAGGTGGCCGCATTCTTCGTGGTCGCCGCACGATCAGCCTCAGGTAGCGACCTGTACGCGGTGGAAGCCGCCGACGCCCAGGTGCAGGCGCTGACACCCCTGGACTTCTCCGGGCCTATTGCCACCGTGAGCTTTGATCGCTCACCGGCGGTCCTGCTGGCCACCGATGCCACCGATGCCATCGCTGCGGGCGTCAACGTGGCCCTGCTGGCAATCGGCGCTGACCAGCTAGGCGGTGCCCAGCATTGCTTTGACATGACCCTTGAGTACATCAAGGTGCGCCGCCAGTTCAATCGCGAGATCGGCAGCTTCCAAGCCGTCAAGCACCGCATGGCCGATGCGCTGATGCTGGTGGAAATGGCGCGCTCGGGTCTGGAGCGCGCAACCTGGGAGACCACGGAGAATCCCTCCGCAGATGCCTCCGTGGTCAAGGCCTGGGGATCAGACGCATACATCTCCATCGCTGCCGAGACCGTGCAATTGCACGGTGGCATCGGGTTCACCTGGGAGCATGACGCGCATCTGTACTTCCGTCGAGCGCGGTACGACGCCGCATTGCTTGGGGACGCCGCATTCCATCGCGAGAGAATTGCCGCCAACCTTCAGTGGTAGCCGGGCCACTGCGGCAGGTCACGCCCTGCGAGACCTGCCGATCGGCACTTTCGCATCAGCACATGGTCCGCCCAACCGCCGGGCTCCACCGCTACTTCTAGCGAACTGACATCCCTGTGGTGGTGTAGTACACCTGGCGCTGGCACACGAAGCCGCCGGTGCCATTGTTCGGCCATTGCTGCCAGCTCTTGCTCCATCCAGCGCTCTGCTGGGAGGCGATGCCTGGCCAATTCACCGAATCCGGCACGTCCTTTCCGCACCTGCCGTCTGCAGTGATGCCATAGGCCTGCAGGGGAACGTACGGGCCTGCAGCAGGGTTCTCAACGTGAATGACCGTGACTGACGGGTCGCTGTTGCCGGAGGCGTAAGCGTTTTGCCCCTCGGCGGCAATGTTGTCCTGGAAGTCGCCGAGCGGTCCGACAACACCAGCCACCGTGTTCGCATGGGTATCAAGCACCTCCACAGTGCCCGGGTAGTCGTACGAGACGTAGACGTAGCCTTCGGCCGTGGCCATGGACTGGGCGTCGTTTGCACCTGACGGATCGGGGATGGTTGCGACCACTGAACGCGTGCCGGAGTCGATGACGTCAAACAGGAAGTTCTCCACGTCTGCGACATACACCGACGAACCCGAGGCGACCAGGGTGGTCGCGCGCGGGGTCGTACCTCCTGGAGGAGTGGTCAATGGAATCGTCTGCACGACCGCATCGAAACTCTGGGACAACGGATCAGCATCGACGACAGCCACGTGATCTCCGGAGACCGCGTACAACTCATTACCGACAAGACTCATGCTGGAATTGCACTGGTTCGCCAGGTCTACTGTGCCGACCACTGTGTTGGTCAACGTGTTGATCACGGCAGTCGCCAAACCATCGCAGTCACCCACGTACACGTAACCGTTGGCCACGCTCACCGCGCCTGGGGCAAAGATCAAGGGATCCTGAATGGTCGCCACAACCGATGGCGCAGTCGGATCGTGAATGTCAACGACCGATACCGAGCCCGGGACGCTGGTGTTGTTCGCCAAATTGTTATTCGCTACGTAGAGGTAGTCCCCCGATACGGCAACGCCGGCTGGCGCTCCGCCAACGGTCACCGACGCAACGACAGCATTCGTCTGCTCACTGATGACGCGGACGAATCCGGGCAGGAGTGTCCTGCCATCCAACCCGCCCAATTCGGCCACATAGACGTAGCCGCCCGACGCTGTGATGCCGGAGCCGCCTCCAGGGATGGTCGCCACAACGGAAATGCTGGGGCTTGCCCCTGCGGCCGGTCCGCCGATGACAGCCGCAGCCAAGACCATCAGCGCCGTCGCAACGTACTTGCTCATCCTCACAGCGGTCTCCATTTGGCGGTAACAGTGATTGGCAGACAGTACCCCGAGTGAGGCTTACCAGAAGCCAGGATCGCTGATCCGCACACAGCGCGCGCTGTGCGCTAACAGGCAGCCCCAGCGGGCGATCGGCTAGTTCTTGCTCAGCTGCGAGAACGGCGCCTTGTCGGCTCGGTATTCGGCGGGCAACCCAAGCACACGCTCAGCGATGATGTTGCGTTGCACTTCATCAGTGCCTCCTGCCAAGCGGTAGCCCGGCGCGCCCAGCACGTGCTCACTCCACGCAAACTGACCCCAGGCACCGGTATCAGCAACCATCGCCGAACCCAGAAGGTCACTGGCCGCATTGCCGATACGGACCAGGTTGTCGCTGGCGACGAGCTTGCCCAATGAGCCAGCCGGACCGGGGTTCTCGCCGGCAGCCGTCGCCCGAGCCACGCGGGCGACCATGGCCGCATGCAGCCGGGTACGCACGTATACGTCAGCCAACGTCTGGCGGGTCACCGGATCCTGTGACACGCCGAGTTCTTGCGCCAAGGCAATCAGGTCCGCGCTGGTACCGCCTTTGCGGCGATGACCAGATCCAGACGATGAGCGCTCGAAGCCCAGGGTTGCCATCGCAACTTTCCAGCCGGCGTTCACGTCGCCGATGCGCATTGCGTCCGGGATGCGCACGCTGTCGAAGAAGACCTCGTTGAACGATGCCGGTCCGGACATCTGTCGGATCGGGCGGATCTGGATGCCCGGTGAGTCCATCGGAACCAAGAAGGCGGTGATACCCGCTTGTTTCACCACGTCCGGATCGGTACGCGCCAGCATGAAGCCGTACTCGGAGAACTGGGCGTTGGATGTCCAGATCTTCTGCCCGCTCACGATCCAGTCGTCCCCATCGCGGACCGCCTTCGTCGATAGCCCGGCCAAGTCAGATCCTGCGCCGGGCTCGCTGAACAGTTGGCAGCACAACAGGTCGGTGCGCAAGAACGCGCGCGCGTATTGCTCGCGCTGCTCAGCCGTTCCGAACACGCTCACTGCCGATCCGACCAGTCCGGTGGTCACCGAGATGATCTCTGAACTTGGCGGAATGTCGAAGGCGTGCTCTTCTTCGGCAAAGGCAACCGCATAGACACTGGGAAGGCCGAGACCGCCGAACTCCGGTGAAAGGGTGAGCACGCCGTAGCCAGCGTCGAAGCGCGCCTTGCGGTACTCGCGCACGCGATCGAGGTACGCACGCTCTTGCTCTTCGCTCATCACGCGGAAAATCTGCAGATCAGGATCACCTTCACCCCACACGCGCACTTCTTCGGTGCGCGGCTGTGCCACCGTCGACAGCCACGTGCGAACACCTTCGCGCCACGTGCGAAGCTCGGCGTCGTCCAGTTCGGCCATGGTCATGCTCCTTCTGTGGTGAGCACGGTGCAGGCGCTGATGCCTGGCGCTCCGTACACGTGAGTAAATCCGATGGTTGGCCGACCCGGTACTTGCTTCCCCAGTGCGCGACCTTGTAGTTGGCGGGCGACCTCGTGCACTTGCCGAAGGCCAGAGGCGCCAACGGGCTCTCCATTGGCAATGCATCCACCGTCGGTGTTGATCGGCAACGAGCCATCAATCAGGTAGTCGCCATTGCGGTATCCGGCCTCTTGCGCGCCGTGGGCAACCAGGCCGGTCTCTCCCAGATGCATGACTTCGGCACCGGATTCGGTGTCCTGGACTTGGGCCACCTGGACATGACTCGGCTGGATTCCGGCGGTGGCGAATGCGGCAGCAGCGGCATCCACCGATGGGCTGGTGCGCGGTCCTGGTGACAGCCATGGGCTGAATACCTCGAAGGATCCGGGGCGCCGTCCGCGAAGTGTCACCGCGGCAAGACGAACTGGCTTGTCGCAGAGGTCGAACGCCCGAGATCCACGTGCCAACACCAAGGAAACCGCTCCTGCGTCTGGGGAGCAGAACATGAAGCGAGTCAGCGGGTCGTTGATCATGTCCGCATCCATCGCTTCATCGACGCTGATCGGTTTACGCCGCCATGCCAGGGGATGGGCCGAGGCGTAGTCGAACGCCTTTTCCGAGACATATCCCAATGTCCGAGCGTCCATGGCGTACTCGTGCAGGTATCGCTGGATCTTGAGCGCGAAATAGGACGTGGTGACCATCATGCCGCTGGCGCCATACCAGGGACCGATGCCATACCGAGCCGGTGACGCTGCGAATGCCCCGCGGGCGTGATTGTCGTATCCGACAACGCAGGCAATGTCGTGACCTTCGGCAAGCATCCCGTTCCGCGCGGTCATCAGTGACACACCACCAGTGGCACAGCCGTTCTTCACCGTGATGAACGGAATGCCGGTCAGCCCCATGCGGGCAACCATGTTGTCCGGCTTCGTCTCGCCGTTGGTCCCGCCCACGGCGAACTGCACGTCAGCCCAGGTCAGGTTGCAGTCGGCCAACGAGGCCCGGATTGCTTGCTCGGCCAACTCGGGGTCTTCGCCGTCGAAGCGACCGAACTCGGTCATGCCGACGCCAACGATGTAGATCGCGTCGTCGCTCATGAGGCTGCCTCGAACCCGTAGGTGTACACGATCTGTCCATCATCGTCCGTCCACGCCTTGGTCAGGGCCAGTCGCACGGGTTCGCCGATAGTCCAGGACGTGCGCCCGAGCAGCCAGCCCTCCACGATCACCGGGCCCAAATCCACGTAGCCAATGGAAAATGGCGCGAACTCGTCTGTCCGATAGGGCGCCTTGGGCGCGAAATGCTGGGTAGTCCAGGACCACACCACTCCGGTGGTGGGCAATGCGACTCGGGACACGTCCACTCCGGTGCACATGGGACAGGAGGTCTGCTCGGGAAAGACGTGGGCCGAGCACCGGGCGCAGACCGATCCCGCAAGCATCACCGGGTCAGTGCTGGCGAAGAGTGCGTCTTCGATCAATCGCGTCATGGTGGCCAGCTAGTCCGACAGTCGAACCAAGGCCTTGCCCAGGTTCACCCCGTTGAGCAGCCCCTCCAGGCCCGAAGGGGCGTTAGCGATGCCCTCGAAAACAGTGGCGCGGTCGATGAGCTGCCCACTGGCAAGCCAAGAAGCGACATTGGCTTCGAACTCCGGACGCAAGTGTTCGAAGTCCCGGACGATGAATCCCTTGATCGTAACTCGTCGAAGTACCGTCTCGATCAGGACTGCAGTGGAAGGCTGCTCCTGGGTGCCGAAGTTCGACACCGCACCGCACATGGCGATGGTGCCGTGAATCTTCATGTTGTTCAGCCCGTGTGCCAACTGCCAGCCACCGACGTTGTCGAAGAACAGATCAAGGCCCTGCGGTGCCAATGCCGGCAGTTCACTGCCGAAATCGGCATCGCGGTAATTGATCACGGCGTCAAATCCGCAGTCATCCAGCAGCCAGGCGCATTTTTCCGCTCCGCCGGCGCTGCCGATGACTCGCTCGGCGCCAAGGATCCTGGCGAATTGGCCGGCCATGGATCCAACAGCGCCACCGGCACCGGTCACCAGGACGGTCTGCCCCGCAGCGAACCCTCCGACCGGAAGCAATCCGCAATACGCCGTGAAACCCGTCTGGCCCATGGACGCCAGCCATGACTGCGCCGGTGCCTTGGTCAGGTCGCATGCGGTGGCCGTCGCGGCATCAAGCACCGCATACTCGCGCCAGCCCATGCGATGACGCACCGTGGTGCCGACTGGGAACGCCGCCGAGGTCGACTGTTCCACCACGCCGATCGCCGACCCGTCCAGCGGGCCGCCGATGTCAAAGTTGGTGGTGTACTGCTTTTCTCCCGGATCCATGCGCCCGCGCGTGGAGGGATCCAGGCTCATGTACTGATTGCGCACCAGCAGTTGCTCGGCCTGGAGCTCGGGCAAATCAATGGTGCCGATGCTCAGATCCGATGCGACGAAACTCCGACCGGGGCGACGTGCGAGCAGAACTGCAGTGGTCTGCTTCACGCGTTTGCCTCACGCAGGGCGCGAGCTTCGGGAGTCCGGCCAACCCAGCCCAAGGCCTGGAAGTCCACGTCACGGACTGTGCCCTCGAACCACACGCCCTTGTCGTCGTAGATGCCGAATTCCCCGGTCGCAGGGTCATCGACGCGGACCAAGCCCACTTCGTTCAGGGAATAGGTGCATCCGGTGATGGGGTGTTTGTAGACCTTCGCCATGACGTTTCCTTCGAGCGATCATCGAACAGACTCAGCAGTTCCAGACTACACAACTTGTGTCGGGGTACAGTAACTTTCACGGCTATCGAGTGGAGACCGCAGATGACCAACCCCGCCAATCCTGCCCAGGGAACCCTCCCAGCCCAGCTGGTCCAGATCGCCTATCGGGTCCCTGATCTGGAGGCAGCCTGCCATGAGTGGGCCACGAAGGTCGGCGCCGGGCCCTTCCTGGTCCGAACGCATTTGCCGGTCACGGCCACCCACAATGGCCAGGAGGCGATTTACGACCACAGCGCCGCGTTCGGGCAGTGGGGTCCGGTCATGCTGGAGCTCGTGCAGCTCCATGAGTGTGAACCGGCCAGCATGCGCTCGGTAATCGAGCATGACCTGCCCGGGCAGGTGAATCACTACGCCTGCTTCGTCGATGACCTGCAGGCGGCCAGTGACGCACTGATCGCGCAGGGGATGCCCCTCACGATGGCCATCACCTCATCGTCGGGGATGACTGTTCACTATCACGACGCGCGCGAGCTCATCGGCGCGGTGTTGGAGTTGTATGTGGGCACTGAGCATCTGCGCGCGCACTACGACCGCGTGGCCGCCCTGGCCAGGGACTGGGACGGCTCAGATGTCGTCCGCTACATGTAGCAATACTTTCCGCATCGATTGTTGAGTTACTGCCTGTCCCCGTACCCACCAGTGCCGATGGGTGTATGCGGACTCGCCAGCACCGGATGTGGATTGTGCGCACTCAGCGGTTGGACACCAGCGACCGGTCACCGGCAAGGTGTGCGAAGTCGTTAAACGACAGCAGCGATTTACCTCGAGGGCTGCATGCAACCACGGTGATGGACGCATTGACGCTCACGCGCTGCGCTTGAACGATTCCCGCGGCATCGGTGCCCAGCAGGTGGCCGACAATCGCGGCGGTCACCCCGGCGCTGGTGGCAACCACCGCGTCACTGCCAGCCGGGATGGCAGACGAGGCATTGTCCAACGCCCCAAGGACTGCTGACTCAAAGCTCACCCAGTCGGCATCCCGATCGGTGATCTGCTGCATGAGCACCCGATCGAGGACCACCTGGAATTCCTGCGAGGTCAGAGCTGAACTGGCACCGGGTGCTCCGAGGGCGGCATCGACGATGCCGTGGGCATCAAGCTCATCCCAACCGGGATCGACGGTGAGCTCGTGGACGCCCAGGCTGGCTCCCACTGCACGGGCGGTGTCCTGCTGGCGGGACAGCGTGCCGGAGATCAGGACCGGATGACGCACTTCACGTTGCCGCAAGGCGCGTCCGACGATTTCGGCCTGCCGAACGCCGAGCTCGCTGAGCTTGTCGTAATTGTCGCTGCCGAAACTGGCCTGACCATGTCGAACCAGGTAGAGGACTGGCATTACGCGCCGGGCAGCAGGACCAGCGGCCGCGCGAGGAGCTCGGCAACGGTCTGCAGGTATTCCGCCGCAGGTGCACCGTCAACCACGCGATGATCGAAGGTCAAGGACAACGTCAGCACCTGTGTCTTCACAAATCGATCGCCCTCCCATCGACCGGAGTCGCGCAGGCGCCCAACGCCCAGGATTCCCACGTTTCCGGGACTGATGACCGGTGTGAAGAAGTCCACGCCATACGTTCCCAGGGAGGTGACGGCAAATGTGCCGCCCTCCATGGCATCCAAGGAGATCGATCCGGATCGGCAGTCCTCGGCAAGTTCACGCGTGATACGCGCAAGCTCGAAGACCGACAAGGTGTCCGCATCCCTGATCACCGGCACCATCAAGCCACCGGGAACAGCCACGGCCATGCCCATGTGAATTCGGGACAGCAGATGAATTTCCTTGTCCACGATGGTGGCATTCAAGATCGGGTGCTTGCGCAAGGCCAGTGCCGCAGCGCGAACGACGAAGTCATTCAGCGACGGCACTGACATACCCAGGTCGCGGTACTGCTCTTTGAGGGTTCCTCGCAGGGCAACCACCTCATCCATGCATACCTCGAAGCCATGGGTCAGTTGCGCCATCTCCGTCAATGACTGCACCATCCGGGCAGCGATGGTTCCGCGCATGCCCTTCAGCGGGATGATGGACGCGGTCTCCTGCAAGGCCGGCAGTGCCGCGCTGCTCGATGCAGCCGCAGCGCTGGGCGTGGCGGCAATCGTGGTGCCGCTGATGGCTTCCCGAACGTCCTTGCGGGTCACCACGCCATTGGCAGTGTCCATGGCGTGGACGTTGATCCCCGCGGCGTTGGCATCACGGCGGGCAAGCGGCGAGGTCACCTTGGCTGTGCCGGCCCGTGCCGCTGCCTCCACGTCCTGTGACACCACCCGGCCGTTGGGCCCTGAGCCCGCGATCTGGGTGACATCGACCCCGAGCTCGCTGGCGACCCGCCGTGCGTTCGGTGAGACGAATTGACGGCCGCCGTCAGCAGCCATGGTCCGGGTCTCCGGCTGGGACGCCGCCGGCTGGGGTTGCCCCGCCGCCGAGTCGTCGGCAGCGATCGAGCCGCTGGCGGCTGCCGGTGCCGCTCCGGCAGGAGCAGCCTCACCGGGGGCGAGCAGCCATCCGAGTACCGCGCCCGGTGGCAAGGTCGCGCCGTTGCCGACGGCGATCGCGATGATGCCGTCCGCCTCGGCCTCGACATCAACATCGATCTTGTCCGTTGCCAGGCGCAGGAGCGGGGTGCCGACGGTGATGGCGTCGCCGTCAGCGACCAGCCATTCCTCGACCGTGCCCTCCTCCATCGTCAGGCCCAGCTTGGGAAGGGTTACCTCGATGGCCATCCTCAGCCCCGTCCCACCACAGCACGCACTCGTGCGGCAATCCGCGCAGCGTCGGGCATGTAGGCGTTTTCCAGAATTGGAGAGTAGGGCGACGGGGAGAACGGCGCGGCCACGCGTGCCACCGGTGCGTCGAGGTAGTCAAATGCCGCCTCTTGGATCTGCGAGGAGATCTCTGCGCCGATGCCACCGAATTCCACCGCTTCGTGCACGATGACCGCCCGGTTGGTCTTCTTCACCGAGGTCACGATCGTGTCGGTATCCAGCGGCTGGACAGTTCGCGGATCGATGATCTCCACCGAAATGCCTTCGGCCTCAAGGGTCGCTGCCGCCTTGGTTGCCTCGACCACCATCCGGGCGATGGCCACGATGGTCACGTCAGAGCCTTCTCGCACCACGTTGGCCTGACCCATGGGAATGGCGTACAACTCCTCCGGTACCGGCCCCTTCATGCCGAGCATCTTCTTGTTCATCACCACAATGGTCGGATTGTCATCGCGGATGGCGCCGACGATCAGGCCCTTGGCGTCATAGGCACTTGCCGGCATGGCGACCTTCAGTCCCGGAATGTGTGCCAGCCAGGCTTCCAGACTTTGACTGTGCTGCGCTGCGGCAGACATGCCGCCACCACCGGCGGTGGTGATGGTCAGCGGCACCGAGACTCCGCCGCCGAACATGTACTTCATCTTGGCGGCCTGATTGAAGATCTGGTCCATCGCGACACCGACGAAATCCATGAACATCAAGTCGCAGACCGGTCGAAGGCCACGCGCCGCCGCGCCCACCCCGAGCCCGATGATCGCCTGCTCGGCAATGGGCGTGTCCTTGACCCGCTTGGGACCGAATTCGGTGAGCAGGCCGTCGAACATGTGGAAGACGCCGCCGTAGCCGGCAACGTCCTCACCGATCAGGAAGACATCCGGATCGGCTGCCATCACCTGATGCAGCCCCTCATTGAACGCCTTGACATATGTAAGTTCGCGGGTCGTCACGTGAATTCCTTCGGGTCAGACGGTATAGACGTCGTCGAGAATGTCGGCTGGGTCTGGCTCTGGGCTGTTGCGAGCGAATTCGATGGCTTCGAGAATCTCGGCTTCGGTTTGCGACCAGATATCAGCGAATTCCTCCGCTGACACCAAGTCACGCTCAGTTCCGATAACTTCCAGCAACTTGATCGCGTCCCGTTCGCGCCAGGCCTCGACTTCGGCGGCGTCACGATAGGGAATGCGCATGCCCTTGATGCCCTGGTGGTCGAAGTACCGATAGGTCTTGGCCTCGATCAAGGTCGGGCCGTGCCCGGCCTTGGCACGTTCCACGGCGGCAAGCGCGACCGCACGAACGGCAAGTACGTCCATGCCGTCCACGACCACACCGGGGATTCCATAGGACGCTGCCCGCTCGGCGATGTCCTCCAGTTTCATGTGGTTGCCCTGCGCGGTGAACTCCGCGTATCCATTGTTCTCGCAGATGAACAGGATCGGCAGATCCCACACCGCTGCCATGTTGACAGCCTCATGGAAGGCGCCGATGTTCGTTGCGCCGTCACCGAAGAAGCTGGCCGCCACCGTTCCGTCGCCGCGATACTGAGACGCGAAGGCCGCACCGACGGCGATCGGGATACCTCCGCCGACGATGGCGTTGGCGCCGAGCATGCCCTTGTTGGTATCGCCGATGTGCATCGAACCACCGCGGCCTTTGCAGTAGCCGGTGGTCTTGCCATAGAGCTCGGCGAACATGGGTCGGAATTGGGCGCCCTTGGCGATGGCATGACCATGCCCGCGGTGGGTGGATGTCATCTGATCGGCGTCGGTGAGCACCGACATGACACCGGTAGCCACCGCTTCCTCGCCCACATACAGGTGCAAGAAGCCGGGCATGTCGCCGGATTCCACTAATTTGCCTGCATGCTCTTCGAATAGGCGGATTCGCACCATGCCACGATGAAGTTCCAGCACCAGCTCACGAGTCACGTCATCGGCATAGCCCTCGCGCGGGCCGTACTGGACGCCTAAGGCAGTGGTTTGCGTCATGCAGAAGCTCCTCACAGTTATAGGAATCAGACTATAGTAAGTACCTGTTCACCGTCACGTGGTGCCGTGCGTCCCGTCGGCGGACCCAACCAGCGCAGGGACAGGGCATGACCACCAAGCGAATTCTGGTCGTCACCGGGGGTCACCGTGTGGCCATTGACGAATTTCTCGGAGCAATCGCCGCGATCTGCCAGGACCGCGGCTGGGTCTGGGCACATGCGATCCAGCCCGGCGCTCAGGACTGGTTGACCCCGGAACTGGCCGGGCAGTGGGACGCCATCTTGCTGCACGATATTCCCGGTCTTGCACTCAAGCGGGGTACCGAACCGGTTGTTCAGGTGCCTTCTGAGCAGACCAAGCAGAACCTGATTGACCTGCTCAACCACGGCCAGGGCTTGGTGATCTTGCACCATGCCATCTCGGCGTGGCCCGGCTGGCAAGGCTGGGCTGAGGTGGTCGGCTGCCGATTCCTGTACCGGCCGGGTCAACTGCGCGGGGTGGACTTGCCATCCTCGGGATATCGCGTCGGGCCATACACCGTTCGGGTGACCGATCCCACACACCCAATCGCCGCAGGCGTCCAGGACTTCACGGTCGATGACGAGCTGTACTTCGCGCCTTGCCTGCCCGATCGGATGCAGCGCCCATTTCTTGATCAGGATGCCGACATGTCCGGTGCCTTGTTCCAAGACACCTTCGACGAGGTCTCCAATGGCTCGTCCACCGGCGTGACCTGCGCTGATCGACCGGCGGACGATGGCCTGCATGGCGGGAATCGGACGATGGGATGGACTTCGGTCGCCGGCAACAGTCCGACGGCAACGCTGCTGATGGGTGACGGACCAAGCACCTTTGCCAATGGCATGTTCCGGACACTGCTGGGCAATGCCCTGGATTGGGTGTCCAGCGATGAGGCCCACAGGCAGGCAGCGGCACAGCCATTTGCTGTGCCGCTGCTGTGAACCTGAACCGCTGGGGTTAGCCCCTGCGCTTGGCGGTACGCACTGCCAAGGACACGGCGATGATCAGGGCCAGGCCATTGAACAAGCTCGTGACGTAACTTGGCGCGCCGGCCAACTGCAGTCCGGACACGCCCGTTGCCAGCAGGAAGATTGCGACCAGGGTGCCCACGACGTTGACTCGCCCCGGACGAATCTGCGTGGCGCCCAAGAACACCGCCGAGAAGGCCGGCAGCAAGTAACCGGTGCCAGCATCGGGGGTTGCGGTACCGATCGTGGCCAGCAACGTGATTCCGGCAAACGCGGTGACAAAGCCCGATGTCATGAATGCCAGCGTGGTAACCCGACCAACGCGCACACCGGCCAGTCGCGCTGCAACCGGGTTGCCGCCAACGGCATAGAGGTAGCGTCCGGCAGGGGTGTATTCCAGAACCCACCACAAGATCACGGCAACGACTGCGGCGTAGTACACCGAGTAAGGCAATCCCAGGAACTGCCCACGGGCGAAGTTCAAGAAGGGGGCATAGCCATCGGTGCTCAGGACGATCTGCGAGTTATTGGTGATCGCATAGGCCACCGCCGCAAGGATCGAACTCATACCCAGCGTGCCGATAAACGAATCGACGTTGAATTTCACCACGACCAGAGCGTTGGCCATGCCGATGAGCAGGCCGATCAGCAGCGCGCCCACGGAGGCCACGACGATGCCATGGTGATTGGCCAGCGCCCACGCCGTGAAGCACACCGAGACCGTCAACGTGGCACCGACCGTCAAGTCGAATGCACCGGCCGCAACGGGAACAATCAGGCCCAGGGCCACGATGCACGTGATCGACTGGAAGCTCAAGACCTGCTTGATCGTGCTGACCTGCAGGAACAGGCTCGGGATCCACAGCGAGAAGATCACGATCAGCACTGCCCACACGTACAGGCCGCTGAATCGGTCGAATCCGAGGTTGATT
>Ga0164296_1003674_pt1 | contig 14358 bp, 10 predicted proteins | sample GEODES057metaG_FD_113533 | JGI IMG/M metagenome (GOLD analysis project Ga0164296, IMG submission 113533) | Dystrophic lake water microbial communities from Trout Bog Lake, Wisconsin, USA - GEODES057 metaG | ecosystem: Environmental > Aquatic > Freshwater > Lake | place: USA: Trout Bog Lake... | reverse complement strand
GGGAGCGACGAGGCGGTCTTGCTTGGCGCGAGCCATGCCCTCCACCACAGGGCTCACTGCCTCAAGATGCGACGGGTTCGATGCCATGGTGACAGGAATCGACGTGCCCGAGATCGCCTTGAAAACTCCCTCCGCACCCTTGTGGTACTTCACGTCTCCCGAACCTTGCACGCTTTCGGGGTCGAGATTCCCTTCGAACTCAGAGAAAATATCGAGATATGACTTCCCGACGACGTTAACGAGCACATTCAATCGACCACGGTGGGCCATGCCAAGCACCGCTTCTTTGTCGCCCGCATCGGCTGCGCCATTCAAAATCTCGTCGAGCAACACCACGGTTGACTCGGCACCTTCAAGGCCAAAACGCTTCTGACCGACATAGCGAGTGTGCAAAAAACGCTCGAAGGCTTCCGCTGCATTCAACCGGTCAAGCACGTGACGCTGCTCGCCGGCACCAAGTGAAAACTCAACACCTTCAACTTGCTCTTGTATCCATCGCTTCTGTTCTGGATCTTGGATATGCATGTATTCGATACCAAGCGTGGTGCAGTAGGCGTCTCGCAATACCTGCACCACCTTGTCGAGGGTCATGACATTCTTGCCAGCCAGACCATCTGTCACGAACTCGCGAGGCAGGTCCCAGATAGTGAGTCCGTACGTCAGCGGATCCAGTTCCGAGTGCAGATGTGGTGGCTCGATTTCTAGAGGATCAAGGTGTGCGTTCAAATGGCCGCGCACGCGATACAAGTTGATCAACGAATGCACCTTGACTTGTTTCGTCAGGGCTTCGATGTCGCTGTTCTCCATGGAATCAACGGCGTGGACGTCTTTGCGCCAGCGAGATGGTTCGTAGGGAATCCCCATCGACGAGAAGACCTCGTCGTAGAAGCCGTGTTCGCCGGTCAGGCATTCTGAGACGTACTTCAAGAACAGGCCCGACTCGGCTCCTTGAATGATCCGGTGGTCATAGGTTGAGGTCAAGGTGACGACCTTGCCAAGCCCCAACTCCGCCATCACGCGGGGGTCGGCTGCTTCAAAACCTGCGGGGTAGCCCAAAGCGCCAACGCCGATGATTGCACCCTGACCAGGCATGAGCCGAGGTGCAGACTGCACGGTCCCAATCGTCCCAGGGTTCGTCAGAGAAACAGTGGCTCCGGCAAAGTCCTCAGGGGTCATAGTGCCGCCGTGAACCTTCCGCACGAGGTCTTCATAACTTGTTAAGAAGCCTCGGAAGTCCTTGGTGTCTGCGTCGGTGATACAGGGAACGACGAGCGTGCGCGAACCATCGGATTTTTGGACGTCGACAGCTAAACCAAGACCCACATGCTCATGACGGATAACGCCGGGGGTTCCTTTGGCGTCTATCGCTTCTACGAACGTGGCATTCATGGACGGGACGGCAATCAAGCCTTTGACGACGGCATAACCGATCAGGTGCGTAAAACTGACTTTCGTCCCCGTCGTGCGCTGGAGTTCGACATTGAGAAGTTGTCGGTTCACTTCGAGCAAACGAGCCGGCACCGTTCGAACCGAGGTCGCAGTCGGTACGCTCAGGCTTGCCTCCATGTTCTCGACAATGCGCGCTGCAGCACCGCGCAACGGCTTCGCTGCCTCTGTTTCTGCGGCGGGCACGACAGGTTCACTGGTCACAGGTGCTGGAGCAGTGTCCTGCGCGGGGCTGGTCGCCCCAGCCGACACACTCCGGTAGTCGGCAAAGAATTCCTGCCAGCTCGGCGATACCGATGAAGGATTTGCCAAGAATTTCTGATACATGTCTTCAACGAGCCATGCATTGGGCCCGAAAGAACCAGAATTCGTCGCCGATTCGCCGTTGTTCCCTCCGGCTACAGCAGAAGATCCATCTGTAGTTGCCATGGCTTCAACCCTACCGCCGACCCGAGACCCTCCGACTCAGCCAAATCCGCCGGTAGGTTGGATGCCGTGACTACACGAGCGACGACAACGAGCCGCCTTCTTGAGCCGTCAACACTTCGCCATCCCGCGGGACTCGCGCTCTACGAAAAACCAGCTGTCGCTCCATCTGAAGGCGTCGTCATCTGTCTCCACGGATCATTAGATAAGGCTCGTAGTTTCGCAAGAGTTGCTCGGCGCTTGCCGACGTTTGATGTTTTTGCCTACGACCGACGCGGCTATCAAGGCTCTCGTTCTCTTGGTGCTTCCGACAAGCTCAACGAACACATTGACGACCTGCTCACCATGATTGCTTTGGTCCAAGATCGTGGACCTGTCATCGTCTTTGGACACAGTCTTGGTGGCGTCATCAGCATCGGAGCCGCTGTCGCTGAGCCCACTGCCATGGCTGCGGTGATGGCCTATGAATCTCCAATGCGTTGGCTGATTGATGACGGCCCTGACTGGTGGCAACCGCAACAAGACGCGGGGAAAGAAGCGGAGATCTTCTTTCGAAGAATCACGTCAGATGCGGCGTGGGATCGACTGAGTGAAACCGAGCGTGAAGATCGCCGTGCGGACGGCGCCGCTCTCGTTGCCGATCTCACGATGGTGCGCACCACAATTCCCTTTCACGCCACGCAACTGGCCCTCCTCGCTACCCCAGTGGTGGTTGCCGTTGGCGGTGCCAGCGACCATCCTCGCTACAAGAACAGTGCTGAAGTGATTGTCGATGCTGCGCCTGTCTCGATGAGTGCCGTTCTCGACGGGGCTGCTCACGGCGCCCACCTTTCCCACCCCGACGGAGTGGCTGCGCTGATTGCTGACGTAGCCCGAAACTACGGACGCACGAGGAGGATTGAGGGATGAAAGTTCTGATGAGTGGGGCCACCGGGCTCATTGGGACCGCGCTTACGCACGCTCTCGAATCTCGAGGCGACGAGGTGATCTCGCTAACGCGACCGCGTTCGACGGCACAACTGCCAACGTCAGTGGCATGGGATCCAGAACACGGGTCTCTCAACGTCGAGCAACTCGACGCGCTTGGGCCATTCGGGGCGATCGTGCACCTTGCAGGAGCAGGAATTGCCGACAAACGCTGGTCAACAACTCGAAAGGCGGAAATTCTTGAAAGTCGAGTTGCTTCAACTGCGTTGCTCGCCGAGACGGCAACTCGGCTTTCCACGGCGCCTCGCTCTTTCATTTCGGGCTCAGCGATTGGCTACTACGGCTCACAAGGCGACACCGAACTTGATGAGGCATCTCCTCGGGGGACGGGCTTCCTCGCCGACGTCTGCGCAGCGTGGGAAGCCGCCGCGCAGCGAGTTCAGGATGCAAACATTCGAACTGTTCTGGTTCGAACGGGCATCGTGTTAAGCACCAGAGGTGGTGCACTTGCCAAACAATTACCCCTCTTCAAAGCTGGACTTGGAGGAAAGCTGTCGTCCGGTTCTCAATGGCTGAGTTGGATCAGCATTGACGACGAGGTCGCGGCCCTTCTCGCACTGATTGACCATGACTCCTTTGAGGGCCCCGTGAATTTGACGGCACCACATCCAGTTACCAACGCAACGTTTACGAAGACCCTCGGGAAAGTGCTGGGACGGCCAACTTTTTTGAGCGTCCCTGCTCCCGCCCTCAAGGGTGCTCTCGGAGGAGAACTCGTCGAAGAAGCATTGTTGGCCTCACAACGCGTTCTCCCCCGAAAACTGCTCCAGAGCGATTTTCGCTTCGGCGCCGAGGATCTCGAAACCGCCTTAAGAAATCTCTTGGCGTAGGTTTCAACAGCGTTGCGACTACGAGCGATGAACCATTCCGGCGCGAGATCGCGCGCTCTCATACTGTCCCTGATATTTGGAGGGAGTGCCCTTCTCTTCACCATCCTGCCGGCTTTCACGCAGCAGGCAACTGCCGCGACTCCAAGCGTTGTCCGCTGGGCCGAGCCAGTTGGCGCCCCGCCGAATTACATCTTCCCCTTTAGTACACAGGAGAATTACTCAGTCGCGAATGTCGATAACTTCCAACACCTCCTCTTTCGACCGTTGTATTGGTTTGGAGATGCGGGCACGCCAAATCTGAATCGATCGCTATCACTCGCCGAGCCACCGAAATTCTCGAATGGCAACACCACGGTGACCGTGACACTGAAACGCAACAAGTGGTCCGATGGCGAGGAGGTCACCGCACAGGACGTTTTGTTCTGGCTCAATATGTTGCACGCCGACAAAAATTGGTGGCCTGCCTATAGTCCTGGAAGCCTTCCTGATTCCCTCCGAGCGGTGACCTTGCAAGGCACATCTCGCCTAGTGCTCAAACTCACGGGACCTGTGAACCCCTCGTGGTTCCTCGACAATCAACTCTCCCAGATCACTCCATTCCCACTCGCCTGGGACGTCACTTCACTCAGCGCCACCCCAAAAAGTGGCGGATGCGCAAGTGCTGCCTGGGGCACGGGAGATGCTGCGTGCAACCAGGTCTTCACCTGGCTTTCGGCCCAGGCCGGTTTCAATGTGGCGATTCCTTCTCAGCCCAATCAAACTCTCTCAACCTACGCTTCAAATCCTTTGTGGCAGATCGTCGATGGGCCGTGGCGTCTTGCGTCATTCGATGCGTCAGGACATGCCGATTTCGTTCCAAATCTTTCCTACACGGCAGGCAAAAAACCGGCGATCGCAAACTTTGTCGAAATACCCTTCACCTCAGAGGCATCTGAGTACTCTGCGTTGACCTCAGGAGCGATCGACGTTGGTTACCTGCCGCGATCTCATGTCACGGCGGCCACGTCTCAGCCGTTTGCTCCAGCTCAGGTAACTTCCAAATTGGCGGGATTCGTTCTCCGCCCGACCTACCCATGGGCAATCTCATTCTTGCGCCTCAACTTCAAGAACACACAAGAGAACGGTGCGAGCGCCGCCATTCTTTCACAGGCCTATGTGCGACAAGCAATGCAAATGTTGCTCAATCAAACGGTCTACATCCACGATATCTATAAGGGATTTGCTCTCCCGAACTCTGGCGTGACACCGAGCGCGATTCAAGCCACTGCCACCGAAGGCGTGACGACGAAGAATGCCTTTCCCTACAATCCAAAGAAAGCCACTGCACTTCTCCAGAGTCATGGCTGGACAATTCACAAAGGTGGCGTTTCGACGTGCACCTCACCGGGATCTGGCTCAACCGAGTGTGGTACTGGCATCCCTGGAGGTGCACCTCTGACGTTCACACTCGAATACAGCTCTGACGTTGGACTCCTTGGCGAGCTCATGAATGCAGAACAGGCGGCGTGGAAGCAAGTCGGCCTCTCTACCACCCTTCTCAGCGCACCAGCACTGAGCGTCGTCACGACCAGTTCCGCCTGCGTGGCCGGCCAGAGTTGTAGTTGGGAACTCAGCGACTCAGGTTTGGACTGGTTCTTTTCACCGGCGAGCTACCCAAGCAGTGAGCAGCTCTTCCTGAGTGGTACGCCAGGCAATACGGGAAGTTACGGAAACCAAAAGGCTGACGCGCTGATTGCATCGTCCCTCACCACCTCACGTGGACTCGGGCCAGCAGCAAATTATCTTTCGCAACAAGTTCCCGTCATTTTTGAACCGACACCTGCACTCCAACTCACAGAAATTCGAAGCACCCTTCATGGGGTGACTCCTCTCAGCCCGGTACTGTCACTCACCCCCGAGCTCTGGCATTTCTAGGTTCACGACATCTGATCAGAAGTGATCCCTCGAGATACGCCGCCAGAACCTTTAGTGTCCCTTCCACTGCGGCGAGCGCTTTTCCAGGAAGGCAGCGATGCCTTCTCTTGCATCTGCTGAAGTGCTCAGCGTCTTCAGTGCCTCCGCTGTCCGGTCCCAACCTGCGTCATCGTTCGCAGCGGCAAGATCATTGACAGCTTTCAGACTTGCTGCCACTGAGACGGGGGCATTTGAACAAATACGTTCTGCAAGCTGCAGCGCTCCTTCCAGTGCAGTGTTGGGCTCAGTGATGACATTGACGAGGCCAAGGGACCACGCGCGATCCGCAGAAAGCGGTTCGCCGGTCAAGATCAGTTCGCGCGCAACGTTCAAAGGCAGCGCGGCTGGCGCACGAAAGAGCCCTGCAGACGTCGGGAGAACACCAATTGAAACTTCCGGGAGGCTGAAACTTGCTCGCGAGGAGGCAACCACAAGATCGCAGGACAAGACAATCTCAAAGCCACCTCCAAGAGCTTGACCCTCGACGGCTGCGACGAGGGGTTTCTTCCGCCTCCTTCGAATAATGCCGTATTCACCGCCTCGTTCTGTTTTGTAGTCACCATTGGCGGTGAGGTCGCTCCCTGCACAAAAGATGACGCTGCTGCTTTGGAGGATTCCCACCCACAGCGACGGATCGTCATCGAGTTCGTTGAGTGCCGCATCAAGTGCATCGGCGAGTTCCCGATTCATCGCATTTCGCTTTGCCTCACGCTGCATGGTGATGACAAAAATGTGACCACGGCGTTCGGTTGCAACAAGTTCACCTTCTTCACTCATGACACACGCCCCGGCTGCGGCTCCCCGGCTTCGGGGAAGAGGTCCAAAAATGCTCCGATAGTGATGCGATGGACAACCTGTTCGTCCACGCCATCGAAGAGATGATGGAGCGTCTCTTGCGTGTGACCAAAGGTTCCCTCGAGGTGTGGGTAGTCACTCCCCCACAGCACATTCTGATAGCCCATGGCGGTCATCGTGGCCACTGCAGTCTCGTCGTGTTGGAACGTTGCATAGACCTGGCGATAGAGGATCTCTTTTGGGCTTGCAGATAACTTCGGTTGCACTCTGAAGCCGTGCTGGCGGTAGGCCTCATTCATGCGATCTCCGATATAGGGCACCCATGCTGCACCACCCTCTGACACAAGCATCTTGAGTTCTGGATGTCGATCCAATGCGCCAGAGGCCACCATCTTCATTGCTGCATGCATGGCGGAGTAGCCAGAATTGGTGTGATTCATCACAGCGCCTCCAGGACCTCGATAGGCGACTCCAATGACTTCGCCACCCACATGATCAATGGGATCAGTGCCGATATGGAACGCCAAGACCATGTTGGCTGCGACACAGGCGTCCCAGAAGGGCTCCCAGGAATCCCTGTTGTAGTCATCGAGAGCCGCAGGAGGAGATGTCGGGAGAAAAACGCAACGAAACCCGAGTGCAGCAGTTCGCTCAACTTCCGCAATGGCATCATCGATGTTGAGCATCGAGACCTGAGCTGTGGGGATGAGGCGAGGCGATGCATCCAGAAGCGTTGCTTTGACCCAATCGTTAGAAACCTTCATCGCTTCTCGCACGAGCACAGGGTCACGAAACATCGAATTCCACATCCCAAGCGAGGGGTACACGACCTCTGCCCAAATTCCTTCTTGGGTGAGGTCTGCAAGTCTCACTGTGACGTCACCAACTCCAGCCGTCGCCTGAGAGCGCTCCATGAATTCCTGCTGCGCAGGCGTCGGCAACTTTCGGCGAAATGACTGACCGTCAACAGTGACGGTTTCGAATTCACCATCAGGATCCTTTACCGCCTTTGGCATACGCTCGGCAAGGTGCGCGGGCAGTTCACTCCACGCTTCTACTGCCTCAATGAAATGAGAATCACCCGAATTGGCCCAAATTTTTTCTGCCACTTTTTGTCGCCTTTCCCCTCGTTCGTGAGTTTGCATGATTCGGTATCGAGGCACAAATGGGCTACGAGGTGCTTGGGCTCGTCGTCGTTGCGTGATCGGGAAGGTTCCACGATTTTCGATGCTGCGCGGTACGCCCTCGCTCGCGAATGGCCCGGACGTGTGCTGCTGCGCCGTAACCCTTGTTCGACTCCCAGCCATACTCCGGATAGTCACGAGCAAAACGCGCCATCAACGCGTCTCGTTCCACTTTGGCGAGCACGCTCGCAGCGGCCACGGAAGCACACGTGAGGTCGCCCTTTACTTTCGTGGTCACGGGCGGAACTTCGACGACGCACTCATCAACAATGTCATCGAGCTGTGGCTGGCGAGGTGGGCTCATCCAGTCGAAACTTCCGTCAAGCAGAATTGCATCAGGTAAATGATTGAGTTGCCTCAACGCTCGCTGTCCGGCTAATCGCAGTGCAGCCGTCAGGCCGCGTTCATCAATTTCACGTGCCGATGCGTGGCCCACTGCTGCATCGAGAACCCACTCGCGAATGGCGGGAACCAGTGCTTCTCGAACAGAGGCGCTGAGAAGTTTTGAATCTCGCAGTCCTGTGGGAACAGCGTCGCACGTGGCGTCGAGGAGCACGATGCCACAGGAAACGGGCCCTGCAAGTGCCCCACGCCCCACCTCATCTATGGAACCAAGGACACGAACACCACTATGAAACAATGCTGTTTCGTCGTGCAGCGTTGGAACGTTTTGAGATGTCATGAAAGTAAATGCCGTTGGAGTTTGCCCATCGCATTCCGAGGGAGCTCATCGACTCGCACAAAGGAACGGGGGATTTTGTAGGGACTCAAGAGACCGGCAAGGGCCTCGCGAATTAGTTCCGGCGCGATGTCATCACGAGTCACTACAAATGCAGTGACCTCTTCTCCCCATTTCGCTGAGGGCCGACCCACGACAGCAACATCCACGATGCCAAAGTGGCCTCGCAAGACATCTTCAATCTCTGACGGGTACACGTTGTAGCCACCAGAAATAATGAGTTCCTTGCTTCGCCCACAAATTGACACGTACCCGTCAGCATCGACTCGAACCAAATCCCCCGTTGAGAACCAGCCATCGGAAAAGACTGCAGCCGTCGCATCTGGCCGTTTCCAATAGCCAGAAAAGACTGAAGGGCCCTGTACCTTCAGTTCAGCGTCGGGAGCTCCGGGTTCTGGGAGGAGTGCCTGAACGCCCGGCAGGGCCATTCCAACCGTTCCGGGTCGACGTTCTCCTTTGAGTGGGTTCGAAAAGGTCAACATCGTCTCAGTCATGCCATATCGCTCAAGAATTTTCTGGCCAGCTTCTCGCGCAAAGGTCTCAAATAATGCGACGGGTAATGGGGCTGAGCCAGACACGAGCAGCCGCAGCGATCGCATGACTGAGAGATCCCCTTCGTCTGCGAGTCGATACAACATGGTGGGGACGCAATAGGCCAACGATGCGCCCTTTTCCTTGACTCCCGCAAGGAACCGCCCCGGGTCAAATTTGTCCTGCAGATCGACGGCGCCGCCCGCCGAGAGGACGCCAAAAAGGGCGACCACGAGGCCATGAACATGAAAAAGTGGCAAGGCGCTCACCAAGCAGTCGTCGGGGCTCACCTCCCACGCATCTTGAAGTGCCGAAATCCCCGAGGCAAGATTTCCGTGCGTCAAGACGGCGCCTTTGGGCTGTCCCGTGGTGCCTGAGGTGTAGATAATGACTGCGTCATCGCTCAGCGCAAGCGATGACGTGAGGTCTTCCTCATCCGCCTTGGCACGAAGCAACCCGGACGGTTCGCACTGCGGGACGGAACATTCCGTGTCGGTTAGCCGAAGTGGCCCGACAACCAATTCGGGAGATACGTCGTCAATCAGGTTTGTGCGTTCCCACGCGCTTTGTTCCGCACTGACAGGAACGAGGACAGCGCCTCGACGAAGAATTCCAAGTGCAACGATCACCGCGTCATGAGAGCGATCCGACTGCCACACCACTCTCGAGCCTTGGTTCACGCCACGTTGTGCGAGGGCCGAGGCCACCCTCCGCGATGCATCGTCAAGTTCAGCAGCACTCGTCCAGGCACTTCCGGGACCCCCAGTGCGCAAGGTGGGACGATCACCTCGTTCTCCCCACCAACGAGTCCATTGGAGCGGGAGCGGAAGTTGTCCACTGACCTGCGTTCCTTCGTGAACTGCCACGAGCGAATGCTACGGCGCTGTCGTCGGCCTCGCCGTCATAGTCTGGACTGATGACACCGAGGCCGCTTGCCATCGTTCCCCACACGCACTGGGATCGGGAATGGTACGAACCTTTTCAAATATTTCGGATGAGGTTGGTCGAAGTCCTTGATGAACTGCTCGACCTCCTTGAAGCTGACGAGTCATTCTCAAAGTTTCTCCTCGATGGACAAATGGCCGTCGTCGATGATTACCTCGAAATTCGTCCAGAAAATCTCGACCGCCTTCGAGCACTCGCTCTCAAGGGTCGACTCGCCATGGGCCCCTGGTACATCCTGATGGACGAGTTTCTCGTTTCTGGAGAAACCATTCTTCGCAATCTCCAACTTGGCATTGCACGTGGAGAACACTTTGGCGGGGTAATGGAAGTTGGCTACCTTCCTGACATGTTTGGGCATATTGCCCAAATGCCTCAACTTCTTTCACTTGCTGACTTCCAAGATGCGGTGCTGTGGCGCGGTGTTCCCTCCGCAATCTCAGAAGCAGGTTTCGATTGGGAATCACCCGATGGTTCGGTCATTCGAACCGAATACCTTGCCTTTGGCTACGGAAATGGATCGCTCTTGCCGAACGATCCAGAGGCACTTCTTCGCCGGCTCAAAGAACTCGTTGCTGACGGCAACGACATGTTCTCTGACGCAGTGTTGATCATGAATGGCTCAGATCACCTCCCGGCTCAGCCATTCTTAGGAGAACTTGTCGAGACGCTCAATGCCACGCAGACCGAATTCTCTCTTTCGATCTGTTCACTTCCTGACTACTTGGCAACTGTCCCTCGACAAGGACTCACTCGCTGGAAGGGCGAACTTCGATCAGGAGCGCGAGCAAACGTCTTGATGGGAGTGCTTTCAAATCGGGTCGACGTGAAGAAAGCTGCTGCGCAAACCGAGCGACTTCTCGAGCGTTCAGCGGAACCCCTCGCTGCTCTCTTTTTGCCGCCCAGGGACTACCCGACCGCGTTTTTTGATCTGGCATGGAAACTTGTCATCCAAAACAGCGCACACGACTCCATCTGCGCGTGCAGTGTTGATGATGTTGTCAACGCGGTCCTTGAGCGATATGCCGAGGCACAGCAACTTGGGAGCGGCATTCATGAACGTTCACTGCGTTCACTCGCAACGTCATTTGCTGCGGCCGGCACCTACGTGATCAACTCCACCGCGCGCCGTCGTGCCGGGCTTGTCGAAACTGTGATTTCCGGCGATGGCATCGACGAAGACCTCATCCAGGTGCTCTCAGAACAGGCAGGCTTGCCGGGATCCCTGGTCCTCGATGCGAATACGGTCAAAACCGTCCTCGGCATGCTCGACGGACCAAAAATTAACGATGATGTCTGGGTTTCTGGTGTTCGCTTGACCGATGATGACAAGGGAGTCCATCTCACGATCACCTTAGGGACAGAGGAAAATCCCGAACTCGATATTCCCAGCGCGAAAGAAGAGCTCACGTCGCTTCTGACCGAGCGCCCCGACGCTGCGGTCTTTGTCAATCTTGATCAGCCACGCATTCGACGTGTCCTCACACGGGTCGCCCCTGTGCCTGGATTCGGATGGGCTCCTTTGACGCCTGCGCCACTCTCAAATCCGGCTCACTGCGCTGAGGACGACTCCCTCCGCTTGAGCAATGGCCTCATTGACGTCGCCATCGACGCCACATCTGGATGTTTCGCAATTAATGGCATTGAAGGTTTCGGACGACTCGTGGACGAAGGTGATTTGGGCGACAGTTACAACTACTCACCGCCTGCACGCGACCAGCGGATCGATTCGCCAAAGTCAGTAGTTGTAAGTGTTGATGAGCGCGGACCCGTCCGTGCGAGCGCCGTTATCACGGCGACCTACACGTGGCCTGACCACATCGATGGTGGCTCGCAACAGCGAATTGGGAGCCATGACGTCGTCGTGACGACCCGCCTAGAACTCAATGCCGATGAACCACTTGTGCGTGTCGAGACGTCGTTTCAAAACCCCAGTAAAGATCACCGACTTCGAGTTCACCTGCCGCTCCCCGAACCAACGTCGACGAGCCACGCAGAATGTGCTTTCGCCGTGATCTCACGTGGCCTCGAGGCAGAGGGACGTCCCGACGAATTCGGCCTCCCCACGTTCCCTTCACGACGCTTTGTACAGGCGGGTGGCCTGACGGTGGTCCATGAAGGTCTCCACGAGTACGAACTGATCGATATCCAAGACGGAGAGGCCCACACTCTCGCCGTTACCTTGCTTCGCTCTACAGGAATGCTCTCTCGCCTCGGTCTCACGAATCGACCGTTCCCTGCGGGACCCTTGACGGCCGTTGAAGGATTACAACTTCTCGGAGAAACCATTCATGCTCGTTATGCCATTGCGTTCGGAGAGTGCAATCCCTATCAACTTGCCGACGAGGTCTTTACTCCGCTCGAAACTGTGACCTCCTTCGGCGGTGGGCAGCGCCAACTGGGAGGAACGGCTTTGACGGTCCTTGGAGGCGAAGTCTCGAGCCTGCGCCGTCGAGATGGTCACCTTGAAGTGCGACTTTTTAATCCGAAACCTGAGCCTGTCACTGTTTACTTGCCGGGGACGGCGGGCGAAATTGTCAATCTGAGAGATCGCGTGATTGACACATTTTCAGAAGACGTGCCTCTCGGACCTTTCAAAGTCGTCACACTTCGACTTTCCGACTCTCCGCGTTAGATCGATTGCGTGCAGGCGCAGGGCTTACTCAACCCGGGCCGGCCGATCCATCAAAACTGCGAGTGCTTCAGCCGGAGTAGTCGCTCCGGAGACGATGGCCGCAACCTGTTCGCAGATTGGAATTTCGACGTTGGCGGTGTGCGCAATGTCAACCAGTGGAGCGGCTGACTTCACCCCTTCTGCCACCATGTGCATCGAAGCGGTAATTGCTGAAAGTGTTGTCCCGAGGCCGAGTTGCACGCCAACCATTCGATTGCGACTCCGGTCGCTCGTCGCCGTCGCAACGAGGTCACCCACGCCTGCAAGTCCACCAAAGGTGGCTGCCTGACCGCCGAGGGCGACACCTAAGCGGCTCATTTCAGCAAGGCCCCGTGCAATTAACAACGCCCGCGTGTTTTCTCCAAATCCAAGTCCGTCTGCAATCCCAACTGCAATGGCCAACACGTTCTTGGTTGCTCCTGCTAATTCGCACCCGACGACATCCGATGAGACATAGGAGCGAAAGCGTGATGACTGCAGCGCACGTTGCACCAACAGAGCACTCGCCTCATCTTCACAGGCAACGAGTGACGCTGCTGGCTGACCCAACGCAATTTCTTGGGCAAGATTCGGTCCCGTCACCGCTCCGGGGATGGCCTGCGGGACGACTTCTGCAACGACTTGCGACATGCGTAATGCAGTGCCGTCTTCGATTCCTTTCGCCAAGCTAAAGACTGGTGTACCTGGAGACACATGCTGCGCTGCTTGTTGGAGGATGGCTCGCATTCCGTGCGACGGGACCGCAACGAGGACTGCGGTCGACCCAATGAGTGCCTCTTCAAGATTGCTCGTTGCGTGCAAGTTGGCGCTCAACGCTATGCCAGCGAGGTACCGCTCATTGGTATGTCCAGTCGAGATCTCTCGAGCCATGTCTGCTGAACGCGTCCACAGAGTCGTCGCGCATTGGTCGGCGGCGATTGACGCAATCGTGGTTCCCCACGAGCCGCCACCGAGAACAACCACCGAGCCTTCCACAGTCGATAAGCCTACGATGCTGGAGACTCGTGCCGGCCCAGCTCGGAAGAAAGGGATCGTAGACTTCGTCCGTGCCCCTCGACGTGCCAGTGCCAATCGCAACCGGAGAACGCCGAGGGACCGCAGTCCTCCTCCCTGTGAAGTCTTTCCACGATGCGAAAGAACGTCTCAAAGACATTCTCACTTCGGAAGAACGCTACGACCTCGCCCAACGCCTTGCACAGGGCGTTCTTGATGCCATTCACCCGCAAGCCGTCGCTGTCGTTTGTGACAATCGAGAGGTGGCCGACTGGGCTGAGGCTTCAGGCGCCATGGTGATTTGGGCTCCCGGACGCGGATTAAATGTTGCGGTCGCCTCGGGCGTTGCGGCTCTCAAGTCCGCTGGGCACGGCGACGTCACCATTGTTCACGCAGATCTTCCCTTTCCAGAAGATCTGAGACAGTTGCCCGCTAGTGGCTCACTGATTGTGCCTGATCGCCATCGAGACGGCACAAACGTTCTCCGCATTCCTACGGATTCTTCATTTACCTTTTCATACGGCCCTGGATCTTTTGAGCGGCATGTCGGTGAGGCAGTTCGGTGTGGACTCGAGCTCCACGTCGTGGAGAGTGAACTCCTCGGTATAGACATCGATGTTGAGAGTGACCTCAAACTCCCTGAAGTCCAGACGCGACTGTGGGGGCCCAAAGGCCCCCACGCATCGCACCTGAAATAGGTAGCGTCGATTAACGACGACGGGCAGCTGCCTTGCGGGCTGGAGCCTTCTTGGCAACCTTGCGGGCAGCGGTCTTGCGAGCCGGAGCCTTCTTGGCAACCTTCTTGGCAGCGGTCTTGCGAGCCGGAGCCTTCTTGGCAACCTTGCGGGCAGCGGTCTT
>Ga0164296_1003673_pt1 | contig 14360 bp, 21 predicted proteins | sample GEODES057metaG_FD_113533 | JGI IMG/M metagenome (GOLD analysis project Ga0164296, IMG submission 113533) | Dystrophic lake water microbial communities from Trout Bog Lake, Wisconsin, USA - GEODES057 metaG | ecosystem: Environmental > Aquatic > Freshwater > Lake | place: USA: Trout Bog Lake... | reverse complement strand
GCAGACCTTTCTCGCCAGATTGGAAACGGACAAGTTGTAGACGAGTTCACCTCAGTTGTTGACCGCACAGTAGCAAAGGCCACATCTCGAACACTGCGTAAGTTTGTAGAGCAAAAAGAGGTGAAAAACCTTGTCCTTGCATCGTGCCACCACGACATCGTTTCTTGGCTAGAGCCAGATTGGATTATTGACACCGATGCTGGAATGTACTGCATACAGCCTAAGGAGTGTCTTCATAGAGAACCGTTGGTGGCAGAAATTTATCAAGTCAAACACACCATGTGGCAGTATTTCATGGAACACCACTACCTCACTACAGACCTTAATACTTCTGCCACCTGTTTCCTCGCAGTCGTCAACGGACAGCCAGCAGGCTTCAGCGCAATCCTCTACTTCCCTTCAGGAACCATCAAAAACGCATATCGAGAATCCCGCATTGTGGTGAAACCTGACTTTCAGGGCCTTGGTCTTGGAACACGCCTCAGTGATTGGGGCGCTAAGTATTTCACTGATGCTGGGTATCGGTTTTTTGGTCGCACCGCACACGCCCGATTGGGCGAGTATCGAGAGTTTTCACCACTGTGGAAAGCAACAAGCAGTAACAAAAAAGCACGCAATAGCAACGACCAAGTGCGCAACAACGACATTGACCATTGGAGTCACAGCCGTCGTTACGGATACTCACACGAGTTTATTAGTGAAAAGGAGGCAGACGAGTAATGTCCAACTCCTACACCCTCACCTACGAAGAACGCCCAGACTTCACGCTCAATAAGGAGCGAACGGTTCACCACATGGTTCGGGCCAAGGTTGTCAAAGAATGGAGAGCGGCTTTCTGCGAACTCGCCAAGGACGCCATGATGCCAGCCATGGAGCGCATCGAGGTCATCGTTCAGCCGTATGTCCTGAACGCCCGTTTCCGACAAGATGTTGGAGCCTGCTTCCCACAGGTCAAGGCGGCAGTAGACGGGCTGGTAGATGCCGGTGTTCTCATTGACGACAATGCCAACATTGTGGTGAAACTGACTTTCTTGGCTCCGCAGTACGGCAAGGATGCTTTGGAACTGACCATTACGGAGTGCTAGCCACCCCTATTTCGGCAAGGGGAGTTGATGGTCTTTTCTAAGATTCGTATGAGAAAATATGAGAAATAGCCCACTTTCCCATCTGCCCACCCTCCCTTTATTTCACTAAACCCCCGATAGACCACCCAACTTTGGAAACCCCACTAGACTGTCCCCTACAAGGAGAGACTCATCATGGCTAACGATTTCACCGACCCACTTCCCGAGCGCAAAGAAGCCGACCTCAACTTCTCGCCTGAGGTCGCCTCATTGCTTCAGCACATCAAAGACATTTGCGCCCAGATGCGTGACCACGAGCAAAAGGTCATCGCCCTTGGCAAGGAGCGTCGCCAAACTGTCACCCGCCTTCGTGACCACGGAGTAACTTGGCGCAAGATTGCGGAGTGGGCTGGCACGACAGACCAAGCCCTCTACAAACACCACAACAGAGAGAGCAAGTAGTCTCCTTTACTTGGTTGCTAAACCGTAGTATCATGTGGGCATATGCCAACTGATACTGACCCTCTTCTTGTACTAGCCGTTCGTGCGCTCGCATCAGTAGATGACGGAGCCTTCGACAGAGATGCTCAAGGCTTCAACGGTGCTGATACTAAGTTTGGCAACTCCCTTGCGTTGTTGCCACCAGAGGCATGGTCGTCTGAGGTTGCGTTAGAGGCATACAAAATGCTGGACAAGTATTCAGCACAGTTGTCACGCCACGGCATCAACTACATGGACATCACCAAGCCGGTTGCAAACAAACCCAACCGAGGCATCAAGGCCGTAGATGTTCGTCAAGGCAAGGTCGTAGTCTTTATCCCTTGGGGTGACCCCACCTACGCCAAAGGTGACCTCAACGCCACTTGGAACCGTGACATCAAAGCATGGGTGGTTCCGACATCAAAGCATGGTTCGGTTCTTGCATGGGCAAGGCGTAATCATGTTCTCGTCAGCGAGCGTGCCTACAGTATTCTTGGTCAAGCAGAAACATCGGGACAGATTGAGTGGAAGGGCGAAGCCGTCTTAGAAAAAGAAGGCATCGTCATCAGGTTCGACTACAACCCAAGAGTTGTAGATGCCATTCGCACCATTTCGGGTCGCCGTTGGAACGCCGAGGAAAAGACTTGGACTGTTCCCAAGGAATCAATCAGCATCGTTCGCAAGATGTGTGAGGAATACAACATCTACATGAGTAACGATGTTCGTGCGCTCAGAGATGTCAAGATTGACAACACTCCAAAGATTCTTGTCCTCGACCGCAACTTCGCCGTGCTGTTCGACTACGAAGCCAACATGATTGCCGAAGTGCGCCAGATGCCCGGCTCAGAGTGGTCAGCATCGAACCGTTGTTGGCTTGTTCCCATTGAGAGCGTAGATGAGGTCATCAAGTTTGCCGAGAGGCACAAGGCACGGCTTAGCCGTGAAGCGAAGGAACTCATCAAAGATGCCGATGAAGTTCGCCATATCATCGAAGCCTCAGCCGCCAAAGATGCGGAAATCAGCATCAAGGGATTCGGTGACGAGCAGTTCCAACTGTTCCCATTCCAACGAGCCGGTGTCGCCTACGCCATGCGAGCGATGGGCTATGAATACAAAGGCGATGGTGAATGGGAGCAGACCGAACCAAACATCGGTGGCGTTCTTATCGGTGACGAAATGGGATTAGGAAAAACGCCGCAGGGCTTGGCGCTTATCCAAGCCGCCAACGCCTTCCCTGCCGTAGTGGTTGTGCCAGCAAGCCTGAAACTCAACTGGCAACGAGAGGCAAAGCGTTGGATTCCCCACGCCAGCGTTGCGGTGGTGAATGGAACATCAGGTGTCTTGCCAGAGGCCGACCTCTACATCATCAACTACGACATTCTCACCCATTGGATTGACAAGTTCCCCGACTTGCGTGGTATTGTGCTTGACGAAAGCCACTACATCAAGAATGGTTCAGCAAATCGTTCTAAGGCTTGCATACAACTGTCGAACCGAGTTGTCGAAGGCGGTATTCGTGTCTGTCTGTCCGGCACAGCCATTGTAAACACTCCAACGGAGATAATCACCCAACTTCGTGTTATCAACCGCCTAGACGATTTTGAGGGGGCTACACGATTCCGTAGTGTCTATGGGCGAGCAACCAACCGAAACTTAGCGGCGCTCAATCGCAAACTACGAGCAACCTGTTATGTCCGTAGGCGTAAGGTTGAGGTGCTTACCGAGTTGCCGCCAAAAATGTGGAACCAAGTTATTGTCGAAGGTGACCCCAAGACGATGGCAGAGTATCGCAAGGCTGAAGCCGACATTGTTCACTACCTCGCAGAGTTGGCACGCCAGATTGCGATAGAGAGCGGAGCGGACACCAAAGAGGCTCAGGCGGCTGCGTGGCAGAAGGCTATTCGTGCAAGGGCGGCAGAACAACTTGTCGCCATCAGCACCCTAAAGCAACTCAGTGCCAAAGCCAAGATGAAGGCGGCCCGTGAGTGGATTGAAAACTTCTTGGGCAACGACAAGAAACTTGTGGTGTTTGGTTGGCACAGAGATGTCGTGGACGAGATTGCCGACAAGTTCAGCAACGGCGTAAAGATTCAAGGCGGACTAACCGGCGAGAAGCGACAGAACGCCGTGGACTTGTTCCAAACCGAGGACAAGCAGAAAGTCATCGCTTGCAACATCAAGGCGGCAGGAGTTGGCTTGACCTTGACCGCCGCTAGCGATGTTTTGTTCTTGGAGCAAGGCTGGACACCAGCCGACATGGAACAGGCCGTAGACCGTTGTCACCGCATTGGTCAGAAAGACAGCGTGACGGGTTGGCTCATGGTCACAGCAAACACCATTGACGAGGACATCGCCATGTTGATTGACCGCAAGAGAGCCATTGTGAACCGAGCCATTGACGGTTCAGACACTGACGATGACGAGGAGGGCTCAATGATTGGCGACCTATTGGTTAGCCTCACCGAGCGTGGTCTGGCTGAATTGGAAGATGACTAAAGTTTGCCAGAGATGGTTGAGGCGTAGGCAGTTGCCTTCATCGCCTTAGCCTTTAGCAATGGAACCTCGGCACTGTTGAACGCCGTAGCATTAGCCAAGTCTTTCCAAGCCTGAGAAGCGTCAGCAAGCGCCTTAGCAATACGGGCGTAGTGAGACGAGGCGTAGGTTTCACCTTCAACCCGTTCGGCAATAAGCGCCTCGGTAGAAAAATCAGGCAGAGGCAATTGGCATCCCTTGTGTGACACCAGCCACGGGAGCATCATGCAACATTGTGGCGGAGTTGGCGTTAGCCGTAGCGTCCACCGCCGCCTGCGTTGCCCCACGAGCGTTCAGACCGTCAGTTTTGGAATTCTCTTCAGCAGCCTTGTCGTGCAAATCAGCAGCGTGATTGTTCAGGTCAGCGAGGTCTTGGTAGCCAGCCGTCTTGAAGGCCGCAGCGATGTCACGGTGTTCCTGTGCCAACTGCAAGTGGTCGTTCTTTCTAGCAACCATGTCTTGCTTGAGGTTGATGTTGTGGGCAGAACCAGCCATACGAGCAAGCATTTGTCCCTCAGCCGTGTGGCGAGGAAGAGCGTCTTGAGTGGGGTAGTTGGCGACTTTAGCCAGCAGAGCCTCGGTAGTGAAATCCATCAAAACTCCTAGTAAGCGGTGGTGGTTTGATTGGGTGAGTAGTCAACAGGTTGAACATTCGCCACACCACCAAGAGTGGGGGCGTTGGCGGTAGCAAACAGCACTTCGTTGTGAGCGTAACGAGACATCACAAACGCACGGTGAGCAGCCAACCAAGGGTCTTTTGCTGAAATGTTCTCAGGAGCGTGGATTGGGTCACGGTCACGGTTGGAGTTCATGTTCCGGTGGTCTACCTGAAAATCGGCAGATTCGGGAGAACCAGCAATCGAGGTGCGACACAGGCGAGCGGCTTCGAGGTGAGCGCCGTAAGCATCGCCATTTGCTGAAACAGCCTTGATGTTGGTAGCAGGGCTGTCTGCCTTCATGTCTTGACCCAACTGCAAGTGAGCCTGAGCAAGAGCGGAGTGCTGGGAAGCCAAGTCTGCGTAATCAGCATCCGTAAGGCCCGGAGCCTGACCTGTGTAAGCAGCCTCTTGGCGGTCTGTGAGAAGACCAGCCTGACGGTAGAGGTCAGCAGAGCGGGCGACAAAAGGAGAATTGGAAACCGTGTTGCCCGGAGTGAACGAAGGCAAGTAGTTGTAGTCGGTTGAACCCTTCAGAAGGGAGTTGATGCTGAAATCCTGAGCCACGATACGCCTTTCGAGGTGAGTTCTGCCCCCAAATCTACACCAGACTTCGGAAAATCGGGTTTAGAGCAGGGTTCTCTGGTCGGCTAGGTCACGGGCACGGGCAGATGCCTCACTCGCCTGTGAGTACATCGCCTTAGCGGTTCCCAAATCACCACTGTGATAAGCCGAGGAAGCCCGTTCCCACATTGAAGCAGCATACTTATGAGCGTCAGCCATGTTCTGCATATGGCGAGCGGTGGGGTCGGCATCACGGAAGCGACCTGAAGTTTTTTCACTACTCCACCCGCCCCAAGACTTTTGGACATCGTTTAAGACCTCGTTCTTGGCACGGTCAGCCTGTTCACTCATAGCGGCTGCGTTCTCGGAAAGCACACGGTTTCTGCCGAATGAGGCGTTTGCTGCCGGTTTCCACCCGCCCTCTACTTTGGAAGTTGAGTAGGAATTCTCATCGGCTGCGTTGCCTGCGGTGAAATGTGCCTGAGCCGCTTGGCGATTGATATTGGCGGCATTGGTCAACGCACGAACTGCATTTGTGGTTGCGCCGTTGTATTCAGCACGCAACTGAGAAGCCTTCAGGTCAAGACCATTAGCAACACCTTGATGCTCGTGGGCCAATGTCCAATGGTTGCCAGCAATGGCCTTTAAGTTTGGAATTGGCGCTGTCACAGGGGTCTGGTAGTAGCGAAGGATGTTCTGGGCTTCTGGGGCTAAATCTGGGTCAGCAACAACGCTCTTGTTGATGGTTGCTTGGTTGGCGGCGTTAGTGAAATTTGCAGCACGAGATGAGTACTGCTGGGCTTTTTGGGCCGTCAGCGCATTGGAAGCGATGGAATTGCCCTCAACAGGTCGAATGGCGGCGATTTCGTTAGCAGCGTCCACATGGGCCTGAGCAGCCTCTAAATGAGCGTTTTTTGCGGGGCCAGCAGGCAGTTGAGCAGCGATAGCACGGTGAGAATCAGCAATTTGGCGGTGTTTGCCCACTGTTTCGTCAAGGTCATTTTCCAAAGTTTCGTGTAGGCCGTTAGCAGCACTCGACAAAGCCGCAGCCTGAGCATTGATTCCACCACCTAGTTTGGAAACGGGGTAGCGAGACTGCAACGGGAGCAGTTCAGAGGTGGAGAAACCGGAGGCCATGTCGCAAGTCTACCAAGCCTTAGTGATTTCACTAATGTAGGCTGTTGTGCATGAACATCAATGTGTCCGCCGAGAATGTCCCCATTGACAGCATCAAAGCCCACCCTTCCAATCCTCGCATCGGAGATATAGCAGCCATCGCTGAGTCTCTTCAGGTGAACGGTCAATACAGCCCCATAGTGGTCTGGGGTGACACCATCATTGCCGGAACTCACACTTGGAAGGCCGCCAAGAGTCTTGGTTGGAAAGAAATCGCCATCACCAAGTTTGATGGCACAGAAGACGATGCCTTACGAGTGCTGATAACTGATAACCGCACCTCAGACATCGCCTCCTACGACAACAGCCTGCTCCTTGACCTCATGCGTTCTCTGCCTGATTTGGAAGGCACGGGATACGACATTTCATATCTTGACGAACTTGACGGGGTTTTCAGCGACCCATCTGGCGGTGGAGTGGCTCCATCACTTGTAGATGAACCAGAAGAGAAGGAAGCGCCCAATCCTGTAGTGAAATTTGGAAGTGCGTTCTACGGCGAACTTGACCCCACTTTGTTTGATATTTGGAGCATGGCTATTCGTGAGGAAGTCGGTTCCACCAAAAAGGCCGCAATAACTAAAGAAGTGCGTGACAGGTTGGACATTCCCGCCGAAGCAAAGCCCAAAAAGTCATCCAAGGTCAAGAAGTCAGAAGACCAAAAGGTTTCGATGGTGGAAACTTCCCTTGTCCCGCTCAGCGAACTTCGCCGCTTCCCTTCCAATCCCCGTGAGGGAGACATCGGGGCCATCAGCGAAAGTCTCCGCATTCTCGGTCAGTATCGCCCGATTGTGGTGAATAAGCGCAACAACCAGATTCTCAAAGGCAACCACACAGCAGCAGCCGCATCAGCACTCGGTTGGACGGAAATCGCAGTGGTGTGGGTAGATGTAGACGATGAAGCCGCTACTCGTATTGTGCTGGCGGACAACCGCATCGCCGACAAAGCAACATACGACAATGAACTACTTGTCTCCACAGTCGCCTCGCTGAAATCTCTTGACGGCTCAGGTTTTGACAGCGAAGACTTGGCAGACATCGCAAAGGGCAAGGACAGTCAGCCCAACGGCGTGAAAGTGAAGTTCCAAGTTGGGGACATCAAGTTCTCTGTCACAGAGGACATTTTCACTACATGGCTAGGAGAAACTCAAATACCAGACGAAGCATTGTCTCGTTTGGGCCTTCCGCTATCGGCGCTATTGCGTGAGGGCGATTAGCAACCGTTGACAATGTTCTAATCCCTTCTAAGTTTGTGTGTGTCACTCAAAGACCCAGACAAGCGCAGGGAATACGACCGTCAGCGCAAAAGAGTTCTGCGTGAACAAGACCGTGACGCATATAACGAATACCAGCGTGACTATTACGCTGAAAACTCTGACCGCATCAAATCCCAAGTAAACGCCCGCCGAAAAGTCAATCGCAGGGTCATACGAAAGTATTTGGCTGAGGTGAAATCTGTAGCCTGCAAAGACTGCGGGCAAGAGTATCCATCACAGTGCATGGACTTTGACCACCTATTTGACAAGCGGTTCAATGTCTCCGAGGCCGCATCGGGCAACTACTCACTTGACACCATCAAGGCTGAAATCGCCAAGTGCGAGGTTGTCTGCTCCAACTGCCACCGACTCCGAACCCATCGCCGAACGAACAAGAAAAAGCATCCGTAATCCCACATTCCACTACTCAACCCTGATACGCTCGTTTTATGGTTGTCATTTCCCTCATTGTTGCCGTCGGCGTGGCTAGTTTCATCACGCTGGTCTACTTGGAATGGCAAATACGCCGTGAACAGAAGGGTAAGGGAAATGGAAAAGCCTGAGTATCCCAGCGAAGCACTCATCGCCTCGATTCAGCATCAAGCAGAAAAACTTGGCTACCTCGTAGCGCAGGTTGAGCGCATCTTCGACAACCACGCCAAGTACGACCGACACATAGCCACTTATACCCACTCAGTGCAAGGAAGCGTAGACCTCAAAGCGTGGATGGCTGGTGAAATCACAGACGAAGAACTAGCAGAACGAAGCGCCCACGCACTAGAGGAAACCGCAAAGGCTCTTGACGCAGTGAAGGCCAACCATCAGCACAACACGAACACCCTCAATCAAATTGTGCAAGACGGAATCCGCAACGGTGGTCTTCAGGCTCACGACCTTGACAACATTCTTAATGAAATCCTTGGACAAGAACAATGAGAAAAGATGTTATTGGTCACGGCGTATGCACCAACTGCAAGAAGATGCTTCACCTCAAGAAGTCTTACGAGTGGGTTCACGCAGAACAACTTGAGTGTAATTCACCTGTAATCAAAACCTGTGACACCAAGTGGGCTGATGAAAAATGAGTAAGCAAATCATCGTCGGTTTGGCGGGATTCGCCCGTTGCGGAAAAGACACGCTGGCACAAGAACTGGTAACCCGTGACGGATTTCACCGCATGGGTTTTGCCGATGCCATGAAGGAAATCCTCTACGAAACCAATCCCATTGTGTATGTTCAGGACAACCGCATCCCCGTCCGTGTTCAGAAAATTGTAGATGACCGAGGTTGGGAAGGGGCTAAGACCGCTTATCCCGAACTCCGCTACCTCCTTCAGCGTCTTGGAACCGAGGGCGCAAGGAAGCACATCGCTGATGACATCTGGGTGCGAACCGTGATGGAGAAAACAGCAAACATTCCAAAGTTGGTTATTCCCGATGTTCGATTCCCCAACGAAGCCGAGGCCATTCACGACCGTGGTGGAATCGTCATACGAATCGTTCGTGGCGATGGAGGCCCCGTCAACAGCCACCAATCAGAAACCGCCTACTTGGGTGGAGATTTCACTATCTACAACAACGGAACGCCCACCGACCTGTATCACCAGTTCATAGAGATTTGGACAGAACTATGACCTACGCCTACACCTGTAATCACTGCCACCAGACTGTTGAGTTCGATGAAAGCCACTACTGCCCCGAGATTCAGGGCATCGTTGTTGATTTGCTCATCAGCAAAGAGGTCTACATCGCAAAAGAAAAGGAAGAAAACTAATGGGAATCATTATCTTGTTGGGATTTGTCATCGTCATCGGTTCATTCATTGACGCTTGTCTTCACCCCCTAGAACAGTGGGACGCCATTCCCCGTTCCAAGTGGTTGTGGCTCATTATGATGGTGCTGTTTGGCATCTTTGCAGCCGTTCCATACCTCATCTGGGTACGACCTGATTTGGAAAAGCAAAAGAACGCATAGTGAAATCACTCATTCTGATTGGGGACGCTCGCAAGCGCCTCGCCGAACTACCGGCTGGCTCCACACGCACCTGCATCACCTCACCGCCGTATTTCGGTCTTCGTGACTACGGCACGGCAAGTTGGGAAGGTGGCGATGAAAACTGTCAGCACACCATCAGCGCCAAAGACGCAGACAACAAAGCCGTGTTCTCAGAACGGGTCACTCGTGGTGATAGGTCGGGATGTGTGAACTGTGGAGCCATGCGAGTAGACAGCCAGATTGGATTGGAACCCACTCCTGACGCCTATGTAGCCGAGATGGTGGAATTGTTCCGTGAAGTCTGGCGAGTTTTGTCTGATGACGGAACCCTCTGGCTCAACATTGGCGACAGTTATGTTGGTGGAAAAGGGCAATCAGGGCAAGGTAGCCCAGAGTTTCAGGCGCAACGTGCCGCTAGTGGTGAAAGTATAAATCAGGCGTATCACCAAATTGCCGGAAAGAAACAAACACGACCAACTGATGACCGTGCCAAGATGCGTGAGGCTGGGCTGAAACCCAAAGACCTAATGGGCATCCCGTGGCGAGTGGCACTAGCCCTACAAGCAGACGGCTGGTACTTGCGCTCGGACATTATTTGGCACAAGCCCAACCCAATGCCAGAGAGCGTCACAGACCGCCCAACCAAGAGCCACGAATACCTGTTCCTGCTCACCAAGAACGCCAAGTATTACTACGACCACGAGGCAGTAAAAGAGCCATTAGCGGATAGTACGTGGGGTAGGGCGGCGAGAGCAAAGTCGGCAAAAGTGAAATACGGCTCACCGGCTCGACCAGATAGCAAACAAGTTATTGGCGGCATTGACCAAAGCCACGCCTACGCAGGGTTGGCAACGGGTCGCTCAAACGGATATGACACCGAAACGGGCAAGCGCAACAAACGTTCGGTTTGGACGGTGAGTACAAAGCCTTTTCGTGGAGGGCATTTTGCCGTTATGCCAGAAGCCCTTGTAGAGCCTTGCGTCCTCGCTGGTTCAGCAGAGGGCGACACCGTTCTTGACCCCTTTACCGGCTCAGGCACGGTAGCCGTAGTAGCCAACCGTTTCGGGCGCAACTTCGTAGGAACGGAACTCAACCCTGAGTATAGTGAAATCGCCTACAATCGCATTATTAATGACGCCCCATTAATGAACGAAGTTGAGATACGAGACTGATGCTACTCAAGGGTGACTGCCTAGAACTACTGAAATCGCTACCCGACGCAAGTGTGGACTCAATCGTCACCGATCCGCCTTACGAACTTGGGTTTATGGGTAAGTCGTGGGACAACTCTGGTATTGCCTACAACGTTGAGGTTTGGAAAGAGTGCTTACGAGTTCTTAAACCCGGTGGACACCTCTTGGCATTTGGCGGTAGTCGCACTTATCACCGCCTTGCCTGCGCTGTTGAAGATGCAGGATTTGAAGTCCGTGACCAAATTATGTGGATTTACGGTTCTGGTTTTCCCAAGTCGCTTGACGTTAGCAAAGCCATTGACAAGCGTGGTGGTAGCAACATTGGCTGGTTTGGCGAGTGGCTAAAGCAGGAACGTGAGAAGCGTGGCATTTCAAGAAAAGAACTTGCCCAGCATTTTCCATCGCAACAGGCTTATGGTGGAAAACCGGCAAGCGGAAACACTACGGGTTGCGTTGGGAACTGGGAAACAGGCGTAAGCGTTCCAACCAACGAGCAGTTCAACAAACTTTGCGAAATACTAGATTTACCGTTTGCCAAACTAGAGGAAGCGGAGCGTGAAGTCATCAAGGAACGCACAATGGTTCAGGGTGGTGGAACTGCCCTACAAATGCGAGTTGGAGAACGCCGTGAAGTTGAGGCGAACATTACCGCACCAGCCACAGACGAAGCAAAGAAGTGGGAAGGTTGGGGAACGGCACTCAAACCTGCTCACGAACCAATCGTCGTGGCTCGCAAGCCGCTCATCGGCACGGTGGCTAACAATGTCCTGACCTATGGAACGGGTGCGCTGAACATAGATGGAAGCAGGGTTGCACATCAAAGCGAAGCAGACCGAGCAGGCGCAACGCCTCAAGGTAAGGTGACAAGTAATCTCAGCGCAGGCGCTACCCCAGACGTAGAAAACGGTGGTCGCAAAGAGGTAGATAGACCAGACACCTCATTAGGTCGCTGGCCCGCCAACGTCATCCATGACGGAAGCGACGAGGTGCTGGCAGGGTTCCCAAACGCCAAGGGTGGCGCATACCCAGCCAAGCGTGGCAAAGCGGTCAGCAGCCCGTTCGAGGGCGGTCAAGAAACCGAGGGTGGCGCACGTCAAATGGGTGATGACGGCTCCGCAGCCCGTTTCTTCTTTAGCATCAAAGGTGACTATGATGGAAGCCTGTGGCACGACCTAAACCTCCAACCCGAAACTGCGAACGCTGTGGAATTGGGTTCATCCCAGCAAGGTCAACACGACGCTTCTGTTCTCGTTCGTGCAGTCAACTTGGCTCTCCCCGTGGGGCTGTGTTGTGTGAGCCTCTCGGTGGAACTTTCTACGAACGTCACGGCGAACGAATCAAAGAAAATCGTAGAGAGCGTTATGCAAGCGACCCAGAGTATCGGCGCAAGGTTTTGGCAAGGGTCAGAGCAGCAAAGCATCACCCTGTCAAGCAACCTTGCGAAAGTTGTGGCAACGCAAAAGCAGACCGGCATCACGACGATTACGGTAAGCCATTGGAAATCAGATGGCTATGCCGAGCCTGTCACATTCAGCATCACGCCAGAGTTCTCGGAACTTGGGGCGAAGGACTCAGACGCTAAATCATTTATTTACTGCGCTAAGGCAAGCAAGGCAGAGCGCAACGCTGGGCTAGAGGGGTTGCCGAAAATCCCAGCATCGTCAATGTCGGGTAGGCGAGATGCCAACGACATGAGCCAGTCAAAGATTGACAACGATGTAACTGGTCGGTTTGTTACGCAAAAACAAAACTTTCATCCCACCGTCAAGCCCCTTGCCCTTATGCGCTACCTAATCAAACTTGTCACACCCCCCGGGGGTGTTGTGTTTGACCCGTTCTTAGGTTCAGGAACAACCGCCGTTGCCAGCACCCTAGAGGGATTTCAGTGGGTGGGTTGCGAACTAACCGAGGACTATTGGCCTATTATTGAGGCACGAGTTTCTTGGGCTGAAAACCAAAAGCAAGAAATCCCGACACAACCAGATGACAACCAGCAAGCATTGTTTTAATAGGGGGGAATCTCAATGAGCAAAAAGAAGCCCGGTTCCAAAACGGCAATGAAGCAAGCCAGAGCGAAGTATCTTGCCGAGCGTGCCCGTCACAAAGAAAAGTTGGCCCGACGCAAGGAGCAAGAGGCCAATGCCAAAAATTGATTCCACCATAGAGGCGTTTCGCAAGCAAACTCATGGAGCCGATGAAACCATCACCATCGAAATCTCACGCAACGAGGCTGGTTGGTGGGCTACCCGAGCAGTAGGCGACATGAGTTTCTTTGAGCGTCGTATCCAAGAAGCGTGTCGAAAAGCCATCCGTGCGAGAGGTAGTAAAAAGTGACATCCAAAGAAGATGGCTACTCAACTCTCGTTCCAAAGTTCGCCAAGGGACAGACTGTTTTCACCTCATGGGGTCAAGAAGTTGTCATTGACGATATAGATGTCACCGTGTTCATTGCGTATCTATCGGGCGATTATTTCTTCAACCAAGATGAACTTCACGCCACCAACCCCAAGGGACAGCAACCATGCGCCCACAAAGGGCCTGATGGGTCGTTCTATGGCATCAGCACACCGCCAGATGAGATGGACTACGAATACCCCTACTGCCCCAAGTGCGCCGTCCCCCTGCGCCACTCAGAGCCAAATTGGGCCGGTGGAAAATGACCGAGGAACCAGACGAATCCAAGCACATTTATCTGTGCGTCACTTGCCTCTTGCCCCGTGACCCCGATTCAGACCGTTGCCCCCACTGCGGAGAGTTAGACCTTGACTGACAACTGGGAGCGACAGTGCGCTCGTTGCGGATTAAAGCCACCCGCCAAGAATGAAATCTGGTGTTGGGACTGCATACTGCGCTACTGTTGTAGCAAATACAAGGACACCAAGAAACATCGTTGTCCCAAGCACTTCGTGAACGCAAAACACCTCTAAGAAGGGTCAAAAATGGGCAAAGAATGCAACTGCAAGGGTTGTGTCTGTAAAAAAGAAGCCGAAGACACCACCAAGCACGATGAAGCAGTCGTTGAACTGCGAATCCGTCGCCTAGAAAACGAGGCCCAAGGTGAGTAGCAACAAACGGGGAGCGATTTCACTACCCCACGATAGGGCGTTGTTGCTGTCTCGTCGCCTCGGCATTCCCCTAGGGAGACAAGCCACACAGCCAGAGTTTCTGGCCTATATTCGTGACCGCAAAAAGATGGCTCGATTTAGGGCGCTCACCTATGCGTGGCGACTTCCATTCCCCGCCGAAGATGACCTTGACGGCCCCGACCATACCAACGATGACGACTGCGCCTGTGATTACTGCGTTGCCGAAGCAGATGCTGAAATCGCCTACGAAGAGTCGCAAGAGGAACCAGAACCCGAAGAGCAAGTTGTCACGGGCTGGGTCAAAGAAACCATCACCAAAGCCGTCAAATGGATAAAGGAACGCTAATGGCAGTCATCCAATG
>Ga0164296_1003671_pt1 | contig 14365 bp, 11 predicted proteins | sample GEODES057metaG_FD_113533 | JGI IMG/M metagenome (GOLD analysis project Ga0164296, IMG submission 113533) | Dystrophic lake water microbial communities from Trout Bog Lake, Wisconsin, USA - GEODES057 metaG | ecosystem: Environmental > Aquatic > Freshwater > Lake | place: USA: Trout Bog Lake... | reverse complement strand
TTGAGCAGCTTGGACGCCACGCCGTTGCACATCCAGGTGACAAACTTGTCTGTGCCGAGACGCTGGTGCCACTCCTGCATGCGGACGTTGAAGGCTTCGTTGAGCAGCTTGGACGCCACGCCGTTGCACATCCAGGTGACAAACTTGTCCGTGCCGAGACGCTGGTGCCACTCCTGCATGCGGGCGTGGAAGGCTTCTTTGAGCAGCTTGGACGCCACGCCGTCGCACATCCAGGTCACAAACTTGTCCGTGCCGAGACGCTGCTGCCACTCCAGCGCACTCTTCAACCAACCGGCGTTTGACAAGTGCATTGCTGGTGCATCACGAAGAAACGCGATGAATTGATCGCCCAAAACTTTTTTCAAATCGAAAAGACTGCTCACGACTGCAGTGTCGCTCCATGGTACATGTCGCACATGGCGTAATTCAGAAGAAAGCCACCCGTCCGTGTGTGGAATACCGAGCATATTCAAGCCATCGATAAAATCGTTGACGTTTTTCATGTCAGAAGCGCTCATCACATCAGCATGCTTTGGTTTTCTTCGCAGCTGCCGCAAAATGTTGACAGAAACGTATGTATGTCTGAAGAGTGCGCTCATGGTCGGGTCTCCTCTCGATTGTAAATGCGCCGAAGGGTGAATTGCATCGAGCACGTACACACGGTCCGGATAAATTCGAACCGTGTACCATGGCGTTTGAAACGACGTGATGTCTGGATGCGACATCGAACCGTCGATACGATCCAACCATTCGCGAGCCTCATTCACGATGTCTCCCGCCCATACGACGACTGGAAACGGATTGCCGCATGCGTGTTCGCGTTCAACCAGCATTTGAACGCGGCGATTGTAGTCCTCGACCGCAGCGCGCGCTTCAGGTGAACGATCCTTCACATATTTTTTCATTTGTGTGAGCATACCGTCCGAATTCAACTGCAAACACGTGTCTCCGAACTTTGGCGCGAACGGAAACAAATCCACCCAGTCGAAAAAGTTGTTCTGCATGATTTTTATGAGTTCTTTGGACGTTCGATTGTCGTGCTGGCGCTCGACGACGCCGCCCGGCGGCGGGTACAGCCCCGCAAGCACCACGCGTGGCTCATCTCCCGCCGTTCGCTCTCCAGGTGCGAAGCAGCATAGCACGCCATCGGGCACCACGTGCGCGCCGACTGCGGCTGCAGGTTTTTTGGCCGCAGGCTGTTGCGGAAGCGGCTCGTCCGAACACGCTCGTTTGCGCTGCGCAGGCGACGACGGCGACGGTGGTGACGTCAGCGATGACGGCGACGACGACGGCAATGAGTCGACGGCTCGTAACAGGAAGCGGTGCAAAGACGCTTGCTGCATGAGGTGTGCGGGGGGAACGAAAATGTCAATTTTTTAAAATATCACTTTTTGAAACTACGAAGCGTCTCTGCTAAACGCGCGCGCTTCGCCAATGTTCGGTTTTTGGAATTCTCAGCCTTTTTGAGCGCACTCATCGGGATTTTCTTCCCCATCGGTACATGCATCTGCTTGTGAAGAGCTCCATGTTTCATGTGCATGTCTTGAATCCACTTCTTCCCCATTTCTGATTGATGTTTTTAAGGGAATACTTTTGTATGTTTTACTGAGGAGGTGCTGGCTCCTCTGTGCCGCTCGCGTCAATAATTTCAACTGCGCCTTTCGTATCCATGATTTCCAGCTCACCCTTTTCATCTAGACCAGTAAACTTGAGAACATCGCCAGTCTCTTCACTGGCCGTAATAAATTTGTCAAACCGCTTGATGGTGTCATCGCTGCACCCGGTCGCAGCTTTGGCAGCAATCTTCATCTTCAGCAACTGGTTCGTTGTGATCTCCTTCTGCGCCTTGTACATTCTGTAAATGGCTCTGTCAACGGCGTCAATCACCTTGGGCTCGCAGTATGCGGTTTTTTTCTCAGAGACAGCTTTGCTTACTGTAGCATACTTGGTCTTGGCCGAGGCGACCGTGTCAGACAGCCACGAGCCGTAATTGACACTCATCTTTGTTTGACGTATTTGTATACGGAAACAAATATCTTAGATTTTGAAATGACGGCGTTGTTTTTTACTTTTATTTGTATATCCTGTGTCTTCAGAGTGCGGGCTGAGAGCACCACAAGACCCGTTCTGAAGCACAGGTACCTCATCGCTGGCGCGACGCATTCAGCAGCTCACCATCTCGTCGACATGTCCCGAGAATGGAGACGGAACATCAACAGCTTTTACTCTACAAATGGCACTCACACCAAAATCGTTAAAAATACAACCGATCCAGTGTACAACACGTCCGAGGTGTTTATGGAGTATCCGGACGGTCCGATAGAATGCACAAACTGTCATAACGTGTCCACGCACGATAAAAAAGGTCTCGGATGCGAACGCCCATGGGCGTGTGGTTGGCAAGGGCCGCACGGGTTTTACTGGCACGAACAAAGATATCTGGCTACGCCTATGCTTGCAAACATCACGTTTACTAATCAATACGATTGGATGTTGTTTTCAGATTCTGAGACGGTGTGGATTCCTGAAAACGTCGAACGTATGGTTAAAAAGCTCAACCCAAGCACACCTTTCTTCATTGCTGAATCGTTCTTTCCCCATACACGCGGCGCGTGCGTCTTTCCGGGGCACACGCCCATTCTGCATCCCACGTGCACCGAGTCTCCAGACATTGTGCCTTGCACCCACGCCGCAATATTGAATACGGACGATGACTGCGCACATACGGAGGGGCCTGGCCAAGAATGGGCGGGCGGGGACTGGGGGTTTTTGCTGTCGAGAGGATTGATGCAGCATATCACGAAGGAGCAGTGGCAAAAATGCATCGACTGCGATGAAAAGATAGGACACGTGTGCTATGGTGGAGGCGATGTTCGCATCGGGGAGTGCATTTTTTCAAACGGTTTTGCACCAACCCTCCCCGACCGTGACTATACGGGCATCAACGGCAACGTAAGACTCGGAGCCGACCCATCAGAATGGTTTGCCAAATACCAGCACGCTATCAACACGAAAAACTGCAACTCGTCCGTGGACTGGACACTGCCTTTATCGTTTCATCTGGCAAACAAAAAGAACATGGAGATGTTCCAAGAACTGTATACCGAGTTTCAAAAAGTGTGCACATTACGGTAGCGCGTCGTGCCACTTTGTGAGCTGTGCTTTTAGCTTCTCTAAATTGTCATTCAAGTTGGTCTCTGCGTATCGCAGCGTTTCTATGGACCACCACGATCGCTGACTCAAATGAAGGAACTTTTCAGCGAAACGTTGCACTGTGATGCTTGTTGACCCCCCGATGAATGACGCTGGATCGCGCTGCATGTTCGGTATGATGAAAAAATGGATCATCACGTCATCGTTGATCAAACGATGCAACGTGCGTATGAGGACGCCAATGAAATGAGCAGCTCGTGGGTGCTGGTACGGGTATTGCGTGGTCGGTGGATTGAAGTTGGCCAACAGCATGCGTTGCAGCGTCACACGCGCGCCGTTGTTGTTGATGAAAATATCGTCAAACTGCCCTAACGCGCCGTCAGCTTGACGAGACTGGTGGCTGTTCGCCCATCGCCTCGGCGTCCTCAGTCGGTTTCTCAGGTTGTCAAAGAGAAAGTCTTTCATGTGTTGGAATAAACCGTTGAGGTTGTTGCGCGTCAATATCGCGTTGTCATCCACCACATCCGCCCATATCGTTTCACACCCTTCTTTCACGCGTCTGTAAATTGCTTTTCGAAGTTGCTCGTTATCTGCTTGTTCGCCAGGATTCGCCAGCCGCGTGTTCAAGTTTGGCGCTGCAAACTGTGTCTGACCAGGGGGCGGCTGAGGCTGAGGCTGGGGCTGAGGCTCAGGCCGAGGCTCGGGCTGGGGCTGAGGCTGGGGCTCGGGCGCAGGCTGGGGCTCGGGCGCAGGCTGGGGTTGCCCGCCGGCCTCTGGCAGGACCAAAGTAGTCTGCAAACGGGGACGCTGAACCGGATTGACCACTGATGTCTTGGGCCCGACGTACACACACACAACAGTTTGTCCGTCGATCCGTATTCTGTAGTTGGCGTCCAGCATGTCATTCATATGGAAATCTTCATCGTCATCGACATTCTGCTGGTTTTCGACCAGATTGGCCATGCTCGCCTGCCGTATATACTCAAAAATATCGTGCGCGCCCAAATCTACGCCAGCTGCTTGGCAGTATGGGTCAACATACACCGCTCGACGTTTCGGAAAAGGGTCTAAAATAGTGTTGACATGCGTAGGACGAGTGTAATCAGCAGAAAAATCCGTGTTCCACAGTGGAAACGCCAGAATGTGCATATCAGCAGTGTCGCGACGCGTGCCGTAAATGACCATTCCGTAAGAGATTCTGCAATCGATCATCGTCTCAAGCATCCTCGCGTTCAAGTAGACTTGTTGTAGGTTCTCCTTCTTCAATATTCTTTTCTCTGGATTGGTTTCAGAGCCTTCCATTAGCGTCTTGTAATCCGCAACGCATAGGAACCTGGTGTTATTGTCCACTCCTGTGACGAGTATCAATATGTCGAGCTGTGTCATGTGGAAGAAACATTTATTTGATTTCTCTGTTTTGCTGAACATTGCATATTTGTTAAAAATTGGCAGTTCGGCCGATATGATTTTTGCCGAGCAATTCTTTTTGTATGTGTCAGTAAAGTATTGTGATAACTTTGTCTCGAGACCTGTGTAAATGTTATCGGAGAACTTTCGCAACTGCAGTTGTTCGTCATTTGACGTCGCAAAGTCAAACGCGCTTTGTTTCACGTATAAAGACTGCTCACCGGCAAATGTCGCTTGTGTGTCGGCGCTTCGATGGCCGTAAGGGGTGGCTGCTGTGTTTGCCATCATGAGCTGCGCAAAATATTTCCCGTCCTCGTTGTATTTCTGCAGTGGTACGATGTTGTCGTGATTGTTTACATCTGCGACATTTCCGTCATACAGCCACAAAAAAGCGAGACGCAAGTGCGAACGAATGCCAATGACGGTGTACAAAGACATCAGCTGAACGTTGTTGAGCAATCCAGAATCAACAACCTGACGCAGACTGTCTGAAGTCGGAAAAGGTGTCCAGTTGTCACGAAGGCGCTGTCGAGCTCGCGCTTTGAATATATCCGACCGTTCCTTCACATCTGCGAAGCTGGCGTTACCAGCATCCAATTCAAATAGATTGGCAGCGCTCGAATTCGTGTACACGTAGGTGCATGCGTATCCCCAGTGAAAATCCCTCTCGCTCCATTTAGGCGTTTTGTGCCACCCCATAGACGTACGCGACGGGAAAATGAGACCTTTGGAAACGTCAGCCTCTGCAACAACCTCAGCTTCCTCGACGTCTTCGGCAACCTCTTGGTTGCCATCTTCAGCTTCTTCGTCACCTTCGACATCGCCTGCATCGTCCAACTGTCCCTGCACCTGCGAACGAAACACCGTTCTGGCGGCACGGATGCACGCATCCAGCCTGTTGAATATAGTTTCGATTGAAGCGGTGGTATCGGTATCGCTGATCAGCGGGAAGCACGCGTCTTGCTGCAGGCGTTTTAGGAGCGGACGATGAAGCCACAATAGACCGGGGACCTCCGGAACTGCTGGCGCTGCTGCATCACCCGGACCCGGAGCGGCTGGAGGCCCGATGTGCGCCATGCGATTTTGTTGAATACGTGTGCTGGGCTTTCTTGCCCGTGTCGTGCGTCGCGGCGAGGGCGGTGGCGTGTCTTGTTGTAAAAGTGGGTTCGTCTTTCTTTCTCGCGTCGAGCGTCGCACATTGGACTGGTCCGGAACCGAGCTCGGGGCCGGGGCCAGGGAAGGGGGCTCTGCTGCCGCTGCTGTCAAGGAAACGCGGTTGGTTTGAACTTCATCCAGTGTCAAATATTTTGTATCTCCCTTGCCAGAGCGATCACCGTCATTGTACCAAATTGAATACAGTTTATTTGTCGAATTGTAATCCCACACTCTTCCAGGAAATTTCTCAACGGCACCGCTTTGCAAGCTCAGTGGCACATATACAGGTTGACCAATTAAAGCGCGACCAACCAGAGTTTCTTGCACCGTGACGTACGACAGGCGAGCTCCGTCTGCTGAACGCAGTATGTACTCATCGGTGTGCTCATCATAAAACTCGATAGGCGTTTCCACTCCTTTGTATAATACTTCATATGTTTTGAGATATTTTCCTTTCAAATGCATTATAAGTTCTTTTTCAGAAACATTTTTTATTTCTTTTAATGTGAAATTAAATGTGACGAATGGTGTTGCTTCAGAACTTTCGTCATAGTTTATGACTTCGTAGTTTCCGGCACGAATGCGTTTCTTTATATCCGCGCCTGTTGCCGTGCCAAGCAACACCAGCTCTTCAGCTGGCTGATTTGGAGAAAACCGCACAGCACCGACCGTAAACTGCAAGCCGACCAAAAGACTGCCCGTATATCCATACCCAAAGAAACCAGCTTTCTCATTGAAAAATGTTATAAAAGATTTCTTGTCGCTGAGTCTCGTTGTTATGCCTTTCTCACTGTACAATTTGCTGTCGCAGTGACGCCAGTGTTGCAACGCGTTCCAGTACTTCTGCTGCTCCGTGAGTTCCGTGCCGGCATTGATCCTCACTTGAAAGGTTTTCACCTCGTCACGCATAATTTGACGATGTGACGTGCCATGCAACTGGGCGTAATGTTCATCAAACTGCAGAATAACATACTGTGAAGTTTTGCACACCACCTTAGCATACAGAGAAAGATTGGGCTTTGAAAGTTTCAAAACAGTCACCATGCATCCATCCATCAGCGCGTCCCAGGTATTTACAGACACTTCTTCCTCCTCCTCCTCCGCTTCGTCATTCGGTGTATTCTCAGAGTTTGTCGGCGTTTGTCCCTGTAAAACTTTGAACAGTTTTGTCGACACATTCGTTATAAAAACAGGCCCGTGAGCGTTTCGCCACGCAAGCAGCTCCGAAAACCTGTCGAGTCCCGGTGCACCGGTAAAATCGGACCTGTAGAACAATTCTTGCCGAAACCCAAAAAAGCTTTTGTAAAACGACGAGTCTAGAAACTGTAACAGATTTTCATAATTGCTCAACTTTTCGCTGTCATAGACACGCTGGTACTGCTCGACATACTGGCGCCACACGCTTTCTGTCACCGGTTGCGGCCATGCGATGCCGTTTCGAACTGGCTCAGAGACAGCTTTGAAAGCGTCATCAAGCTTTGCGACTTGAAGAATGAAAGGTAGAGCAAAGCACAACTCTTCGTCAGGACCAGCATTCACCCGCCCAAAGGCGCTTCCCAGTGACGACGACATCGACCACAGTATATACCTGGATTGAGTTTGCCTTTTGTAACACATTTCGAGATATGCAGTCTGCGCAAGACTTTCAGGTTATCATCAACGCCATGGCAAACACGGTGTTTGACGCGCTCGGCCCGGGGCACAGCGAGACTGTGTACCGGAATGCCATGCTGGTGGAGCTGCGCACGCAGGGAATTTCCTACGAGAGCGAAAAGGTCGTGTCTATCATCTACAAAGACCACTGCGTCGGCTCAGTTCGGTTCGACATTGTCATCATGAATCGCTTCCTTGTGGAGCTAAAGGCCATTGAGAAACTGCGGCCCGTTGATAAGCTTCAAGTCAAAAAGTATTTGACTATATCAAAAAAGCAGCTTGAATGCGGGCTCCTCATCAACTTTGCCCCATCAGGCGTTGAGGCATGCGCAATCTATGGACAGTCATAACGTTGTTGGGCGTGTCAGCTGCGCACGCGTGCAAATATGGCACCCTGCCCGTGGCTTGGACGAGGCACCAATGGACCCTTGTTCCCGGACGTGGAACCACCTTGGACTACAACCGCCTCGATAGCACACCCGCCAGCGTCTGGCTGGCGACGCACGATGACGCAGGCGGGCCATCTTTCGGAAGCGCGCTCCAGAGCCTCGACCCGCTGTGCCCTATACAGAACATGCTCGCCGCCTATTTTGAAAAGAATGCGTCGCGACCACAATACAACACAACCATTCTGTTCCTGGGCGACTCGCTCGACGCGCAAATACTTGACTTTGTTTGCGTCCGGTTTTCAGACCTGCACAAGGGGACGTGGTTTGCCTTTGTGCACTCGCACAGGAACGTCAATTACTGCCACATTCAGTTGCCAAACGGAGACTTTTTGACTCTTGTACAAATGTATCTCCTGCGCAACTCTCTCGATGACGACAAACAACGCATTGATACAGTGCAGCGCTTTTTTGATAATAATGACAGTGATATCATCAATCACTTTGACGGAACCAACAGGTCGTCTATAGATGGAAGAATTCGAGAGACTGATATTATTTCAAGGAAGCAGCCCGACCTCATCGTTTTGGGAGGAGTCTACTGGCCCCTGCACAGGTTTGTCGATGCCCTGGGGGAGAATAACGCGTCTGTGCTTCTGCCGGTGCATTACGTCAAGACGTTTATTCATGAAACGGATGCGATCATCAACTACATTCAGTTTCACTTTCCTGATATTCGTATTGCTATGCGCAACTCGCCGGAGATTCGGACAGACCTGCACACCGGTTCAAATATTGACGGTATCAATAAACGCACGTGGGGACGCAAGAGTTACGTCGCCGCCTTGAATCAGGCGGTCAACCACATCACGCGCATACGCATGCTGGAGCTCTTCGACCTGTACGCGCTTGGCAGCTTCTTTCAACCAATGCAGTTGACGGGAGACGACATTCATCCGAACTCGTGGTTTCAGTTTGAGCTATTAAACTTGTATTTGAACGCATTACGATAGAATGCAGCTGAGTGTCGGGTACGTGATGTTCTTCTCGGCCAATAGTTCGGCGTAGAGCACCCATGCAAGGACGCTCTTCGCTGCCAAACTGAGCACCGTGTAAGCAGCCTCCGTTCCAAGCGCGATCGTTTGACACTTGCGGACATCGGTTGTCTGGAAAAGCATAAATTGCTGTACTAGTTGCGTCAAACCAAACGATGCGAAAATGAGAAGCTGCGCAGCGTACAAACCATACACCCATGTCGGTGGTCTGGATGCACCACCGCGAGTCGCCATCACGAAGCGCACCGCAAACGTGGATGTGTTTGCTGCAAACAGAACCCATCCGAGAAAGTGAAGCCCGAACAAACGCAGCCAGGAAATCTTGCGCGCCGCAGGCGGCTTGAGCGCCTCAAGCGCCTCCAGCGTGTCATTGTCTGTATCGCGTCGTTTTCTGCTGTTGATGATATTGTACTCGATGCGTTCCACGAGTTCAACACGGTACATGTCCTCGGACTCGCGATGCTTGAACGCAGCCATGACACGCTCTTGCGCATACCCCAAGAGCATCACCGTGAAGAAACCAGCAAATATGACATAGATGAATGTGAGGTCTGTAACGTTCGATAGTACGGCGAAGATGGTCGCCATCAGAGATGCGCTGATGCTGTACTCGGCCCACCTCCAGGGCTGAGTATAGTTGACGAGCAGGCGCTGTGCCCAGCTCTGAAAGAACACTTGAGAAGCGAAAAACTGGTACGTAAACGAGAGCAGGAAAAAGACGTAGATGGCGACGTCGATGCGGTAGTTCCCGATTGCATATTGTTTGTACGTAAACCCTTGATATGGCGCATCCCGCTTCGGCCAAACGTAATAGGGAACGATGAGTTTGACATACCCTGCGTTTGAACTCGCGATGACAGCGATAAACTGAAACGCGTGGGCCAGCGCGGTGATTAACTGAAAGAACTGGAGTTTTTGTAACGCGCGCCATTTGCCGATCGGCTCGCGCCACCAGGGCGTGAAATAGTCGGGAAGTCCAGACAGTTGAAAAGCGAGCGCATCGTCGTCAACGCCTTCCGCAACGTCTTCCAGAAGCTGGTACTCTGGAAGTTCGCTGTGCCGCGAACGACGTCTGTGGAGAGACATATCGCTCGCTTATATTTTTATTATAGCTCTTGTGAAAGTAAGTTTGCAGCTAAAAAGACATGCTTACTGTCGTCGATACCATCCCTGATGTATGCAAAGGCCAGCCCTGGTCGTTTGGGCTGTACGCCGTCCTGCCGTTTCTGCGACGACACGCACTGTACACTCCAGACCCGCACAGAGCACGCATTCACGTGCTTCCAGAACGCAACCCGTGGAACCATTCGGAGTGTGACGGTCATTACCTGCATCGATGGCTTGAAAACAACTACGAGCCTTTTAAAAATGCGTCCAACCTTATTGTGCATATGAACTTTTGTGATCTTGTGACTGACTGCCAATACGTGAAACACGACTTTTCGAATTATCCTCCCGAGTTTTCACCAGCGTCACCCACAAGGCGGTACACCTATTTGACGTGGAACGGGCGGAGCGACGGAGCTGACAGCGGGAACACGCACAAGTGCACGGGGTGTGTACAAAAAGTGAAAGATGTGGTGATGCCCACCGCCCAAAACGCCTGCGGTCCCCTCTGTGGGAGTGCCACAGTCGATGTGCTGCGCCGTTACGCTGTGTGGTCTGCTGATACGCCAAACAACCTCTTAGACGCCATTCAGTACGTTGAGACGTGGCCGCAAAGGAGATACAACGTGTACTGGGCTGGTCAGGTCAAGCTTGACCTGCAACGTCCGACCGCCGACCCAAGAGATGACATCTCCGGGCGCGGCGAGTTTTATCGCTTGTTTCACTCACATAACGATTCGTATGTGCGCAACAGCTATAATTGGAAGAATGACTTGGCAATCGATAGGGGAATGCCACCCATTCTGGAGATGATGCGAAACAGTACTTTTTGCTTCTCTCCCCTCGGTCGCGTGGGAGGTGACCACGATCGCTACATTCCGGCGCTCCTCACCGGCTGCATTCCCATCATTTTGAAATCAGTATTGGTGGCTGGTCAGGTGCAACGCATCACTCAGCCGTACGAGGATATCATAGAGTGGAACAAAATTGCAGTCATGATCCATGCCGACGAGGTGCATAAGTTGCCTCATATTTTAAAACACGCCAATATTATTTCAAAGAGAGCGCACGTATTCAAGATTTGGAGAAAACTTTTATACTCGAGTCATTACGGATCTCACCTCGGCGAGTCATCAGTCGACGACGCTCTGCAAAACCTCGTTGACGTGCTGCAGCTTCGCGCCGGTGTCTGACGCCAACCTCGCCATGCTCGCTGCACCACAGCCGCAGAGGCTCACCGTCGAGCAGCAGAGCGTGCGCAGCATTCAAGCAGAGCTGGACAGGCGAAGCTTCGACTTGCAGTGGATTCAGGCAGCCAACGCTGCCGCGCACCTGCCTGACCCGTTCTACTTTCGCGCTGCGGCGATCGCCTCCGTCATGCAGCACAACATGCACCGCGCTGCGACCACCGGCAAGACGTACACGCCCATGGGCGAGAAGTCCGTCGAGCACGTGATGAACGCCGTCACTTGGCGTCTTGTGACAGATGCTCACGGCTTTCGGCACGTTTTAGCGCACGGCCGGAACGCGGCAGTACTTGCTGGTTTCTGAAACGCCAGTGAAATATTGTTTCAATAAATGAAAGAGTATAACGGTTTATTTTTTAAAACTGTAAGTCTGAGCATGCTTGTCAGTATAGATTGGAAAAGAATCTCTGACACGCGTGGGTATTTACACGTGTTTTCGACTGACCCGGCTGAGCCGTGGTTTGTCTCCGTTGACAGCTTTCCGGCGCGCGACGTCGAGGTTCCAACAAACACGCCCTACGATTCTTTGATCATCTTTGCCTTTGAGCACAGAGTCACAGAGGAGGGACGCACGGTAGCCAACCACGCAGGCACGGTCACTGTCAGTGCGGCTGATGTCAGACGGGGGGAAGCCGTAGTCCATTTGAAGTATGACGATGGCCTGGAACCTCCAGACGCCGAAATTCAAATCAGGTTCCACGACGACCTTCCCGAGGGGGACGATTTTCCAGACTCTGCCGACATGAAACGGACATACGAAGAGCTCGTGAACCAGGCAAAGACGTGGTTGAAAAAGTATCCTCCCCTCGTCAAAGACCTTGAAGACTTATCAGTCCTCCACTACCTCAACAGATATCCACACATGCCAGCTTGTTTCTTCGGCATACAAAAGACGATGGGCTACGAGCACCAAGACCTTTACCTGAGAGCCATCACCATCGCCCTCAACCGACGCGGCGAATCCATGCAGGACTTTCTCGTCTCTGACACCTTTGCCAGTGTCATTACGGCCGAGGCACTGGCAGCCATCACCAACTGCCAAGTGTACAATGCCGATACCGAGCTCTTACCTGGCCGAAACAAAGAAATTGACGAGTTTTCTGCTGATGAGCGTGTCGTAGGCAATGGCGACTGCGAGGATTACAGTCACGAAATATGCATGCTTGCATACAACTTGAAACACGGAGACTACACACATCCTGTTGTTGTGCGTGCACAAGAAATCATCAAACAATACACGGTGCTGTTGACCCTGGGGGAGGTGAGCATGGATGACAATGACCCCAACCTCAAGCGATATCAGGCTGGAAGCTATTTTGCTCATGCTTTTGTCATTTTGGTTCAACGACTGCCTTTACCGCACGGCACGGAACCGATCCAAATTAACCCCGATGGATTGAAAAAGAAATTAGACAACCTCGCCGAAGATGGTATCTCGCTTTTCGATGCGCAGCCTTTCAAAGCACAGCATCGCATGACGCACTGGATCACTGGGTTGAGGAAAGGAGACGCACGACTGCGGCGTATGGAGTCTATCGGTTTGCACTATTACATGTATCCTTTCAGCGCTGTCATCGTGGATGACGACCTCCTGTCATCCACCTATGGCACTCCTATTCACGAGATTGGCTTTCTGCAAATGAAGAATGGCAAACTCCATCGAGGGTGCGATTTTAAGAAACTCATAGAGGGTGATCCTGATGTGTACTACCTTCCTACTTGCGAATTGACAAAAGAACAATACAAAGACGCCCAAAGATGCATGCAGTACTTTCATCCCATTTTACCCTATGAGACGGATGCCGAGGAGCCTGACCTGTCCTTGCTCGAATCAGTGCTCGGTATCAAAAGACAACTCGAGATTCTTCCAAACACGATCAGCTGTTTCTTCATTCAAGGCCCAGACTGCTTTGATGAGCAGTATTTGCAGGGCCTGAAAAAACGAATGAAGAATATTGAAACCAGCTACTACGTGCTCGATTTTTTTGCAAAGGATGTGTTTACAGTGGAGGTCTTATCAACATAAATGCTCTTCAATAGAATAGGTAGTGAATTTCTATGAATTCATCGCTCTCGTCCAACTCGCCATCCTCGATGCGTTTGACGTGTTTGTCGATCACTTCACCGAGACGCTCCAGCTTGTCTTCAAAGTCCACATTCTTGCCTCTTCCGTTATCATCTGGATTGAACCGTATGAAGATCCATTTCCCCGTAAAATAAGACACGAGGTCGTCGTACCGAAGTTTCTCGTCCATCTTGTCGTATCCTCGATGTGCAAACTCGTCCGTTTCGATGGCGAGCATGACGTTTCCAATCAACTTTCGATGATCCACACGGCGCTTTTGGGTGCAATCACATCCGTTCAACCACATCGGCTGGTCGTGTACAAACCCCTCGTAGCGCTCGTTGATAAAATTGCGCACTCGCAATTCTTTGGTGTGTTGGTAAATTTTTTGGCTTCTGGGATCGTCAGGAAATGCACGTTTGAAACACGTGGCGCAGTACCCGTCGTATTTCGAACTGCCGGATCTCGAATCAATCCAGTCGATGCACAACGGACACCGCTTGCCGCCACCGCATGAGACGCACTTGTCGGTTCCGCCTGCAGCTGCTTTCGGACACGATGATCCGTCCTCCAAAACACCAACACATCGTTTGCCACCACCGCATGCGACGCACTTGTCGGACCCGCCTTGAGCTGCTCTCGGACACGGTGATCCGTCCTCCAAAACACCAGCACATCGTCTGCCGCCTCCGCAGGCTTTGCACTTGTCGGTCCCGCCTTGAGCTGCTTTCGGACACGATGATCCGTCCTCCAAAACACCCACACATCGTTTACCACCACCGCAGGCTATGCACTTGTCGGTCCCGCCTCGAGATGCTTTCGGACACGATGATCCGTCCTCCAAAACACCAGCACATCGTTTGCCACCACCGCAGGCTATGCACTTGTCGGTCCCGCCTCGAGATGCTTTCGGACACGATGATCCGTCCTCCAAAACACCAGCACATCGTTTGCCACCACCGCATGCGACGCACTTGTCGGTCCCGCCTTGAGCTGCTTTCGGACACGATGATCCGTCCTCCAAAACACCAGCACATCGTTTACCACCACCGCAGGCTATGCACTTGTCGGTCCCGCCTCGAGATGCTTTCGGACACGATGATCCGTCCTCCAAAACACCAGCACATCGTTTACCAC
>Ga0164296_1003669_pt1 | contig 14370 bp, 11 predicted proteins | sample GEODES057metaG_FD_113533 | JGI IMG/M metagenome (GOLD analysis project Ga0164296, IMG submission 113533) | Dystrophic lake water microbial communities from Trout Bog Lake, Wisconsin, USA - GEODES057 metaG | ecosystem: Environmental > Aquatic > Freshwater > Lake | place: USA: Trout Bog Lake... | reverse complement strand
GTACTCCTGTCTGTGCAAATCATCTAATTTGCTGCCACGGGAGTATCGGTGTCGGTGCAAATTATATAATTTACTGTCACGGGAGTATCGGTGTGACAGCAAATTATTTTTGGCGTTGGTCATTCGTTCTTTCAGTCAATAAAAAATAGTTCAATCAAGAAGATAGCCTTCAGGCAAAGGGTTATTATATTGTAAAACAAAGGGCATATTAAATCGAACAATAAACCTTTTTAATAATAATATCAATTATGCGTAGCGTTACAAAAACAATCGGTGCAATAGCTCTTGTGTTAGCCATCAGCTTTTGCTTAAACACAAGTGTAAAGGCACAATCCCCCGCCGATGACCCGGGTATTGGTGGTCCGGGTAGCCCCGGCGATGGCCCTAGTGGAGATGGTGGCCCCGTTGTTCCCTTTGATGGGGGGATGAGTTTGATGCTAATTGCTAGTGGTATTGGCTATGGCTATAAAATGATAAAGAATCAGGCAATATTTGCACATGACTAACTAAATATTCTGCTTCAATCAATACATAGAATGAGTAAAAATAAAGCTGTTGCGTTTCTAATTTGCTTTTTGCTGACCTACTTGTTGGTTACGGCAAATAGCAATACTTTTTTTAATGGTAATCATATTACGAATAACTATTTTACGCCTCCCAATAAGATTATTACTGGAAAGGTTACCAACATTGCCAATGGAAACCCATTGGAAGGCGTGACGGTAAAGCTTAGGGGTGGTAAACTAAAGACGTCTACTAAAGCTGATGGAACCTTTACGATGAATGTGCCCGAAGATGCTACCCTAGAGTTTAGCATGGTTGGCTTTGAGGTGACAACGGCCAAGGCAAGTAGTAGTGATTTACTCAATATTAAGTTGAAAGAGTCCCCCACCGATTTGTCGGAGGTTGTTGTTGTAGCTTATGGAAGTCAGAAGAAATCTAGCTACACTGGTGCGGTATCCGTTATTTCAAGGGATGTAACAGACGATAAGTCTAGCCCTTCTTTTGAAGAAAGTTTGCAGGGAAATGCAACAGGCGTGTTTGCATCCAATGGCTCTGGTCAGCCAGGTTCTGCCCCTTCTATTAGGATACGTGGGGTAGGTTCTATATTGGCCTCTGCTGGGCCATTGTATGTGGTGGATGGTATTCCTATTATTGCTGGCGACGTGTCTAATGGACTTAATTCAAACGCCGTTGCTGCCATTAATCCCAATGATATTCAGAGTTTGGCTATTTTGAAAGATGCTGCCGCCACTGCGTTGTATGGTTCTAGGGGTGCAAATGGTGTTATATTGGTTACCACCAAAAAAGGCAAGGCTTTGGATAAGACTTTGTTAAGTGGCAGGGTGCAAACAGGGGTGGATTTCTATACGCTAGATGATACCAAAGCGAGGTCTCTGAGTACTTCTCAAATGATTCAATACCTACGGGATGGATGGGCAAACAACCCTATCTATGCTTCCTTATCATTTGATTCGACACTGGCACAAACACAAATTGACACTACAGTAAACACTGATTGGTTTAATAAAATCCTTCAGGTGGGGCAGTATCAGAATGTATTGCTCAGCGCAACGGGTGGGAGCGAGAAGACATCCTTTTACATATCTGGCAACTACAATCAGCAACAAGGTGCAGAGCGTAGTCTTAATTATCAAAAGATTGGAGCATTGGCAAACATTACCCATAAAGCTACAGACAAACTAACTTTTAATGTTGGTGTAAGTGTAGAGCGACAGATTGGGAACAATACACTGGTGGGGGGAGAAAATGCAAACCCTATAAGGGCTATGTACACCTTGCAAAGCTGGCTGAAACCATACAATGCGGATGGTAGTTATAATATATCGTTCAATAATGCCAATAACCCATTAGGTATTATCAACAACAATATACGCAGGGCAACAAGCTATTTCTTTCGTGGGTTTGCCAATGCGGTATATAAATTCAATAATCATTTTAGCTATGAATTAAACGCTGGTATTGATTTCTCACACGCATTTAATTTGATTTACAATGACCCTAGTTTGAGGAATGTAGTTATTGCATCCAATGGTTACATCGAGAATTACAGTAGCGATATCAATAACCAGATAATTACTCATTTGCTCAGGTATAAAAAAGACTTTAATCCACGGAGTAACTTAGAAACATTTGCAGGATATGAGTTTTCTAAAGTTGTCAACACCTATTTTGATGCTTCTGGTACACAACTAGGTGCTGCTGGTATTTATGGTTTATCCAATTCGGCAGTTCCGGCTCAGCCTTCTGGTGCAGTTATCAGTAGTGCTATCATATCTCAATTTCTTAATGCGGTTTATACGCTGGATAATCGTTATTATCTATCTGGTTCTATTCGTAATGATGAATCATCTAAATTTAGCATCAAGAACGCTATCTTTTGGAGCGTGGGTGCGGGTTGGGAGATTACTAAAGAGCGTTTCTTTAATGTTAGAAACATCAATCAGTTGAAGATAAGGGGAAGCTATGGCTTAACAGGCAACTCGCAAGGGCTATCTGCAAACTCTTATCAGGCACTTTACACAACAACATCTTCTTACAACAATGAGGCGGGTATTACTTTTAGTCAACTGCGAAATGACAGCTTGTCTTGGGAAAAGAATTATCCGCTGAACCTAGGTTTGGATGCTTCCTTTTTTAAAAACAGGCTTTCGTTGGTATTTGATTGGTACACAAGAAGGACAGATAAGCTTATTACCAACTCTCATTCCCCGGCAGTGAATGGCTTGACCCTTTATCCCGGCAACTATGGCTCTATGAGAAACCGTGGCTTTGAAGTGAAGGTTATATCCGTTAATATTCAACCAGCAAGAGCAGATGGTTTCAAATGGACGACAGAAGTAAGCTTCAGTACCAATCAAAATACTATCCTTCAAATTGATCGTCCTTCAACTACCAACGACTATCGCCGCAAGGTTGGGGTAGATTTCTATCAATGGTATCTTTATACTTATGCAGGGGTAGATAGTTCTAACGGGCAGGCTTTATGGTATTCAGATGCTGCCAAAACAAAGAAAACAAACAACTACAACAATGCTGCTTTGGCACTTCAGGGTAGCGCAATGCCTAAATTCTTTGGTGGTATATTGAATAGGTTTAGTTACAAGAACTTTAGTTTTATGGTTCAATTGTTTTATAACTATGGAAATAAGATTTATGATTTGAATGGGCCGTCAACCCATTCGGATGGATCTAAAGGTATTAACTCTGTAGGCAATGTAAACGTGTATGATTTCATTCACAGATGGAGAAAGCCGGGCGATATAACCGATGTTCCTGCACCTGTAATCTATGGTTCGCAAACAGGGCTTAGTTCTCAGGCTTCTACTCGGTTTTTGTATGATGGAAGTTACCTAAGAGTACGGGATGTGATGCTGTCTTACAAACTGCCAGCCAAATTTGTAGCTAAAACAAGAACCAGTGATATCAATGTATATGCAAGGGCTAGCAACTTGTTGACTTGGGCTAAAGATAAACGCCTGCCTTATGATCCCGAAACAGGGATAGATGGAACATTGCAACAACGTCCGCCTGTTTATAGAACGATTCTTTTAGGTGTAAATATTGACTTTTAAAACGAATGCACTGATGACAACTAAATACTTTTTAACCCTTTGCATTGCACTGATTATTTGCAACTCGTGCTCTAAGAGCGTGCTCAACAATACCCCTTCGAATGCAATAGACGCAAGTTTGGCGGCAACTAGTCTTGCGACTACCCGCTCTGCCGTTATAGGGTTGTATTCTTTGATGGCGAACAGTTCTTATTATGGAAGTTTTGCTGTTGTGGTGCCCGATTTAGCAGCAGATAACCTTACACAAAGCGTACAAAACAATGGGGACTATTCTGCGTTCAATAAAAACACGGTAGCTGTGGGCAATGGGGATGTTGCTAATTTGTGGAATCAATTGTATGCTATCGTAATCAATGCAAATACGATTATAAACAGGGCAAAATCAATACAAGTAGGTTCAAGTGATTCTACAGAAATGAGACAATTGATAGGGGAGGCGTATGCTGTGAGGGCACTTACTTACTTCGATCTGGTGCGATGGTTTGCTCCCCCTTGGAACTGTCCTCCCTTTAGCCAAGCTGGTTCTGCATTGGGTGTTCCGTTGGTAGATTCTTCTTATCCCCAGAATAGAAACCAGTTACTTTATCCTTCTCGTAGCACGGTTGCCCAAACTTATGCGCATATTGTGAATGATATAGATTCTGGGTTGGTTTATTTGCCAACCAATGGCAATGTCACCAACACAGGGGTGGTAGATCCTTCTCTGTTTAAGATAAGGCTCAATTACTTTGGCTTGAATGCGTTGGCGGCAAGGGTTTATTTGTATGAAAATGATTATGCCGATGCTGTCAGTGCAGCTACTGTTGTTATCAATAATCCCCTTTATCAATTGTTCAATGCGGCAACTATTGTTAGCGATTTTCATCAGCAGTCCGCTATCGAGTCTATATTCGAAATTGCCAACAATCAGTTCAATAATCAAGGCATCAATGGCGTAGCTTATGAATTTAGTCAGAATGGTTATGGCGAGTTCTTGGCAACGATGTACACTTACAATTTATATGGTAAAACAGATCCTCGTCTTGGCTTTATGTCCATAGGAAACAGGAATGCTTTTGCTGGCGAAACAAACGTGCCTTTGGTAAACAAATACAGCAACATCAAATCGTATCAGGAGAACATAAAGGTATTTCGTTTGGCAGAGATGTACTTGATACGTTCCGAAGCCGAATTTAATTTGGGAGGCACAAGCACACAAGCCGGAATAAACGATTTGAGTACCATCGTCAACTCTCGCCAATCAACAACGGTAATCCCTACTGCTAGTTCAACACTTGCCCAACAACTTACCGCAGTATTATTGGAAAGAAGAAAAGAGTTTGCTTTTGAAGGGCATCGTCTATTTGACATTACCCGCAATGCCCCTCTATATGGAAATGGTGTAGCGTGGACAAAAACGACTCAGTTTAATGGTTCGGGGGCTAACTTTACCACCATAGTAAGAAGGGATACCAGTCATAAAAACATTCTGCCAATACCATTGAGTGAAATTAATGACGACCCAAATATCCTACAAAACCCTGGATATTAAGTAAGCGGGGCTTCTATTAAATAAACTCAAGCCGCAATATTCAATTTTAGGCTCACTACTTGAGTCCCTACCCCCTTTTTTGCTATATGAAAGTAGCGTTTCTCATCTGTGTAGCCCATATCGGCAGGGTTGTAATTGGCCAGCGAATTGGGTGGAAACGAAACAAACCAATCGTCTGGACCAAGAACACTAGTGAGTCCATTGTTAAAGAAACCAATCACGCTGTTTTTGCCAACAGTCTTCACTTGAATGGTATCAATTTCTATATTCATTTTACGCTTAAACATAAACCTCGCTTTATTATTCTTCAGCGTGGCCACAAACAATTCTTGCATGATGCGTTGCAGCATATCCACTGGAAAATAGTTTTCAATTACTTTCAAGGTCTTATAATACTTGCTTACCAGCTTGCCATACACATACATCGAAGCCTCGGCAGCGGCAAATCTTGCTTCCTCAAGCTCGGTAGTAGCAGTTACTATTGCTTTAAATTGTCCTTCTTGTTTATCAATTGCGGCAGTCAACAAATCAAAAAAGGTTTGTACGTCTGATTTCAATGACACCAAATTAGCATCGTCACCAATTGCCGAAATTAGGGTCTCTACTGTCTTTTTCCTAATTTCAACAGCCCCATTTTGATAGGGTTTACGAAACTTAGGGAACAATTTTAAGTAGGTTGATGTGTCTCTTGAGTAGAAATGCTGTACGGCAACGTCCCACTTCTGTATTTCAGTGCCGCGAAGTTGTTCAACTAATTGTTTTACACCCAATGTATTTCCCGGACTACCACTAATCAGCACACTCCACTTTAAAAATGAGCTCCTATAATCGGTATTATAAGGCAGAAAGAACTCGTAATACTCCAATATGTCAGCATCGGCTATTCCAGCCAATAGACTGACAGTTATTTCATTAAAAATATCCCGTGCGAGTAAGCAATTGTCTTCGGTACTTTTATCAATGAAGTTTTCGGAGCGGATCCATGTTTGCGTTGCCATTTTATTCGTGTTATTGTAAGCGTTAAACTAATAATCACTACTGTCAAACAGCAATTCGTGTAAAGGTCGTATTAAATTGGTTTTAAAAAGAAAAAGTATTTACAGGGAAAAAAATACGGGACATAGATATACTAAACAATTCACACCCATTGCAATGATGCAACAGGCATAAATTACATAATTCAACCCTACTGCAAAGTTGCAACAAGGTTAAACCACGTGATTCATAAACCCTACAAAGTTGCAACATGGGTTAATCACGTGTTTCATACCTACTGTAAGATTGCAACAGGAGTAAATCACCTGATTCATGCCATCTGCAAGGTTGCAACAGGATTAAACCACGTAATTCATATCCCCTACAAGGTTGCAATGGGTATGAATTGTTTAATATATCTAAGTACGATATTAAATATCCTGTTCGAACAAGTAAAGTCTCTACCCACGAAAAAATATGGTGAATAAAAGTAGTTGTAATGTAAGACCAATGGGTTGTATATCTAGCTTTATAGACTTTATTTTATAAGTAAGGATAATTGTGATGGATAGAAATAGGTTAAATGTATAGGCAGGAAAATGAATAGGGGGGAGGGAAGGGTGAAAGTGATGCGCATAAAAAAGAATTGCATTAAATATTCTTGCATTGTTAGTTAAGAACACAAACAATGGCAAAGGATTATGTATTTTAATAGTCTCCATCTTTTTAAAGGATTATATAAATTATTAACCGCTGTACTATATATTTGATTGTTCAATCAAGAATTTACTTTTTGGGGTCTTAAAAAAACTTCTAACCTTTTTTAAAATAACATGTGTATGAAACCTTTATTGATCGTTGCCATTCTTTTAGTTTTATTATCCTCCTGTGCTTCGCTAAAGATTTCGGATGATAAAAAGGCAAGTGTAAAGGATTTAAGTATCGACTCGGTTTATAGTGAAAGCGTTGACTCAATTTATATCCCCAATATAGACTCTGTGATGATTGCTGCAATGTTTAGCTTCAATAGCCACAATCATGGTTTTAAGATTCATAAAAAGATGGTTGGTGAACAAGACGGTCTTACTATCAATTTTTCAAGAGGAAAGTTTACTGGTGATGGAGAGATTACTGCCTCTTATATCATATCTGCGATAGGACTAATTGCTACACCTATAGCTGTACTTTAATAGTCAGGGGGTGGCATTCTTTTGGTATTTTGCTGCCGATAGGATCAGGGTAAAAGCAAGTTTGTCGCCTACGTTGGCTGGTAAAAATTCTAAGACAGTAAAAGATTATATCCAAGCTGGAGCAACATTCTCTAACAAATCGGCACGTATGGATAGAATGTGTGGTAAAATAAATGATTATGTATACAGTATCCTCCTCAAGCTTGATGAAGGTTCAAGCAATCCTTAATAATAATTAACGTTAAATATCTTATTTTCAACCAGCCAAGGTTTAAAGAAATGATAAAGAAACCCAAAACTCACGAACATAATTCCATTAGTTTTATGAACTAAATAAAATATCCTAAATTGCATTCATCAAACAAACTTTTTTATATGGTGAGCGTAAATCTTGTTTTGTTTAGAGCAGCATTTCAATTTGTAGTGGCATCTAATTATTATATTACAAATAAAGGGAATTATGCACTTTAATAAATAGCCCCACAATAAACACATTGCAATGAATAAAACTTTTACAAGGCATTCTTTTTTAGTAACCATATACTTATTTGTATCAATATTGGGTACTATTTCTGCACATGCATCTGTTAATGATACTACAGTTGTACCTCCTCCATTTGCTACTTCTACTTATAACAATGCCTACTACAATTCGGTATTGGAAGCTGCTCAGGGTTTGGCACAACCCTATTTGTTGCAACAAGGGTATATTTCATTGCCGGGAGTGACTGTAAATGGAAACAACATAGTGTATAACAACGATACATTTGGTATTGACGAATCTTACAATCAATCGGCAGCTTACTACTATGTGAGAGATACCCAATATGCCTATTATGGTGTAAATGCAGCATCTAAACTTTGGACAACCCATATACCCGATGTTATGTATGATAGTGTGTTGCAACGCTTCTTTTCAAGATCAGATTGCGTGGGTTTTGGTTGTAGATTACTAGCAGCAGTAGGAGGAACAACTTCCTCAGACAATGCATACCTTAACCTTACAAAGCGAGTAAAAAACTATGGTGAATCTACAATTGCGGGTAAAAATTCTATTACTACTGCCTATTCCATTGCAATTGCTTTTCCAGAAATGACTACTGCCGAAATACCAGGTTGGCAATACATAGCGGGCAATGTGGAGGATTCCATGATTAATGCTGCTAGAAGTGCGGGTTCTAGTTTGAATATATACATTGGCGTAAGAAAGGGGGGGTATGCCAATAGCTTGCCTGGGGATGTGTTGGCATTTGGATACGGTCCCAATGCTACTTCTAACGGGCATTTTATGATTCTAGATTCTGTGCCGCGATTGCTTGATTCTGCTGGATTACAATCTTTCTATCCCTTGATAAAAGGAACTAAAGTGAGAACCGCTGCAAAAAAACACCATGTCTATGCAACAAGCGTAATAGATGACTCGGGGCAAGAAGCCCACGCACTTGATTCTAGAAAAAACTATAGTGGAATGGGGCATGGAGTACTCTTGATTCTTACTGATACTTTGGATGATGCGCCAGTTGGGTTTATCTTTAAACCAAGTAAAAAGGATACTGCAATCTTGTATTCCCCTTTAAAAGATACTAATAATACGTATGCTATTTCGGTCGGAAGGTATATCACTAGTCAACAGTTGCCGATTTCTTTTATTGATTTTTCTGCACAAGAAAGAGACAATAACATTCAATTAATCTGGCATACGGCTTCTGAAATAAATACTAGTCACTTTGTTATACAACATAGTACAAATGGAGCAAATTATACAGGTATAGGTACTGTAAATGCTGTGGGAACCGGTGCTGGTAGCTATCAGTTTGAAGATATTGCTCCAAGTAATGGTACTAATTATTATCGTTTGCAAAGTGTGGACAAGGATGGAGCGGTGAGATACAGCAAAGTGGTTACTGTACAGTTGTCAGTAACTAGTAAGCAGTTATCAGTTTACCCTAATCCAACTAGGGATAATATAACTGTAAAAGGTAGCCATATTGCTTCTGTAGCGGTAATAGATAACTTAGGACGAATTGTAAGATTGCAGAAATTAAATGATGCTACCAATCCTAGAATAACTGTAAATAGTTTGCCAGCAGGAATTTATCACTTAAGAATTCAAACTACTGATGGAAAAGTAAGCAATGCAAACTTTGTAAAAGAATAGTTCACAATAAGGATGTTTCTATAAAATTGGTTTAAAGGGATATGAGTAAATGTTGTATTTATTTATATCCCCTATACCGTTTGACACATTATATGATGGAATACAAATAAAGAGGGATTGAAGCAAAGAGAACCCGTAATTACCCACTAATACTTTTAGGAATAGAATGATAACTGCCCCGATATTCCAAAGACGTCAAATTTTTCTCAAAACCGTCAGATTTTTTTGAAAAATGCGCAATTCACTCAAAATTTTGACATTTTCATAAAAAATTTGACAAGTTTGTTTTTTTATGGATGAAAATTTTACAAGTGGCTGGTTTATTTTAGAAAGATTGCTTTGAATTTTAAACGTCTTTAAGCAATTGAATTGTTTTGCAAAAATTTGAATAATTATATAACCAGACGTTTTGTTTAAAATTTCATTGCCGTACCAAATAATATTGCACCTTTACAGCAGAGAAGGGAGTGTCCTTGAAAACTAGCTAATAAGAACTCTCCTTTCTGTACAATTTATTTGAGCGAGTGCCAGTTGGAAACTGGTTTGACTAGTAGACACAAGACATCCCTCGGAAGTCTTGCACCAGCTAGGGCGTATGGTTTTAAAATAAATACTTCGTTTGAACTGCCAACCCGATAATTTCTTGTTTCAAGGAAATATTCTTAAAGTATCCTATTTGAGGTTCGAGTATAAGTCGATTATTTAGGTGACACTGATAACTACAGTTTGCAGAAACACCAAGAGATAATACTTTTGGAAGCCAGTTATTTGGTAATTGGCTTTGTTGAAAACTAGAGTGATTGAGATAACTATACTGTCCGCTCTTCCAATTTAAAAAGTAATCTAAAGACGGTCCTGCCGAGAAATTTAAAGCCCTAATTTTTAGTTTATATAAACATCCTACACCTGTAAAATTTTCTCTTCCATCTAAACTTAAATTATAATCAAAATTAGAACCCCCTGGTACCCAATAATTATAATTAGTTTGCAATTGTTTAAAGAATACTTTGGTTTCAAAAGAGGACTTTTTGGATAATCTTCTTTCATACACTAAACCAAAATTCACTTTCACATCATTTTTGTAAGTTTTGACTGCGGAATAGTCTAAGTTAATTGTGGAACTGATTGGGTTATCTACTCTTACATCAATTCCAATAGAATTTTTCTTTTGTCCGAAGAGATTATTACAGATAAAAATTAAGATTACTGCTGCATAAATAACTTTCATTTTTTTCACATCTAAAGTTTACATATTGTATTTATGCTGCCATTTCTCTTGTAAATGTAAGATTCTAACCCAGATTTGGCAACTTTTTAAAAGTTGTCGAATCTAATCTTCCATCAAATGAATAAAATAAAACCTCTACTATCAAAAACAATCGTTAAGCTATACTCTTGCTCTACTAAACTTGTAGTTTCGTAGTTGTACTCCGTTGCTTCCAGCAACAAAATAATACTTCGAGGCTACAAGCCTCGAAGAGCTGGTAATTAATTAGGTTTAGTTAGATCTAGACATTGAAAAAATACCATTATCAGTAGCACCAGATGGAGCTGCAATATGCCAAGTTCCTGATGTTAAAGTAGCAGCTGTGCTATTAAATATAGCAGTATATGTTCCCTTGACTCCAACATTAGTGCTGTAACCATAAACCCATGTTAGAGAATATGTAAAAGTTGTATCACTAAGGCTCCATGTACCATAGCCAAAGTTTTCCTGAGTTCCGGGGGCTATGCCCTCTGCTGTGCAGGTGCCGTCTGCTTTTACTGATAAATTGAAAGGCAGGTTATTTGTAGTTGCATCGCTTGATGTTCCAACCCACAATCCAGTAATTGGATACTTCGGCGTAGGGCAAACACTATCAACAACAACAACTTTAACGGTATCATGAATAGTGGTTGTCTGCGCCGTTGTTTTGGTACAGCTACTCATTTGAACTGTAATAATTGCTGCTGCAAGAACCGTTAAAACGAGGGAACCCATTAGAATCTTTTTCATTTTTTTAGATTTTAAATGTAAATATATTTTGTTTAATGGGTTAAATGTAAGCAGATTTATATTCTGTTTTATTTTTTGAAAAAATATTTCTTTTCAATTCTAGAAAATAAAACCTCTACTATCAAAAACAATCGCTAATATGTGCTTCGATAGAGGGGATAGGTTACTAAAAAACAACCCCCTCCCGATTGCGTAACCCCAGCTAGCTTAGGTCTGTTCGAAAGTTAGGGTCTGGCGATACTGTTAATTGTTGCCCTACTTATAAAATAGGGCTTTGATTGTAGCGAACTTGTGAAAGTGAAAGGTAATTTGTGAGTTATGAAAATTGAGTTGCGGTTAATATCCTTTGCCATCTTGTTTTTTTATAAACATTTATACATTTTTATTGCTATCTCTTTTGGTAGCTTTACTTTTGTGCCATGGCTACATTCAGTTTCCCTCGCCAAACAGCTTTCTACAGCGGAAAAGTAAGAGACGTTTACACCATCGGCATCGATACGTTGGTGATGATAGCAAGCGACAGGATCTCTGCCTTCGATGTGATACTGCCTAGACCAATACCTTTCAAGGGGCAAGTACTCAATCAGATTGCTGCCTACATGCTTAAGGAAACTACTTCAATTTGCCCAAATTGGCTTACGAGTGTACCTGCACCAAATGCTGCGATTGGTAAATATTGTAACCCTTTTAAGGTAGAAATGGTAATAAGGGGTAATCTTACAGGGCATTCGTGGAGGGTATATTCAAGTGGTGGCAGGGTATTGTGTGGTGTGCCTTTGCCAGAAGGCATGAAAGAGAATGATTTTTTTCCTACACCCATCATCACCCCATCAACAAAGGCATCACAAGGGCATGACGAGGACATCAGCAAAGAGGAAATTATAGCACAAGGGTTGGTTAGTGAAGCAGATTGGGAAGTGTTGGAAAAATATACATACTCACTGTTTGAAAAGGGGAGGAGCCTTGCCGCTAAACAAGGATTGATACTTGCAGATACAAAATATGAGTTTGGAAAAATTGGCGATACCATCTATTTGATGGATGAAATACATACGCCCGATAGCTCACGTTACTTTTATGCAGATGGCTTTGAGGAAAGGCAAAAAATAGGGGAGAGGCAAAAGCAATTGAGCAAAGAATTTGTGAGGGAATGGTTGATTGCGAACGATTTTATGGGTAAAGAAGGGCAGACTGTACCCAAAATGAGTGATGAATGGATAGATACAATAAGTAAAAGATATATTGAACTTTATGAGAAAGTGATAGGGGAGGCGTTTGAACCCCAATCATTCACCGATAAAGAGATTTATGAGATGATTTTAAAAGATTTATCTTAGTAGTGTTACATTTTGTAATGGATAATGCACTTTCTTTGCAGAGATTCATAAAAAAACTTTTACTGCAGGCAACGGATAGTTGTAAACTGTAATCTTGGATAATAATTAGTTCATTTTTGACATATAGTATGTTGGAATATTTTCTCAAAACATTTAAAAAGATAGCGTATTAGGAATTTTTACTTTTTTATTTATTGAGTATCGCAACACTAATATTTCAAAATAATTAAACTAATTAGTTCTGGAAACGCTAAAGAAAACAAATAACAACTTAAACAACCTGCGTACTATTATATACGAAGGGAGTTGGTATGGGAAAAAGAAAAAGCAAAAGGTTGACTCTAAAAAGAAGACTTGCCTGATTGTAAACCCAGATACATTGGCTAAGCAACTAATAAGAAAACCATTATTCAACAAAAGTTTCTCTTACAATTTTTGGAGTGGCCCAGTTGATATCAGGTTAATTAAATACTTGAGGCAGAATTATTATGACTTTGTTGTCATTGATAAATGGGTGGGTGAGAAAATCCTGAATCAATTCTTGAGCCTTGCACAGTTTTATGATATTTCCACAAAAAAGATTATAAATATTGTAGAATTCTACGAAAAGACAACGTTTTGTTGTTCGATGATTCATACAGAAGTTAGTGAAGTGGCCGCTGTTACAATGGTTGAAAGGCCATCTATGAAAATCATGTTGATTAAACGAGTAATGGATTGGATATTAGCGTTTCTTTCATTGCCATTGTTGCTGCCTGTTATTTTAGTTGCAGCTTTAATAACAAGACTTTCCTCAAGAGGCCCTGCAATTTTTAAGCAACAACGAGTTGGATTGAATGGCAAAATATTTACCATTTATAAAATCCGCACGATGGTTCATAACCCAAGTGGGCATCAGGAGCATACAGTTAGGGGGGATAAAAGGATAACTAAATTGGGTAAGTTTTTGAGAAAAACAAAGATTGATGAATTGCCTCAGCTTTGGAATGTATTGAAAGGCGACATGAGCATCATTGGTCCACGACCAGAAAGAGAAGATATTGTTGAGCAATATGCACAGCAAAATAATTTCTATCGGATAAGACATATTATTAAACCTGGAATTACTGGTTGGGCGCAAGTAAACAATCCAACCGCCACACCAGAAGAAACTATTGAAAAATTAGAATACGATTTGTATTATATCAACCATCTTTCCGTGAGATTGGAGCTTCAAATTCTACTAAGAACAATTGGTGTTGTTTCCTCGATGGAAAGCCTTTAGTAAATCTCGCCATTCATTCATTATTCTCTTCACTAATACCGCCTTTTATCTTCCACAAGATAAAACAACCCACAACTGTGGATAAAACAACTCATAAAAGAGTAGTATTTATTATTGTTTTAAAGTATAAAAAAACTATCTTCGCTTGCTAAAAAAAATTAGTTTGGGTAATTGAAAATAAAGGCTGTATCAATCATTTAATACTTTTTACTGCCCAAACAATTTAAAAATTTTGTGAATCGCTGACATGGAAGAAACACCGCAAGGATTGCCTGAACAAACTACAGATAACGATCGTATTATCCTCGTAAACATAGAAGAGC
>Ga0164296_1003668_pt1 | contig 14375 bp, 11 predicted proteins | sample GEODES057metaG_FD_113533 | JGI IMG/M metagenome (GOLD analysis project Ga0164296, IMG submission 113533) | Dystrophic lake water microbial communities from Trout Bog Lake, Wisconsin, USA - GEODES057 metaG | ecosystem: Environmental > Aquatic > Freshwater > Lake | place: USA: Trout Bog Lake... | reverse complement strand
TTGTTGTTATCTGATAGATGAGCGCCACAAAGCGATTGATGTATAAAGTACTTGAATTTAGTGTGGATTTATCTTAACACATCTCGATCGCTAGGGATTCACAAATAATTGATAAGTAGTTGATTAATCTAACGCACCAAACCCACCTCCTCCAGGAGTATTGATCTCAACCATATCTCCAACTTGAACTTGGATTTGCCAAATGTGGCTAAGCTTCTCTCGCTCACCATTTGATTTGATCCAATAATCCTCGCCAGGCTTGCCACTCAGCCCGCCGGCCAAACCCATCGCTGGATATTTCTTACCGTTGGAGAGCATGCTCACCGTCATCGGTGTTAAGAACTTTATCAGTCGCTTGCCTCCATCGCCGCCGCAGTATTTGCCCTGCCCCCCTGAGCCGGGTCTGATCTCGTAGCTCATGAGTTGAACTGGAAATCTAGACTCTAAAACTTCAGGATCTGTTAATCGCGAGTTTGTCATATGGGTTTGAACGACTGATGTTCCATGAAAGCCCGATACACATTGCCCTTTCTCTAAGATTCCTCCTGCGCCACTACCCCCCGAAATAGTCTCGTAGTACTGATATTTATGGTCCCCAAAGGTTAGGTTGTTCATGGTTGGTTGACCGCTTGCCATCACTTTAAGGGCAGCCAAAAGAGCATTGGTGACACAACTTGAGGTCTCCACATTGCCAGCTACCACTGCAGCAGGTGAGTTAGGGTTAAGCATAGAGCCTTTTGGGACATGGATGCTAAGGGGTTTCAAGCATCCCGCATTGAGGGGGATATCCTCATTCACCAAAGTCCTGAATGCGTACAACACTGCAGCGACACTGACAGCTTTTGGGGCATTGAAATTGTTGGTCAACTGGGTTGAGGTGCCGCTGAAATCTATTTGTGCACTACGCTTGACTTTGTCCACTTGAATGCACACTTTGATTTGAGCGCCGTTGTCAAGCAACAGCGTCGACTCACCGTCTTGTAACGCAGTAATTGCCCGTCGAACTGACTCCTCGGCGTGATCTTGGACATGCTGCATATAGCTTGATACGGTTTCAAGCCCGTATTGATGAACCATTTTTCTGAGCTCAATTGCTCCCTTTTCATTGGCTGCAATTTGGGCCTTTAAATCAGCCATGTTTTGCTCTGGATTTCGGCTGGGATAAGCCGTGCTTGTGAGTAGCTCAATCATCTCTTTCTCACGAAGCACACCGCCTTGAACTAATTTGAAGTTGTTGATCAATATACCCTCCTCAAAAATATCCCTTGAGAAGGGGGGCATTGAGCCGGGACTGACGCCGCCTACATCTGCATGGTGGCCGCGACTGCCTACATAAAATAACGGCTTGTGCAAGGCTTTGTTGGTATGTTCGGTCCTGGCAAGATGAATATCCTCCAAGAAGATCGGAGTGATCACAGTGATATCGGGCAGATGCGTGCCGCCGTGATACGGATCATTTAATACAAAAACGTCACCAGTTTGGATTTGGTCTTGATTGGCTCTGATCACCTCTTGAATGCTCTCTCCCATAGAGCCTAAGTGAACGGGCATGTGTGGGGCATTGGCAATCAGTTGTCCTTGAGAGTCAAAGAGGGCGCAACTAAAATCAAGACGTTCTTTGATGTTGACCGAGTGCGCCGTGTTTTGAAGTTGCAATCCCATTTGCTCAGCGATATTCATAAAGAGGTTGTTGAAGACTTCCAATAAAATGGGATTAGCTTTGCCAACTTCTGCAAATTTATCTGAAGCCTCTAGAACGCTTGCGTCTGCGTGCGTTGTGTGATCGTTACTGGCACGCAGGTCTGGACTGTCCTTGACGAGTAAGAGATCTTTTCTCTCAGTAATCTCTGCCCTCCAACCCTGCTCTACAAAGGTATTCGAGTGCGTCTCAGTGATCAAAGCAGGGCCCAGAACGTAGTCTCCAGGTGCCAAATCGGCTCGCTCTATCCTCCCCGTGTTGGTCCACCGATGATTGCAATAAACGTGGGTTGTGAGCGCAGGCTGAACCAGACTGCGCCGGGTGATTTTGCTATGAAACTCTAAGGGGACTTCGTTCTCCAGGGTGACCTGTACCGAAATGCTTTCAATCCATAGAGGTTTCTCCTTCATGAGAAAAGCGTAGCGGGTGAGGTATAACTCCTCAAAGCTTTTTTTCATCTCATTGAGGTCTGCAAACGGAACGACCAAAGCCTTATCACTGCCAACGTACTTTAGGTGTACGCGTTTATTGATTGTTAAGTTGGCCGCCTGTCCTTTGGCACTTAATAGCTCTTTTTTGCATTCGAAAATAAGTACCTCAAAAATGGGTGAGAGAGCCTGGTTCTTGGTACTCTCTAGGGGCTCGTCAACTGACTGCTCTTTGATGAGGGTTTGATCAGCAAGGCCCATACCATAAGCGCTCAGTAAGCTTGCAAAGGGGTGGATGAGCACCCTGGACATACCAAGCGCCTGCGCAACCAAACAAGCATGCTGCCCCCCCGCCCCTCCAAAGCACTGTAGTGTGTACTGTGTTACATCGTATCCCTTGGCTACTGAGATTTTTTTGATTGCGTTTGCCATCTGCTCAACCGCGATCTGAATAAAACCCTGCGCAATTCTCTCAGCGGGAAGTTGGCATAACTTGCTCAGTTCGTCAAATTTACTTTTAACGACTTCAACGTCTATGGGTTCATTGCCCTTGGGCCCAAACACACTAGGAAACCAGTCGGGCTGGATTTTGCCAATCAGTACGTTGGCATCTGTCAACGTCAGTGGGCCACCCCGTCTATAACAAGCTGGACCGGGGAGAGCGCCCGCGCTTTCTGGTCCAACCCGAAACCTCAGTCCGTCATATCTTAATATCGAGCCACCCCCCGAGGCCACCGTGTTGATTGACATCATTGGGGCGCGTATACGTACACCCGCAACCATCGACTCAAACTCATGCTCAAGTTCACCAGCGAAGTGACTCACATCCGTTGATGTGCCTCCCATATCAAAGCCAATGACTTTGCGCTCGCTAGCAGCCAGTGCAGTCTTTGACATTCCCACAATTCCTCCCGCGGGACCTGAGAGTACTGCGTCTTTACCGTGAAAAGCATGGGCTTTAGCCAGGCCGCCTGAGGACTGCATGAAGTACAAAGGAACACCGGGCATTTGAGATTCAATCTGATTGACGTAGCGGTGCAAAATGGGCGAGAGGTATGCATCTACAACCGTAGTGTCCCCTCTACTGATTAATTTGATCAGGGGTGCTGTTTGGTGGCTTACGCTAACTTGTTTAAAACCAATAGACTGAGCAATTTCAAAGGCGAGTCTCTCATGCGTGCGGTATTTGTAGCCGTGAATAAAGACTATAGCCAGACTGAGGATGCCGCTTGAGTAAACAGTTTCCAATTGATGCTTAAGAGCAACTTGATCCAAAGCTTGTATCACCTCACCAGTTGCGGATACGCGCTCATCTGCCTCTATCACCTCTTGGTAGAGCAGTTCAGGAAGGATAATTTCTTTGTCAAAAAGCCTGGGGCGATTTTGGTAAGCGATGCGAAGTGCGTCTTTAAACCCTTTCGTGATCACGAGGGCTGTTGGCTCGCCTTTTCTCTCCAAAAGGGCGTTGGTTGCGACGGTGGTCCCCATTTTGACGCTGCCAATTTGGTGAACAGGAATAGCATCTGTGGGTGCTAAGTTTAAGAAAGCACGAATGCCTGCAACCGCAGAGTCTTTGTACTGCTCTGGGTTTTCGGATAGGAGCTTTTTAGTGAGCAAATTGCCCTGAGGAGTTTTGGCGATGATGTCTGTAAAGGTGCCGCCTCGGTCGATCCAGAAATCCCATTTAAAGGAATTGTCGGGGTGATCGCTTTGATTTGTCTGACTACTGGGGGTCATGGGAGAGTTTGTTGGATGAATAAGAGGATGATTGATGTTATCGTAACTGATAAGAATGATCTGGCATTTAATATGGTAACGTACGTAGGCCTTGTGTTCAATAGATTTACAACGAGTTGCGCATGTATGTTTCGTGCAGGTAACTCATAGAAATTAGAGACAATAAAGTAGTTAGGATCTTTTATGGATTGGAATTTAAAACTTGGTTTAATCGTTCCCTCTTGGAACACGGTCATGGAGTATGAGTTTCAGGCTCTGGGTGGAGCACACACCTCGATGCATTCTCAGCGTATCAAGCACATAGCGGATACGGCAGAAAATCTCAACTGGTTAGGAACGCAGGCGGCAAGTGCAGCTGAGTTGCTCTCGCACGCCAAAGTTAACGGTATTTGTTACGGGTGCACTGCGAGTGGTTTCCTTAAGTCTTACAACGATGACCTCGAATTTGAGCGGGAGTTGGAGGACTCCACTGGGATCGCCTCCGTAGTCTCCTCAGCCAGCATTGTTCGCGCACTACTGGCTATGGGCGTTAAAAAGATCAGCGTCGCCTCGCCCTATGAGCCCTGGCTTAACGTAGAGCTTGAGAGATATTTGCGAGAGGCTGATTTTGATATTTTGTCCATCAAAGGTCTGAGCACACAGGCGCACGGTTCGGTGACGACCCAAGCCGTCAAAGAATTGGCTTTGAGTGTGATATTGCCGAGCACCCAGGCAATATTCATTAGTTGCTCTAACTTGAGAACGCTCAGTATCATTGATGAAATTGAGGCTGAAACGGGCAAATTGGTTGTGACGAGCAATCAAGCCTCTTTTTGGGGAATACTGAATCGCCTCGAAAACAAAGAAGTCATTAAAGGCGCGGGACGCTTGTTGAGAGAGTTTAGGTGAAAGGGCCCTGCGTTGTTGCTTTTTTTGTTAAGGGATGCCGCGTGGAGTGGTTGCATCGATACTTTTTTCTTTTAGGCCAGTGTTGACTAAAATTTTTTTATATTTATGAATAGTGAGGTTTTTGTATGAAAGATTCCATTGTTGAATGTGCACCCCATGACCACAATCCCGTTAAACCACGATTTACGCCCCCCCCTCACGCTTGTGATGTACATGCGCATGTTTGCGGGCCTTACGAGCAGTATCCATTGCTGCCCGAGCGTTTGTACAACCCGCCACTCGCCTCCGTACAGGACTATGTGGGAATGCTAGATGCACTGGGGATTGAGCGTGGCGTTTTAGTCCAACCAAGCGTCTACGGGGTGGATAACTCCGCTATGTTGGACGCTTTAAAACTTTTCCCAAAAAGACTCAGGGGCGTTGCTGTCGTCAAACACGACGTAAGCTTTGTGGAGTTGCAACAGATGCACCAACTTGGGGTAAGAGGGGTCAGAATTAATATCGTTGATCTCAAGAACAACAAGGGTCAATTACCCTTAGATGACATTCATCGTTTAGCTGAAAAAATTAAGCCGCTTTCATGGCACATCGAGTTTTTAATGCATACGAACGAGTTTCCAAATTTAGAACAAGATTTGGGAGATTTACCTGTTGATTTGGTGTTCGGACATTTAGGTTACGTGCCAACCAAAGAGGGCCTACACACGCAGGGCTTTGAAGAATTGATCCGTTTGGCCCAAGCCAAAAAAGCATGGATCAAGTTAACCGCACCTTACCGTTTGACGCTTAGCCATTTGCCTTACCCAGAGGTTAATGCATTTGCGCATAGGTTGGTTAATGAGGCTTCAGATCGATTGATTTGGGGCAGTGATTGGCCTCACGTGTTTATCAAAACACCCATGCCCAACGATGGGGAGTTGTTTAATATTTTCACCGATTGGGTGCGTAGTCCTGAGTTGTTAAAGAAAATCTTGGTTGATAACCCCAAGACTCTTTATGATTTTTAAAAGCATTTTGGACAGCTTTAAACTTCTCTCAAGGTTTACCCTAGCCCTAAGATAGCTCGCATTTCAAATAGATATGAGAATTGAAAGTTATACTGAAAATGATTTTCCAACTTGGCATTCTCTAGATTACCTGCACCTCGCATTTTAATAATGTGAACATTTTTAAAACAACTCTGTGTGAGACTTTCATGAAATTCTTTAAAACAACTTTCACATGTGTTTGGGTATCCTTCATTGGTTTAGTCAACTTAGCCTCGCCAGCGTGGGCTGCTGAGGATGTCAAAATTGGCTTGTTATATCCTTTGTCAGGCAACTCGGCCAACGCTGGTAAGAGCTCTATTGCAGCTTGTGAGGTGGCCGCTCAGTTAATCAACGAAAACACCCCTGGTTTCGAGGCTCTGCCCCTTGCGACAGGTAAGGGCATTCCAAGTTTAGGGGGCGCAAAGATTAAATTGGTCCCCGCAGATACCCAAGGCAACCCAAGCGAGGGACAAGCCCAGGCCTTGAGACTTATCACCCAAGAAAAAGTGGTTGGTTTGGTAGGCTCATACCAGTCTTCTGTCGCCATTACTACCACAGCGATTGCAGAGCGTTACGGAGTTCCTATAGTGATTGGAGATAGTGTTGCCGCCAACATTACAGAGCGTGGTTTTCAATGGACTTTCAGAACAACACCGATTGCAAAAGACTTTGCACAAAGTTACATGGAGTTTATGGAGGAGCTCAAAAAGGCCAATCATCCGATTAACAGTATCGCCATCGTTTACGAAAATACCGATTACGGGGTCTCAGTTTCTGGTACGGTTCGCTCTGTAGCAAAAGCGCATGGTTTTAATATTGTTGCAGATTTGGCTTACAACGCCAACGGTGCTGATGTATCGGCCCAGGTCTTGCAGCTCAAGGATAAAAAGCCTGACGCAATTATCTTTATTTCATACACCTCAGATGCGATTCTTTATGCAAAGACTATGAAGAGTTTGGATTACTATCCGCCCCTGATGATCGGGGACGACTCTGGATTTTCTGACTCTGCATTCATCGCTGCTGCAGGTAACCTGGCTCAGGGCATTATTGACCGCAGTGGCTGGGCGCTTGGAGCGAAAGATAGTTTAAACTGGAAAATTAACGAGCTTTTTAAAGCCAAAACAGGTCGTGATATAGATGACACCAGCGCTCGTACCATGCAAGCATTCTTTGTCTTGGTTGATGCGATCAACCGCGCTGGTTCAACCAAGCCCGAGGCTATTCAAGCAGCTTTGAAAGCCACGGATATGAAGCCAGAGCACATGATCATGGGCTATAAGGGTGTTAAGTTTGATGAGAAGGGGCAAAACATTCTTGCTGCAACTTACCTCACGCAGTTATTTGGAGACCAGTACTTCACCGTTTGGCCGACCAAGGGGGCTGAGAGGAAGTTGGTTTATCCCTACAAAGCTTGGAAATAAAAAAGAAAAATGTAGGGCCTAATTATTGGTTTTCGCCGTGTGTATTGATCTTGAGCGATTTCTTATGCTTGGCGCTCAAGATCCCTTTCTTACTACTTTAAAAATCTCTTACTACGCATGATGGTGCTACTTCAAGTCATCGTGGCCGGTTTATTAATCGGCTCTGTCTACGCGCTTTTTTCGAGCGGATTGACGCTAGTTTGGGGCATGATGAACGTCATTAACTTCGCCCACGGCGAGTTTGTGATGTTAGGGATGTATGTTGCGTTTTGGGGTTTGACGGTATTTCACTTAGGAGTGATTGGGTTTGGTTTCGCTGCAGCAGTGCTTCTTTTTATCCTGGGTGTACTGGTTTATTTCCTGCTGATCAAAAGCGTCATGCGAGGACCCATGCTGGCTCAAATTCTCTCAACCTTTGGACTGCTTTTGGTACTTCGTTACTCTGCTTTCATGGCATTTGGATCGGATTTTGTCGGCTTACCCGAAGATATTTTGGGTCCAAGCTATAACGTGGGCGGTATTTTACTCAGCGCGCCCAAGGTCGTAGCAGGCGTTACTGCGCTCGTGATCACCTTGGGGTTGCACTTTATGCTGACAAAAACCATGCTTGGTAGCCGTATTCTTGCCGTTGCTGAGAATAGGAATGCGGCGATGCTGATGGGGATTAGGCCTGACCGCATGCAAGCGATTGCATGGGGCATCTCGGGCGCAAGTGCGGGATTAGCGGGTGCTTTGATTGCGACCTTTTATCCGGTGTCTGCAACTGTTGGGGAGTCTTTGGGACTGATTGCCTTTGTGGTCGTAACATTTGGTGGCTTTGGTAGTGTGCCAGGGGCTATGCTTGCGGGTTTGATTATTGGATTGATTGAGTCGTTGTCGGCTTTTTATTTTGGCCCTGTTTATCAGGACGTTTTTGTGTACGCTTTGTTTGTTTTGGTTCTATGGGTGAGACCACACGGCTTGATGGGGAAAGCGCCTTGAACAAAGTTATAGAAAAGATCTTGTGGTGTGTGCTCGCACTCTTCTTTCTTTTATTTCCCCTCAGCTTTAATAATCCCTATTATGAGCAACTCGGCTCTTTGGTGCTGCTCGCTGCCATATCTGCCTCAGCATGGAATTTAATCGGTGGCTACGCAGGGCAGGTTTCGGTGGGGAATGTGGTGTTTTTTGGGGCAGGGGCCTACTTGCCTTTGCTCATTTATAAACTGTGGGGTTTGAGCCCTTTGTATGGATTCCCAGTAGGCATGTTGATCAGCGTTTTGATTGCGGTATTGATTGGCATTCCAACCCTTCGCCTCAGCGGTCACTATTTCAGTATGGCTACGATCGCGGTTGCTGAGTTGATCCGTATTTTGGTCAGTAATTGGGATTTTGTGGGCGCCTCGGTGGGTTTAACAGGCCCTGCGGTCGCAAAAAACTGGAGTGATTTGGTATTCAAGAGTTCGGTGCCGTATTACTATATGTTTTTAAGCGTCTTGGTGCTGATCTTGGTGACCACTTACTTGATCGATCACAGCCGCTTTGGTTATTACTTGAGAGCGATCAAAGCGGGTGAGCGAGCAGCGAGAAGTCTTGGCGTTCCAGTTAGTCGCTACAAGTTATATGTGTTCATGATCAGCGCTGCATTCACTTCCCTAGCGGGCTCTCTTTACGCGGTTAAGTTTGGCTTCATCGATCCCTCTAGCGGCTTTGGATTATTGATCTCTGTAAACATGATCATTGTTGCTGCCCTGGGAGGGGCTGGAAGATTGCTGGGTCCCTTACTAGGCGCGGTGATATTAATACCCCTTCAAGCAGAGACCAACAGCATCTTCGGCGGTAGGGGTACAGGGCTTACCTATATTTTGTATGGTGCCATCATTGTGCTGATTGCCCGTTATGAGCCTGGAGGCTTGCTCAGACTTTGGGATCTTTTTGTAGATAAATACCTGTCTGCAAGGAGTACCAAATGACCCTCTTAAAAGCTGAAAATGTGACCAAATCTTTCGGCGGCTTTCAGGCCTTAAAGGGCGCTAGTCTTAGTGTGAATACGGGTGAGATCGTAGGCCTCATTGGTCCAAACGGTGCTGGTAAGTCGACTTTCTTTAATTGTTTGGTAGGCGATATGACTCCGAGCAGCGGTAAGATTTTGTTCTCGCAGGAGGAGGTGAGCCTTAAATCTGCTGAGTACCATGCAAAGCTTGGGATTGGACGAACTTTTCAACTCCCCGCCACCTTTGAGGAGTTGACGCTACTTGAAAATGTCATGGTAGGTGCTTTCTTAAGACACCCACACGTCAAAGACGCACGCCAAAAAGCAATGGAGGTGCTTGAACTGACTGGGATGGGGGAGCAAATAAATCTAAAAGCAAAAACGCTCGGAACCCCCGGGCGTAAGCGTTTGGAGATTGCCCGTGTTCTTGCCACGGAGCCTAAGATGATGCTCCTAGATGAGGCACTTGCTGGGTTGACACCAGTAGAGGTCCAATCGGCAATTACGTTGGTCAAAAAAATTCACCAAACCGGAATCACGCTGGTTATTGTGGAGCACATCATGGAGGTGATTATTCATCTCACCCAGCGCGTCTTGGTGCTCAATCAAGGAGAGGTGATCGCAACTGGAGCTCCCAAGGAAGTCGTGAATGATCCGCTGGTGATCCAAGCCTATTTGGGCGCCTCTTACGCAAGAACCGCAGCCTTGGGGGCAAAGCCGGCATGAGCAAAATTCTGAGTATCAAAAACTTGCAAGTGCGTTACGGCGATTTGGTGGGTGTCTCCCGTGTCAGCATAGACGTGGTGCAAGGCAGTATCGTTGCTCTCTTGGGCTCTAATGGTTCAGGTAAAACAACTACTTTGAACGCCATAGCAGGCCTGGTTAAACCCACTCAGGGAGAAGTGCAATGGAGGGGCGAATCTATCACGGGCGTTCAAGCTTATTCTGTGGTGCGTCGGGGCATTGCACTGTCTCCGGAGGGTTGGCATTTGTTCACTCAGCAAAGTGTGGAGAAGAATCTTCTTTTAGGCGCAACGAGCCAAACAGACACTAAAAAAATTGCACACCTAATTGAGCGGGTTTACACTTACTTTCCAAGACTGAAAGAGCGTCGCCTTCAGCGCTCAGGGACCCTGTCAGGCGGCGAGCGCCAAATGTTAGCGGTGGGCAGAGCACTGATGAGTGACCCTAAACTCTTGATGTTGGATGAGCCAAGTCTGGGTTTGGCACCAGCGATTGTGGAGTCCATGTATGAAACTCTAGCCGTGCTTCATAAAGAGGGCTTGACCCTTCTCATCGCAGAGCAATCTGTGCAATTGGCGCTCGAGTTTGCACAATACGCTTATGTGTTGCAAACTGGTGTGACTGTGCTCGAGGGAAAAGCAAAGGACTTAATCTCTGACCCTCAGGTTCGCAAAATTTATCTGGGTTTAACAACGTGAAATCATCAAATTAGTAGACTCCTTTAAATAATTACTTTACAAGCCACAAGACCTATCATGATTCAAGCTCTTAAACTCAAACTGAAATCGGGCGCACCGGTGGTTGCTATAAACATAGGTGGCAACAACGTAGATATTATTGATAGTCTTAAGAAATTTGGCGCTGACTTGGCATTTATAGACTGTGAACGCACCGGAATTGGTTTGGATGTGGCGACCAATTTAATCAGGGCCTGCAGAGCCGCTGCCTTACCGTGTGTGGTGCGTAGTTGGTCACGTGCCCCGGAGGTGATTGTTCAGTACCTTGACCGACAGGCCGATGGAGTCGTGATCCCGCATGTAGACACAGCGTTAGAGGCGCAGAATTTAGTGAAATTAATGCACTATGGCTGCAGTGGACATGTAGAAAATAAATTATTGATCGTACAAATAGAAACTCCTGAGTCCGTTGAAAACATAGAGTCGATGTCCAATGTTCAGGGGGTTGATGTTTTTTTGATAGGGCCCAATGATTTGTCGTATGAAATGACGGGCAAACGTGGCCATATCAGCCCGCCCGTAGAAGAAGCTATCTCCAGAGTCGCTCAGGTTCTTCGACAAAAGGGTATTCCTTTTGGGATGCCGTGTAAGAACTCAGATTTTGAGAAATTTCAAGCAATCGGTGCCAATTTCATTTACTACCCAATTGAGTGGATTATTGAGTCGGGCATGCAAGAGATGAAACAAGCTTTTGCCAAGTAATGGATTCAAAACAAATTAAAACCAGTCTTATAGCGGAGTTTTTTGATGAACGATTTACTCACCAAAGGTGCGCTGGTCTAAGACGGATTTGGGCATGCGCATTGAACTGCGGGTGTTCAAGTGCGAAACGGAAAAATCACAAATACAGATAAACCCACCTAGGGGGCTAAAAATGCAGTGAATGCCGAGGGTCTCTCGTTCATGGGGGTATTGATATTTGGTATTGCACCATTTACGGCTCATCTGAGAGAGACGATGCTTAAAAATCTGTCCTACGTCGAGGGTATGGTCGAGGGTATGGATTTGATTGATTTCTAACGGAAGTCAACTGGGAGTTAGAGACCTTTGACAGACTCGTTGAAGCGGCTCGCGCAGGCATGTCGCTCTTTGACCCCAAAGCGGTGGGTACGTCGAGAATTAAAGAAGTGAAAGAACTCCCTGGGGACACATCGCGGATGGTCAGAGAATCAAGGGTTGTGGACGGCATTTGGATCAAGGGTGTGCCTGTCCAATGTGGGTGCGATTATTAATATGATGACGCTTGGCCCGGCGAAGTGCTCAGTTCGTTTGACACATAAGAGACATGCCCAGTTTCATCTATGTTGATCGCACTACCGTGTAAAAGGGTTAACCCTAGACTAGGTCTTTTGAAATAGGGTAATTGGTTATTGACTAAGGGATCTGTAGAAATTAAAGTTCTTTTGGTTAAAGGCTATGTCCATCATATGGATTTTTTATATTTTTTTAAACGCATGGTCAATTTATGAAAATCAATCTAACCCCTCCAATTGTTGAAACTATTTCCTCCAGTCCGTTGTTAAGTCCAACTAAGCGTGATTTACTCAAAGTCGGAGGAGGTCTGGCCGGTATTCTTGCATTCCACCAGGCCCCAGTTTTTGCACAAGCTCAGGCCAAGAGCATGATCGTTGCGCACATGAATCCTTTGCCAGAATCAGGCGCAATAGGGATGGATTTTTTAGCCAAGGCCATCAGCGAGCGCTCAAAGGGCGAGATTGCGGCAGAGTTTAAAGGTGCAACGCTTCTTACTAAAGAAATTGATGTGATGAATGCTGTCAAGGCGGGTAACGTTGCGATCGGATCTCCCGCTGGAGGCTCTGCAACTCTTTTCCCAGAAATGGGTGCTTTTATCGTCTCTTATCTCATTAGTAGTTATGAGCAAGCTTACAAAATCTTGAACGGCAAAGTAGGCGATCGTTTGGACAAGATTTTTCAAGAAAAGTACGGCGTAAAGATTTTGTATTTCTATGATTTCGGATTCCGTCATTTTTGGTTAAACAAGCAACCTATCACCCAGCCTAAAGATTTGCGAGGAATTAAATTGCGTGTACAGCCCTCCAAAGTTTTTGCTGATTGTGTCAATGGTCTCGGAGCAGTGGCAGTACCCATGCAATGGAATGAGGTGATCACTGCCGCCCAACAAGGTGTGATCGACGGTGCTGATTTACCTGTCGTTAACATGGTCACGCTTAAAGCTTATGAGGTCAGTAAGTATTACTCTATGACTTATCACAACTACGGCTCTACTTTGGTGGGGATGAATTTAGGTATTTGGAATTCGCTGCGACCTGAGCAACAAAAAATGATTACCGATGCATCTCGGGAGGCTCAAAACGTGGTTAGAAAGTTAACTGAGGATGTTGACAACCTCGAGGCAGCTAAGAGAATGCTGGAGCCTCACGGTATGAAAGTCAACGCGCCTGACTTGGAGCCTTTTAAGGCCCAGGCGCGTGCGAAGATATGGCCCGCATATCAGGCGCAGTACGGCGCTTTATGGGATGAGATTGTTGCTACTAAGTAAGCTTTAACTATGCGCTTACTTCACAGTGTTTGCCAATTTTTTTTGGCAATGTTGGTGTTCATATGTATCGGAGTCATGATCTGTGGGGTCTTACTGCGCTATGTCCTGGTCCCCATCACCAATTGGCTAGATATAGATGCGATTGGATTTTTCTGGGTTGAGGAGGTTGGTGAACTGACCTTAACATGGTTGGTCATGATCGGCGCCGCAGTGGGAGTGGGTGAATACAGCCATTTTTACTTAAGCGTTCTCACTCATAAACTCAAACCAGGTGCGCAAAAAGGCTTAGCTATATTTAATCAGTTGTTGATCACTGTCTTTGGCAGTGTCGTAGGAGTTATTTGTTTTAATTTATTTGTACTCAATAAAAGCCTGACCTCTCCTGCGCTAGAAATGAGTCTGGGCCTTTATTATTTATCTGCAAGCGTGGGTGGGGCGATTATGACGGTATTCGCCTTAAACAATTGCAGAAAAATCATTTTGAATCAGAGTCCAAATATTACACAAGGACATTAAATTATGGCGCTCAGTGTAATGGGAATTGTTTTTGTATTGACAATTCTTCTGTCTCTACCGATTGTCTTCTCGCTCGGTGTGACCGCTTTAATAGGGTTGCTTGTTGCTGGTTTGCCCCTTCAACAACTCGGCTCAACCATCGTGAGTTCCTCGCAAAGTTGGGTTTTACTCGCCATTCCCTCTTTTGTCTTTGCAGGCAGTGTGATGGAGCGTTGCGGGATGTCAAACGCACTGGTCGAGTTGGCAAGAGCGCTAGTCGGTTGGCTAAGAGGAGGACTTGGGGTATCGGTCATTGTGGTTTCGTACTTCTTCTCCGATATTTGTGGCTCCAAAATGGCGGAGGTCTCAGCGCTGAGCAGTGCGCTCATGCCAGCCCTTAAAAAATCTGGCTACAAGTCAGAAGACGCAGCCTCCTTGATCGCAAGTGGAACTGCCATGGGAATGTTAGTCCCACCCGCTATTTTCATGATCGTAATCGCAGCCGTAACCAATCAATCAGCAGTCACGCTTTTTCTGGCTGGATTTGCACCTGCTGCAGTTATTGGCTCATGTTTATGCGTTTTAGTATTGATTCAAGCACATTTTTTAAATTGGCCTAAGGACGCTGCGTTGAGTATGGATAGGCTCTTGCAAGCCTTGAGAGCCGCCGCAGTGCCGCTTGTTATTCCCGTGGTCATATTG
>Ga0164296_1003665_pt1 | contig 14384 bp, 11 predicted proteins | sample GEODES057metaG_FD_113533 | JGI IMG/M metagenome (GOLD analysis project Ga0164296, IMG submission 113533) | Dystrophic lake water microbial communities from Trout Bog Lake, Wisconsin, USA - GEODES057 metaG | ecosystem: Environmental > Aquatic > Freshwater > Lake | place: USA: Trout Bog Lake... | reverse complement strand
CCCTGGGGTTGGCTCATTCGCTACATGCACTCAACGGGGGCTTCTGCTTTCTTCATAGTGGTTTATATGCACATGTTCCGAGGACTCATTTACGGCTCTTACCGTAAGCCTAGGGAATTGGTTTGGATTTTTGGTTGCGCCATTTTCCTGTGCTTAATGGCTGAGGCCTTTATGGGGTACTTGTTGCCTTGGGGACAAATGAGTTACTGGGGCGCCCAGGTGATTGTTAACCTGTTTGCAGCTGTTCCTTTTGTAGGTCCTGATTTGGCGCTTTTGATCCGCGGAGACTATGTTGTTGGTGATGCAACTCTAAACCGTTTCTTTAGTTTCCACGTGATTGCTGTGCCACTCGTTTTATTAGGTCTTGTGGTTGCTCATATCATTGCTTTGCACGAAGTGGGATCAAACAATCCTGATGGCGTTGAGATCAAGGCAACTAAGGGTCCAGATGGAATTCCTCTTGACGGTATTCCATTCCATCCTTATTACACAGTGCATGACATATTAGGTGTGAGCGTGTTCTTGTTGGTGTTTACTTCCATCATTTTCTTTGCACCTGAGGTTGGTGGTTACTTCTTGGAATACAACAACTTTATTCCTGCTGATCCCTTAAAGACACCTTTGCACATTGCACCTGTTTGGTATTTCACGCCTTACTACTCAATGCTGCGCGCAACAACTGACGTGATGGTCAACGTACTTAGTTTAATTGCTGCTTTGGCCGCTGGTTTTGTAGTGCTGAAGACTGCACTGAACTCAAAAGGCAAGGCTATCACTGTGATTGGTGCAGCGGTTTTGATTGTTTTATTAAAAACTTTTGACGCTAAGTTCTGGGGCGTGGTTGTGATGGGTGGAGCAGTGGTAATGCTGTTTTTCTTACCTTGGCTAGATCACAGCCCAGTTAAGTCTATTCGTTATAGACCTACTTGGCACAAAACGCTTTATGCCTTGTTTGTTGTTTTCTTCGTGGTGTTGGGCTATTTGGGTATTCAGCCTCCATCAGAAATTGGAACATTGATTGCTCAGGTTGGAACCATCTATTATTTTGGCTTCTTTTTGTTGATGCCTTGGTGGACTCAACTTGGCGAATTTAAACTGGTGCCTGACCGCGTCACCTTTGAAGCTCATTGAACCAGGGTTAAGGTAAAAACATGAAAAAACTATTACTAATCCTTATTGCGTCTCTATCGCTTCTCGGGGCTACAGTCGCTAGCGCCAATGAAGGCGGTATAACCTGGGACAAGGCTCCTAACAATACGACCGATCTAGCTTCTTTGCAACGCGGTGCAAAACTATTTGTCAATTACTGTCTTAACTGTCACTCCGCAGCCTTTATGCGTTACAACCGTTTAAAGGATATTGGAATAACTGAGCAGCAAATTAAAGACAACTTGTTATTCACCACCGACAAGGTTGGGGATACTATGAAGTCTAATATTGATCCTAAGCAAGCAAAAGCTTGGTTTGGAGCCAACCCTCCAGATTTAACTGTTATATCTCGTTCACGTTCAAGCCATGCTGGAAGCGGGGCTGATTACATTTACACCTACCTCAGAACTTATTACCGTGATCCTACAAAGGCAACGGGTTGGAACAACCTTGCTTACCCGAACGTGGCAATGCCGAACGTGCTTTGGGAACTTCAGGGGACAAGGCACCCTGTCTATACCAAGCATGAGGAGCACGGTGCAGAGGTTGAGGTTTTTAAAGGTTGGGAGCAAGATACTCCTGGGCAGTTGAGCAGTGTTGAATACGACCAGGCTGTTGGAGATCTAGTTTCTTACCTACAGTGGATGTCCGAGCCTGCTCAGAACACACGCGTTCGTGTAGGTGTTTGGGTTGTTCTCTTTTTACTTTGTTTCACCTTTGTCGCATGGCGTCTAAACGCTGCGTATTGGAAAGATATTCGCTAAAAAACGAACTGCCTAAGGTTTTAATACTAAAAAGTGCTTAACCTAGGCTAAACGTCTATTTATTTTTGTCTCTGACTTCTCTACAATTTTTAGAGATGCTCAGCGTTTAAAAGCGGTGGGAATTCTCCTTCCGCTGTTCTGATTTACTGGAGAGCTAAATCCTATGATGGTCTTATATTCTGGGACAACGTGTCCTTTTTCTCATCGTTGCCGTTTTGTTTTGTTTGAGAAAGGGATGGACTTCGAAATTCGCGATGTTGATCTTTACAACAAGCAAGAAGATATCAATGTCATGAATCCATATGGACAAGTTCCTATTTTGGTTGAACGTGATTTGATTTTGTATGAGTCAAATATCATTAATGAATACATTGATGAAAGATTTCCGCATCCTCAGTTAATGCCTGGAGATCCGGTGGACCGTGCTCGAGTAAGACTGTTTCTTTTGAACTTTGAGAAAGAACTATTTACCAACGTTAGTTTGCTTGAAAACAGGGGTGCAAAGCCCAACGATAAATCGCTAGACAAAGCTCGTTCACATATCAGAGACCGGCTAACTCAGTTGGCACCTGTATTTTTGAAGAACAAGTTTATGTTGGGTGAAAACTTCTCAATGCTTGATGTCGCAATTGCACCTTTGCTTTGGCGCTTAGATCATTATGAGATCGAGTTATCCAAAAACGCTGCACCGCTTTTGAAATATGCAGAGAGAATTTTTTCTAGACCTGCTTATATTGAGGCTTTGACGCCCTCTGAGAAAGTAATGAGAAAGTAAATAACTAGTCATCAGTCGGTGATATATTTAGATCATCCTCTGATGTCTTAGCGAGTTTAAAAGATTCGCAAAATCAATATGAAAAACGCGACCCAATCTGTCTCAACAAGGCCCTATTTAATTAGAGCCCTGTTTGAGTGGTGCAACGACAACGCGTTTACTCCTTACATAGCCGTTAAAGTCGACCAAAACGTACAAGTACCAAAAGAGTATGTTCAAAATGGCGAGATCGTTTTAAATATCAGCCTGGATGCAACGAGCGGGCTTCAACTTGGTAACGAATTTATAGAGTTCAAAGCCAGATTTGGGGGCACTCCTAGGCAAATCGTTGTTCCTATAGGGCAGGTAATAGCTATTTATGCAAAAGAAAATGGACAGGGTATGGCCTTTCCAGCACCTACCCCTGCTAGCGCGTCCATGGATGGATGGACTAAAGAGTTCCCTTTGACCCCAGCTACTGGGGGCACTCATCCACCGCTTGCCTCAGTGGCCTCTAGCGGCTCCTCCAGCTCTGCGCTCACGTTAATGAGCAACCAGGGTAGTCTTAGAGGCGATCGAAACGCAGAGATTGAGGGAAAGAATGGGGATGGGGGAGATTCAAGGGATGGACTTAGCGTTAAAACTAGCGAAAATCCAGATTCACCCGATCCAAATCCGCCAACACCGGGCTCACCCTCGGGGCGTCCCAAACTCACTCGAATTAAATAATCCCCTTAGTTCCCAGGTTTTCGGGGAGGCTAGAGTTGTTAAGTTTTGAATTGCGGCCTAAAAGTAGTTGGTAAACAACTCATTAAGTACTCTCTTTACGTGGTTTAAAAATTAATTGCCACTTTTGGATACAATATGTACCGTGCCCCCTTAGCTCATCTGGTAGAGCAACTGATTTGTAATCAGTAGGTGGTCTGTTCGAGTCGGACAGGGGGCACCACTGCTCATATTATTTGCAGTCATTTAATTCTTACTTTTTCTCATCATATTAGATGAGCCCAAACCCAGGTAGATTATTCATTTCCCCTCTATTTTGAGTCGTATGGTTTGAACCCTAAACCCTTTACTTCTTAAGTGAGCGGCCAAAGCAGGCAACATCTGTTTGAGTTTGGCCATGACCGAATTATTCGGAACCAGTAAACACCAGGAGTCACCGTCAAGAGTGCTGGGTTTGACAGCGTCTCTAAACTGTGGGGGTAGAAGGGACTTGACAGCGTAAAGGCGCTGCTGGGAGTCCCGGGAGAGTTCAAGTAAATTTGCAAGAATTGGAGCGTTACTAAGAGCTTTTGCAGCGAGTTGTGGTTTCCCCCTCAACAAAGGCGCGCTGTGGGGTACTTTGGAGTATCCAAGCGCGCGGTAGGCAGCAAGGGCACTTGGGCGCGTATGTGCTTGGCTGAGAGGGGTAATTTCCTCTGGCCCACGACCAAGCTCCGAGTGAGGGTCTTGGGTCGTAGATCTAGGTTGCGTCATAGTCACATTATCGCTGTGTGAGCCAGGTTAAAATATAAATCTTTCATAAGGAACCTGCAACCAAGTCCTAAAGTCTTAAGGACCTAGAGTTGCAGTTAGGGCATGGCTTTTAATTTACTCACAATGATCTTTGGTAGTCGCAACGAGCGCTTACTAAAGCAATTCCAAAAATCTGTAACTGCAATCAACGCACTTGAGAGCTCTATTGAGCAATTAAGTGATGAGCAGTTACGCGGTAAAACCGAGGAATTTAAGGCGCGGATCGCTGGCGGGGAAACATTAGATCAGCTTCTTGTTGAAGCATTTGCCGTTGTCAGGGAAGGCTCAAAGCGTGTCATGAAAATGAGGCACTTTGACGTCCAACTTTTGGGGGGGATTTCACTTCACCAGGGAAATATTTCTGAAATGAGAACGGGTGAGGGAAAGACGCTCACCGCTACCTTATCAGTTTATTTAAATGCACTCGCTGGTAAGGGCGTTCATGTTGTAACGGTGAACGACTATTTGGCCAATAGAGATGCCCAGTGGATGGGTAAGCTTTACAACTTTTTAGGTTTAAGCGTGGGTGTTAACTTGCCTCAAATGGCGCGTCCAGAAAAACAGGCCGCCTACCTCGCCGATATTACCTACGGTACCAATAATGAGTTTGGTTTCGATTACCTTCGAGACAACATGGTCTACGAACAAGCTGACCGCGTTCAAAGGCCTCTTAATTACGCGATAGTAGATGAGGTTGACTCTATATTGATTGATGAGGCCAGAACGCCGCTCATCATTAGTGGTCAAGCCGAAGACCACACGCAGATGTATCTTGCTATCAATAAGGTGGTTCCTCATCTCATCAAGCAAGAGGGCGAGGAGGACCTTCGCACAGGCGAGGGCATCATTACGCCGGGCGATTTTACGGTGGATGAGAAATCACACCAAGTATTCTTAACCGAACAAGGTCACGAGAATGCGGAGCGACTGCTAACTCAGATGGGATTGTTGCCAGAAGGTGCTTCCCTTTATGACCCTGCAAATATTCGACTGATGCATCACCTGTACGCCGCATTGCGAGCGCATCATTTGTATTTCAAAGACCAGCATTATGTGAGCCAAGGCGGTGAAATAGTTATTGTTGACGAATTCACTGGAAGGTTGATGACGGGACGTCGCTGGAGTGACGGTCTGCACCAAGCAGTTGAGGCCAAAGAGGGTGTCCAAATCCAAGCCGAAAACCAAACGCTTGCATCAATAACCTTTCAAAATTATTTCCGACTTTATAAAAAATTGGCTGGTATGACGGGTACTGCAGATACCGAAGCGTACGAGTTTCAAGAAATTTACGGTCTCGAGACGATTGTCATTCCCCCTAACCGCATCAGTCGAAGGGAGGACCAACTCGATAGAGTTTACAAAACTACCCAAGAGAAATACAAAGCAGCTATTGATGACATTCGTGAATGTCACGAAAGAGGTCAGCCCGTATTGGTTGGAACGACCTCAATTGAGAATTCAGAACTCATAGCAGCAATGCTAGAAAAAGCAAATCTTCCGCACCAAGTTTTAAACGCAAAACAGCATGAACGTGAAGCCGAAATCATTGCTCAAGCAGGTGCAGAACGTTCGATCACAATTGCAACCAACATGGCTGGTCGGGGTACCGATATTGTCTTAGGTGGAAATATCGAGAAGATGATCTCCGCTGTTGAAGGCGATGAGACGCTTGATGAGCAAGCGCGCACTCAGAAGTTACAAAAGCTTAAAGCGCAGTGGTCACTAGACCATGAGCGGGTCAAGTCTTTGGGCGGACTCAGAATAATAGCTACTGAGCGTCATGAGTCTAGGCGAATAGACAATCAGTTGCGAGGTCGCTCTGGGCGTCAAGGCGATCCAGGCTCTTCGCGCTTTTACCTGAGCTTAGATGATTCGTTGATGCGTATCTTTGCAGGCGACAGGGTTAAAGCTATTATGGAGAGGTTGAACATGCCAGAGGGCGAAGCCATCGAAGCTGGCATCGTAACTCGAAGCATTGAGAGCGCGCAGCGTAAGGTTGAGGCCAGGAACTTCGATATCCGCAAGCAGCTACTGGAATACGATGATGTCTCCAACGATCAGCGTAAGGTCATATACCAACAGCGCAATGATATTTTGGATACCTCTGACTTATCAGCTCAGATTGACTCTTTGCGTGAAGGAACCTTTAGCGATTTGGTTCGACACTACGTACCCCTTGAGTCCGTTGAAGAACAGTGGGATATTGCGGGACTCCAAGAAACGCTTAAAAAGGATTGGCGCTTGCCCTTAGAGGTTGGTAAATTCATCGAGGCGTCCGATTCGATTGATGCAGAGGAAGTATTAGCGTTTGTGGTGAGAAAAGCAAACGAAGCCTTTCAAGAAAAGACCAAAGATGTGGGTGTCGAGCAGTTCACACCCTTTATGCGTATGGTACTTTTACAAAGCATTGACACCCACTGGAGGGAGCATTTGTCTGCGCTGGATTATTTGCGCCAGGGAATCCATTTGCGTGGTTATGCACAAAAGCAACCCAAGCAAGAATACAAGCGTGAGGCGTTCGAGCTATTTGGTCAGCTCCTAGACCACGTTAAAAATGAAGTGACTCGCATACTAATGACCGTTGAAGTCCAATCTGGTGAACAGTTAGAGCAAGCTGCAAACCAAATTGAGGAGCGAGCTGAGGACTTAAAGAATATTACCTACACAGCCCCAACAGAGACGGGTGAGGAGGAGGTAATCTCCCAAGGATCTGCTCCTCAGCTCTTGGCCGGTGTACCCCCGCCTGGGCGCAATGAGCCTTGCCCATGTGGCAGTGGTAAAAAATACAAGCACTGCCACGGACGATTAAATTAAGACTTCGTAATTGTGTTTGTTAATAAAGGGTTTGAATCATTGGTTCAAACCCTTTATGTTTTATGGGTTTCAAAAAGTCTAATTAAAAATTTTTGTTTTGAATTTATTTAGTTTAAAACATGCTGTTGTGTGGGTTAGCGTACAGAAAAATTAAATAAGCTATAACAAAATAGTGTCTTGAAAAGATGTATTTATGAGACGTCTTTAGGTGAATAAAAATAAATCTTATTAGTGCTTTAGAGTTTATTATGAACCAATGGATTCCCCTCTCAAAAATCGCTATACAGTTCTTATAGAAAAACAGAACATATTGAAATATGAATTTCCAAGTGACTCATTCTTGATTAGTTATGATTTGATCTTGTTTGTCTGTGAGCAAAATTCTTTAGGATTAGAAGTAAATGTTAAAAATTTATTTTTATCCGCCAGTCACAGTTACTCAGCGGTTAGGCATCATTATTTGAGTTTGCTGCAAGGGGGGTATATTCGTGCAGAATTCAAGCCCAATAACAAGAAAACAAAGCTAATTTTTGCGACAGATAAAAGCATCGCTTTGATCACAAAAATCTTGGAATGTTAGTTTTAAAAATCAATTGATTTAAAAACTAGTTTTCAGTTGCTTTTGTATATTCAATAAAGGTTTGGACCAATCGGCGGGAGCACTTTGTCTGAAGAGCTTGATGTTTGGGTACCAAGGACTGTCTGCTCGTTCTAACAGCCATCTCCAGTCTGGTGAGAACGGTAAGAGTAAATAGGTCGATATGTTGAGTGTGGCGCATAAGTGTGCAACGCTTGTGTCTACACAGATCACCAAGTCCATTTGCAAACAAAGACTTGCTGTGTCTGTCAGATCAAAAAGCTCTGAGCTTAAATTAATAATATTCGAATACTTACTTAAAATAAGTCCATCAGAGTCGGAGATTTCTTTTTGCACAACGTAGTACATAAACTCCTCTGGTAAATGCTTAATAAGTTCTCCAAGACTAAGACTTCGGTTATGGTCATTGGTGTGCTTAGGATTGCCTCTCCAAACTAAACCGATGCGTTTGGTATTTGCGTTATTGGGGCTTACGAGGCGAGAGGATTTTCTCGTGACATCGGCGCTATTAATTCGCTTTTGCCAACGAGAAAGTAATGCCTGTTCAATTCTTATCTCACTTGGTTCGGGAATCGTCTCAGGTGTTGTTTGAAATTCCCTAGGTAGACTCAAAAGGGGACAGAAATAATCGAATTCGTCCACAGAGTCTTCAGATGTTATGAGTTGACTTACTCCATTAAGTTTTTGAAATAAATTTTTAAGTGCGGGCGGAGCTTCCAAAATGACGTAAGCGCCTTGTTCCGTTAACAAGGGTAAATATCTGCTGAACTGGATTGCATCGCCAAGGCCTTGTTCACAGTAAATCAAAATTCTTTTCCCGTTTAAAGGAAGTGCCCTACTCCAGCGTGGTTTATTGAAGCTTCTAACTCCCACACTATCTTTTAATTCATTGTGTTCAAAACGCATCTCATAGCCATCCCAACCACTTGTCCAGTTACCCAGCATAAGTTGCACAATGGATAAATTCCATTGAGCCTCCAAGAGTTTGGGCTCAAAAGACAGGGCAGCAAAGTAATCATCTTTTGCAGCAACAAACTGATTGAGATCTTTGCGAACTAAACCCCTGTTGGCAAAGGCAGCTGCAAACTTGGGTTCAAGTTCGATTGCTCGGTCATACCCAGCCAGTGCTTGTTGTGTATCACCAATAGTTCTGCAAACATTGGCTCTGTTGTAATGAATGATTGCAAAGTCAGGCTGTAATAAAAGTGCCTGGTCATAAGCAATTAGCGCTTTTGAGAAGGATTTGAGCGCGTAGTGAGATAAACCAAGATTTGTGAATGCTTCCCAAAAATCGGGCTTTAATTTGGTCGCTACAACGTAGCACCTGATCGCCTGCTCAAAGAGGGAGCTGCTTTTGTAAATATTACCTCTGTTGTACCAAGCACTGGCAAAGGTTGGGTCAAGACAAATAGCACGCTCATAGTTGGCCAGAGCAAGTGGAGCCTCTCCTAAGGCCTCTAGTGCTATTCCACGGTTAGAGTAGGCAACTGTATAGGTTTTATTTAAAAATAGGGCGAGATCATAATTTTTAACAGCTGCTGAGTGCTCCCCTTGCTTTTGAAATATCAGTGCACGGTCGTAATACAGTACAGCGTTGTCTGGCGCAACATCAAGTGCTTTGTTTAAAAAGTCCAGTGAATTCTCAAGCTCATTATTATTCAAAGCAATTAGCCCCATTGCGTGTAAGGAGCTCTGGTGACGCGGTTCTTCTTGAAGAATAAGTGTATAAATAGTTATCGCTAGTTGGAGGTTGCCATTTTTATGGAGCAACAGAGCACGGTCTGAAAGTGCGTTAAGTGTTAGTTTCTCACCCTCAAACAAAAAATAACCATCAGCAAGCTTGGATAGGCGGGGTGTTTCATTGGAATTGACGCTCATGACCGGATTCTAGCGAGAGTAAAAGGTCAAAATTGGGCACTACAAAGAGCATCAATGTATAGATGAGCTGTAACCTTTGTCATTTAAAATAGGCGATTGATTATTTCGGCAATAACCCCAATGTACCTAAGTACCTAACTGCCTTAAAGCCTTCTTAATCACTTCACCATATTTTTTCTTCGATTAGATACTATGCCAGTAAGACTCCCACCACCCAATCCTGCCGATATTTTTCCTGTGCCTGGCATTCAAATCGGTATAGCCCAGGCCGGGGTTAAACGCGCTGATAAGGACGATTTGACCGTATTCTTATTAGATAGTGGGACTACCACTGCGGGTGTTTTTACCAAGAACCGTTTCAAAGCTGCGCCAGTGCAAATATGCGAGTCTATTTTGAACGCATCTGGGCACTCTCAGGTGCGAGCTTTGGTAATTAACACTGGCAACGCAAATGCCGGTACGGGTGAGAGTGGTCTAACCAACGCGCGCTTGATTTGTTCCGAGCTTGCTTTAATTCTTAAACTAAACCCCGAACAGATTCTGCCTTTTTCTACGGGTGTGATCATGGAGCCTTTGCCGGTTGAGAAAATAGTAAAAGCTCTACCCGCGGCTGTGCAAGCAGCTTCCAGTGACGTCTGGGCTAAAGCCGCTCACAGCATCATGACAACTGACACAGTTGCCAAAGCTTTTAGTAAAAGAGTGAACCTTGACGGGGCAATAGTCACTGTCACCGGGATTGCAAAAGGTGCGGGCATGATTCACCCTAACATGGCAACAATGCTGGGTTACTTGGCAACTGACGCCCAAGTTAGCCCTGAATTGATGAAGCCCCTTGCTTTGGAGCTTGCCAATACTTCATTTAACCGAATTACTGTAGACGGGGACACCTCCACAAATGACTCATTTGTTGTGATGGCAACACAAAAAGCATCACATCCTGTGATAACGAGTTGGGAATCAGCGCTTGGGCAAGAATTGTTTAAAGCTATGAAAGCGGTGAGTATTCAATTGGCACAGGCTATTGTTAGAGACGCTGAGGGAGCTACAAAGTTCATTACTTTAAAAATATTAGGTGGACAAACCCCTGAAGAGTGTAAGAAAGTAGCTCTGGCTATCGCACATTCGCCACTTGTTAAAACCGCTTTTTTTGCAAGCGATCCAAATTTAGGACGTATTTTGGCTGCAGTGGGTTACGCGGGTATCGAAGATCTAGATCAATCCCTTATTGAGCTTTATTTGGATAACGTGCACGTTGCAACCAAAGGCTCCAGGCATCCCCATTACAAAGAAGAGGACGGCCAACGCGTCATGAAGCAGGAAGAAATTTCTGTGACTGTTGATTTGGGTCGAGGCAAAGCGGAGGATATGTTCTGGACTTGTGACCTGAGCCATGAATATGTCAGCATTAATGCTGACTATAGAAGTTAAGAGCTCGGTTCTAACAGTTTTTCTAATTCAGTAATTCGTATTTTTTATTAGGATATTTGATGAGTGAAGCATTTGATCGATTGATACAGCGTGCGGAGCAATTAATTACGCGCATTGAGGCGGTATTGCCGGGACCTTTGACGGCGCCAGATTGGGACGCGAGCATTGCGTTTCGCTACCGCAGACGCTCAAATAGTCATGGTGTTTTAGAGCCCGTTAAACATGTTGCTCCATTAAAGCTCTCGGAACTCAAAGAGATTGATGGGCAGCGCGAGAAGATAGTGCGCAATACGGAGCAGTTCATTAATGGATTACCAGCGAATAATGTCCTTTTAACTGGCTCTAGGGGGACTGGAAAATCATCTTTGGTAAAGGCTTGTTTGAATGAGTTTGCGCCCAAGGGGCTCAGACTCATTGAGATTGACAAAGCAGATGTTGTTGACCTACCCGATATCGTAGAGTTGGTTGGAGAGCGTAAGGAGTACTTCATTGTCTTTTGTGATGACCTAAGCTTTGAAGAAGGTGAGGCTGGATATAAGGCTTTGAAATCTATATTGGATGGCTCCGTCTCCGCAGCCTCCCATAATGTTTTGATTTATGCAACCAGCAACAGAAGACATTTGTTACCTGAGTACATGAAAGAAAATCTGAGCTATACCCATACCGATGACGGGGAAGTGCATCCAGGTGAAGTGATTGAGGAGAAGATCTCTTTATCTGAGCGTTTTGGTTTATGGGTTAGTTTTTACCCATTTAGTCAAGAGGAGTACCTAACGATTGTGATGCAGTGGTTAACTTCGCTTGGACTTAAAGGGGACGCACTATTCGAACGTGCTAAACCTGAGGCTTTAGTTTGGGCACTTGAGCGAGGCTCAAGGAGTGGTCGAGTTGCTTATCAATTCGCCAGAGATTATGTAGGTCGCAATGAGTCTGTCTAATTGAGCATGAGTCAGACCAAGGCGATCGTTGCAGACCCTGGCATTGCTCGTGCTGATTTGCAAAGCCAAGATCCGAGTAACCCTATCCAACAAAGGAATGTGGTTAAAGTGGCTGTTGGTGTTTTATTGCGCGAAGACGCTTCGTTCTTACTTACCTCCAGGCCTTCAGGTAAGCCTTACGCGGGTTACTGGGAATTTCCGGGGGGTAAGTTTGAGCAGGGTGAAACGGGTCAACAAGCCCTCGCCCGCGAGTTACTTGAGGAACTTGGGATTAGGATAGATTTGGAGTGCACTCAGCAGTGGCATATTCAGCGAGTCGATTATCCGCATGCCTTAGTTGAATTGCATTTCTTTAAAGTAACTAATTTCACCGGAACTTTGCAGCCTTTAGAAAGCCAGGAGCTTGCTTGGTCTCAGTTGCCAGTTTCGGTAACCCCTGTGCTACCAGGTACGGTACCTGTATTGGAGTGGTTAGCATTAGAGAGAGGTTTTACCCACAAAACTCACTCAGTGAGTCTATAAATCCGAGCGTTACTGGAGAGGCCCTCCGACCTCAAAATCTGGTTCATCTATTGGGGACTCATCTGGCAGCCGGTGTTCTTCGCTGGCCCAAGCACCGAAATCAGCATTTTTGCAGCGACTCGAGCAAAAGGGTCGATAGGGATTGGAGGATGCATAAATGCTGACACCGCCACAGGCGGGACATTTGACCTCACGGGGTTTGATCGCGGGCGTCTCAGGAGCAGAGTTCGATTTCGAAGCTGGCATCTTCAGTACTGTTGGAGAGGCGGCAATCTGTATCTTCTTTCATCAACCGAATCCAAACCATCATCCTGTTCCCAGAGATCTCAGGAACAAGGCCTAACGCGGGGTTAATGAATACTCGCATAAGTTGGAATTTGCCCTGGGGAAGGGACTGTTGTAGTTGTCCGTTGGTTGCTGCTACGCGTTGACGGACCCCGCCGTCTCTTAAGAGCTTGAGCAACAAATGTATGCACTTACCAAGAGGTTGAATGGAAGCAGTCCAACGCTCAATATCGGCTCTTCTTGATTCGGCTGAGTGATTTTGCCAAGAGTAATAGGCCGGCAAATCAAAGTTACATGTACCACCCGGAATGGCTAGACGATTGCGAAGGCCACTGAGCCATTCGCTATCGCTTACGCATTGTCCAATCCTGTTGCCAAGCGTATTGAGCCCAGAAAAGGCGAGATCAATTTCCCCCAAAATCTCGTCAAGTGCTTCCTCTGATACCGAAGGATTACCTCTAAAAGCAATGAATTGTTGTTTGTAGCGGTCTAGGTCTTTTAAGATATCCGATTTCAAATCTGAGCGACCACCAGCATCAACGATTTCGAAAAGCGTTGTGAAAGCAAAATGATGATCTATTGGATCATCACGACGAATCAACGTGTCAAAGCGAGAGAACAAATGTTCTAGGCGCAAAAAGGTGCGGACTCTCTCATTGAAAGGGTGCTCGTAGAGTATCACTTAGGGAACTTCAGCTTGGGTGTATGAAATAACCCGAATCATACCGCGTTGGAGGCAAAAAAATAAGGTTCAAGTGGTCAAAATTTGAAATCTAATGCTGTTACCTTGGATTCCAGCTCATCGAGTGAGAGTCCGTCGTTAAAAATAATCCAATTGGCTAACGAATTTCGTTCTTCCCGCGTAGCCTGTGTGGCGATGATCCTTTGTACGGTTTCCTGATCTAAGCCGCTTCTAGCGACAACCCGTTGAATCTGAGTTTGGGGCCAGCAATCTACGACCAGTACCGCGTCGAGTCTGGTTTTCCACCGTGAGTGTGATTCCGCTAGGAGCGGTATATCGATCAAAGCGGTCTCAAAGCCCGCTTGACTTGACTGATTGAGTTGCTGCTCAATTCGCTCCAGGACCCTAGGGTGGATGATTGCTTCAAGTCTTTTTTTAGCCTCGGGCTCACTAAACACCAACTCCCTCATCCTTTGGCGGTCTAATGACTGGTCTGAGGCAATGAATTCTGGACCGAATTGTTTTTTTATATCCTGGATAGCCTCACCGTTGGGTGCAGTTAAGGCCCTGGAAATCTCATCAGCATCAATAAGAGCAAACCCTTTGCGGTTACTCAAAATTTTGCCAACAGTGCTTTTGCCCGAACCTATCCCACCAGTGAGACCGATTTTGCGGATTGAGGGAGCGGGGGGCATAAGTTAGCTTGATTGGCTTTAAAGGATAAGTGACTAGTCTGTAGTTTACCCTGCCCCTTTTTTGGCGAGCCCAAACGCAATGACCTCGGTAAGGATTTAATTGCGCTTTATGACTGCGGGGCCAAGCACTGAGCTATGAATGGTTTGACATCCATGCCCATTTGGTTAAGCGCCAGACTCTTAGTCGGAGTTGAGTTAGTGGGCGCAGCTGAGCAAGAAACGTTAATCATCAAAGGTGTTTCTTTCGATGTAAGGAGAGCGGGTGTTGAGGAAACAATGTCCGACCAAGCCCCGCTCAAGTCTTTGGCGTTAATGTGAGCTATAAAAGCTTTAGCGTCCATATTCAAGTTGGATACGGT
>Ga0164296_1003664_pt1 | contig 14385 bp, 14 predicted proteins | sample GEODES057metaG_FD_113533 | JGI IMG/M metagenome (GOLD analysis project Ga0164296, IMG submission 113533) | Dystrophic lake water microbial communities from Trout Bog Lake, Wisconsin, USA - GEODES057 metaG | ecosystem: Environmental > Aquatic > Freshwater > Lake | place: USA: Trout Bog Lake... | reverse complement strand
GCAGAAAACGGAATGATGAATTTTATTTGTTTAGTTGGATAATCTTGCGCAAAGCTCGTACATACGGTAAACAAACAAACTATTGCTACGCATGTGCTGGTTAGCAGCCTGAATAACGTATGCACAAGAAAGGTATTTTTCTTATTCACGCTCTTTCCTCATGATTTGGTTTGTTTGGTTTTAGACGTATTCTCCTCGTCTGAGTGTAGCGCTCAATGACGAGCAGTGTTCGTTTAAATCTTGGATTTATAGAAGCCTTGATACAGGAGACTCAGTATGACCAATATTTTGAAAATTCATGACGTTGGTAGGCGAACGCTGTTAAAAAGCGTGGTTTATTCGACCCTGTCGGCTAACGTTTTGGGTATCGGGCGCGTACTAGCCGCTGATAAGCAAATAGTCGATGCAACAGAAGTTTCACCGGTCGCTTTAGCTGTCTCAGAGTACATTGCCAATGCAGTGCACCGTAATATGCCAGAGGAGGCCGTTGAAGCAAGTAAACATCATTTTCTGGATACGTTGGCGGCAATGATTTCGGGCACGGAGTTATTAGCAGGCGAGAAGGCCATCCAATACATACGTACCCAGGGCGGCACACCTCAGTCATGTATTCCTGGGACTCGAATCATCACGACAGTCGTTAATGCGTCTCTAGCCGGCGGGATGCTTGCGCATGCGGATGAGACCGATGACTCTCATGCAGCCTCTCTCACTCATCCAGGGGCAGGGGTGGTGCCTGCGACTTTGGCCATGGCCGAGTATGAAAAATCGAACGGCCTTGAGTTACTGCGTGCAGTAGCGCTAGGTTATGACATAAATTGCCGCATTTCCTACGCTTTAGGTGACTACGCATTCGCTCGTTTAGGGCACGGTACACATAGTTTTGGGCCGATGTTTGGGGCCGCTTCTGCATGCGCTGCTTTGGCTAATCTTAGTGCCAAACAGGTTCGTTTCGTGTTGTCATATACAACCCAGCAAGCGAGTGGCCTATCTAACTTTGCTCGTGATTCGCAGCATGTAGAAAAAGCCTTTCAATTCGGTGGATTGCCTGCTCGTAATGGAGCAGCAGCGGCAACCATGGTCGCATCCGGTATGTCCGGTATCGACGATCCATTTGGTGGACCAAATAATTTCTTTTTTGCTATGGGGCCAACTGTTAAACCTGAACTTTTGATCAAAGGTCTTGGTGAAACATACGAAATCATTAATACGAATATAAAAAGGTGGACAGTCGGCAGCCCCATTCAAGCCCCGCTTGATTCGGTTTATGACTTGATGCAAGAGCATAAATTCAAGGCGGTGGACGTCGATAAAGTAGTGGTGAGAGTGTTTAAATCTGGCGCAGAGATTACCGATAATCGCAGTATGCCTGACATCAATATGCAATACATGATCGCAGTCATGCTCCTAGATGGTACGGTTTCATTACATGCTGCTCATGATGTAGAGAGAATGCGAGATCCTTCGGTTATGGCGCTTCGCCAAAAAGTGCAATTGATCGGTGATGAGGCGCTTGAGCGACAGTTGCCAAGTCGTCAGGCGATTGTCGACATCACTCTCAAAGATGGGCGAGTATTGCACTCTCACACTAAGGCTGTGAGAGGAACATACGCAAATCCCATGACAAGGAAGGAAGTAGGGGACAAGGCCTACGACTTGTGCGCACCTATATTGGGAGCTGCTAGAGCCCGTGGCTTAGTTGACCAAGTGTGGGCGCTAGAAAAATTGAGAAATATTCAGGCGTTGCGTAGTTATTTACAGCCTGAGAAAGGCTAAACTTACGCTGCATAATCATTAGAAGTATTGAGACAAACAAAATATAGCTGGTTAGGGTCCACGCAAGTGCCGCCGTTTGGTGGGGCTAGTTGGGCGCTGGCTATTTTTCTTATACAAGTCCCAGAATCGTAAAACTTTACAACTATGAATATCGCTAAGCCATTTTTATCTAAGGCACTGAGTCATCCCGAGTTGAAGGCGCTAACTTGCGGGAAGAATGCGTTAAGTTTTGGGGACTTGGCGAAATCTGTATATGGATTATCGGGAGGGCTGCGCGAGACTCTGGGGTTGGCTAAAGGCGACCGGGTGATTTTGTTCATGGAAAACCGTAACGAATTCATACTGACGCTTTTTGCTATCTGGGCTGCAGGCTTATGTGCGGTGCCCGTGAACGCTAAGCTACATCCCAAGGAAGTATCGCCCATCGTATTGGATTCGGGTGCCAAATTAATCGTCACTAGTACTTACCTTTATGACGCGCTGAGTAAAGAAGTCGCTGCCTTGCCTGGCAAGCGAACTACGCTGGTTGTAGATGACGACGAATATAAAAGGCTTGTTCGCTCAAACGCGGCGCCTTGTGTCGATGTCGAGCCTAGCGATCTCGCCTGGATTTTTTATACCAGTGGTACAACGGGCGTGCCAAAAGGCGCGATGTTGTCGCATCGAAATCTAATGAGTATGTGTTTACAGTACTACGCCGACATCGATCAAGTATTGCCGAGACAGACTATGTTGCATGTAGCGCCGCTATCCCACGGGTCAGGCTTGTATGCCCTGCCACATCTATTTGGTGGCGGGCATCAGGTGATCGAGCCTGTTTTTACCACCGATATCGTTTTTGAATCGTTGAAAAAATATCCTGCTGTGTCAATGTTCGCTGCGCCAACAATGCTCTCGAGATTGATTCGTTCTGCCGAGGGTGTTAAAGATCCTGGTGGTAATTTACTTACCTCGTACTACGGCGGCGGTCCGATGTATGTGAGTGATCTGATTAAAACGATTGAGTTATTCGGACCCAAGTTGTTTCAAGTCTACGGACAAGGCGAAAGTCCAATGACAATTACGGGTCTTTCAAAGCAGGATCACGAAGGTAATCTTGATCAAGAGCATTTGAATCGGCTGGCCTCTTGCGGCACAGCGAGAACGGGCGCTGAAGTGCGTGTTGTTGATGATGACGGTTGTGACGTCCCGGTCGGAGAAATGGGCGAGGTGGTCAGTCGAGGCGATACGCGCATGCTAGGTTACTGGAATAACGAAAAAGCGACGCAGGCAGCCATTCGGGACGGATGGCTATGGACGGGAGACATTGGAACGCTAAATGAAAAGGGCTATCTGACCCTAAAAGATCGATCAAAAGACATGATCATTCGAGGAGGTAGCAATATTTATCCGCGCGAGATTGAAGAGGTGTTGCTCAAGCATCCGGCGATCGTTGAGGTGTCGGTGGTGGGGCGCGAGCATGCTGATTTGGGTGAGGAGCCCGTCGCCTTCGTGGTAGTCAAAGATGGCATGTCAATTACGGCGCAAGAGATGGATACACTCTGTCTTGACCATATGGCTAGATTCAAGCGCCCCAGAGAATACGTCATGACGGACGTCCTGCCTAAAAACAATTATGGCAAGATTTTGAAAACCGAACTTCGTAAAAGACTTCCGAAAATTAACTAGTAGTCAAGGAATACAGTGATGCGTGACGTATATGTATCTGGAATAGGTTCAACAACGTTTGGCAAGCACGTCGCGACGCCAATCGAGTCTTTAGCGGTTGAGGCAGCGGCGCGAGCGATTGTTGAGTCCGGTGTCGATCGGAAAGAAATTGGCGCGTTGTATTTGGGAAACTTTATTAGTGGCCCCTTAAATGGTAAAGAAGTTTTGGCTGGAATTGTCGGTGAACGTTTGGGTCTAGGCAATATTCCGTGCACAAAAGTCGAAGGTGCTTGTGCATCAGGCGGCATCGCGTTCAGACATGCCTGGATGTCCATTGCGAGTGGTATGTGTGATGCAGTACTTGTTATAGGCGTTGAAAAGATGACGCACTCTTCAACAGCGGAAGTCACATCAGCACTTAACTGTGCGATGGATAATGAAAACGATGGGCCGAGTGGACTAACTTTTCCGGGTTTATTTGGTCTGGCATGGCGCATTCATGCTAGACAATACGGCACGACACGCGAAGAAGTTGCACAAGTTGTTATAAAGAATAAGGCCAATGGATTAAAAAACCCACTCGCACAGATGGGCGCCACACTCACTCTTGAGCAAATCAAGGACTCGGCGATGATAGCTGATCCCTTGCAGATGTTTGACTGCTGCCCGGCAAGCGATGGTGCTGCCGCCATACTTTTATGTGCATCGCATCTGCTGCCCGCAAATGGGCATCCAAAAGTCAAAGTCTTGGCATCTGCTCAAACTAGTGGATCACCCAGAATCGCAAATCATCCAGACTTATGTTCTTTCGAAGCAACAGTTAGCGCTGCTCGTCGGGCATATGATCAATCGGGTCTGACGCACAAGGATATCGATCTTGTCGAGTTACACGATTGTTTTTCGATAGCAGAAGTTATTGATAGCGAAGACTTGGGACTTGTACCGCGTGGTGAGGGGGCAAAATGGGCTGTCGAAGGACGTACCGCGGTAGACGGTGAAGTTGCTATTAATCCCAGTGGTGGTTTGCTTGCAAAAGGGCATCCTGTAGGTGCAACGGGTGTGGGCCAGATCTACGAGGTGGTGCAGCAACTGAGAGGTTGTCACCCTAATCAGGTTGAAAACGCCAGAATTGCAATGACTCACAACCTAGGTGGGACGGGTGTGGCATGCACAGTTAATATTTTAGGCAGAGAGTAATGTCTAATCCTGAAAAAATAAGATTTCATCAATGTTTACGCTGCGGCACGCTTGATGCTTCGTGTATCTCAACGTGCGCAAAATGCTTGAGTAGTGAGATGGGCGAAGTAGATATTCCTGGCGTAGGTAAGTTGGCGAGTTGGACTACGATCCGGAAGCCCCCTTTGCGTTTCAAGGCCGATGGCGTCTATCACGTCTGCGTGATTGATTTGGATAACGGCTTTCGAGTCACGGGACGATTTTTAACGAGTGGCGATGATCAGATTGGCGACCGTGTCATTGCAGTTCCTGTCTCATCGTCCGAGCATTCAACACCAACATTTAGAGTAGAAAAAAATGGCTGATATTCTTTACGAAAAATTTGATTATGTACGTTTAATCACCATTAATCGTGCTGACAAAATGAACTCATTGAATTTCGAAGCTCATGACGAGCTAGTTGAAATTTGGAAGGAATTCGATCAAGATGACTCTGCCAGAGTGGCGGTAATAACCGGGGCGGGTGACAAAGCCTTTTGCGCCGGAGCGGATCTAAAAACTTATACGATCAATTTCGCTCAAGCAGCCGCGCCGGAGTTCCGTAAAAAATATACTAATGGACCAGGTTTTGGTGGTATCACTCGCAATTTTCATATCGATAAGCCTCTATTGGCGGCAGTCAATGGATTCGCTATTTCTGGTGGGTTTGAGTTGTCGCTTGCCTGTGATATTCGGTTTTGTTCGCCCAATGCTCAATTTGCACTACAGGATGCGAAGTGGGGTTTTCATGCGTGCGATGGGGGTCTGATTAGATTGCCTCAGATTGTTGGCATGGGCCATGCAATGGAAATTATTTTGTCAGGTGAAAGAGTTGACGCAGAGCACGCTTATCGAATTGGCTTAGTTAACCGAATTTATCCTCAGGCCGAGCTGATGAGTAAGTCTATGGATTACGCACAAATGCTCGCAAAGCGGGCGCCGCTTTCACATCGCTTTGCCAAAGAGGTTGTCCGAAGTTCGATGGGTATGCATATGGATGAGGCGCTTAAATTGGAATCCCGTTCGTTCAGAGACGTCGCCTTTACCGATGATCTTAAAGAAGGTGTGACCTCTTTTAAAGAGCGCAGAGACGCCGATTTCAAAGGGCGCTAATCACGAGTGATCAAGGGAATTAATCCGGTTCTATTTGTAGTATGTTGTCAACTATAAAAAATCAAACAGGAGACGTCGATGAAGAAAATTTTTACCGTGTTGGGCTTGCTGGTGTGCGTTCAAGCATCGGCGCAAGTTAAGGTTGGTGTGATCGAAGGTTTGAGCGGACCTCCGGCAATCGTCGATTTTGGTGAGTCTTATCTACAAGGTATAAAACTTGCTCTCAAAGACTACCAGGCAAGCGGCGCGAAAACAAAGATTGATTTGGTTGTATATGACGATGAGGCTAATCCCCAACGAGCGGTATCTTTGGCTCAGCGCCTAATTCAAAGTGATAAAGCGTCCGTTGTCATTGGCACAGTCAGTAGTGGCAACGTACTTGCAATGGCACCGATCCTGCAAAAAGCAGGGGTTCCATTAATGGCAGGCCCCTCAATTGCAACAAATATTACTGCGCAATTTATCAATGAAAAGCCGAGTCAGATATTCCGCTGCTCAATGGTCGAAAAATTTCAGATCGATCAAATGTTAGATTGGGGCGCTAAGAATTTCAAAAAAATTGGACTTCTTCATTCGACAACGGGCTATGGTAATTTTGCCGCTAAGGAAATCCAAGAAGGACTCAAGGCTCGCGGAGTTGAATTAGTGGCCGTCGAGGCAGCCGCACCTGATGTAAGCGATCTAACTCCACAGATGGTGAAGTTGCGCGATGCCAAAGCTGACCTTGTTTTGAATTTCCATGAATCATTCGAGTTGCCATTTCGTCCTATGCCGCGCTTGAACTATAAGCCAGTGGTCGCGGGTAATTGGGGCTTATCGTCAGAGAAGGTGCTTGAAATCGTTGGCAAAGACGCAATCGAAGGCACTGTGATGGGGCAGGCATTGGATATTAATACTCCAAGAGCCGCTGCGTTTAATGAGCGTATGCAAAAAGAATACGGCAAAGCATATAGATGGCCTGTGGTGGCTGCATTGGGTTACGACGCAGGATTGATAGTTTTCAAGGCAATTGATAAAGCAGGTAAAGCTGATTCAGCAGCAATACGTGATGCGATTGAAAACATCGATGGAATCGAGGCCGTTTCGGCTACTCCGGCCAAACCATTTTCAGCTACAGATCATGAGTGCTTGGATTACAAAGATGTATTTTTAGGTGTGTGGAAGAACGGCAAAGTTACTCGGTTGAATCCATAGATCGAGCCGTATGCAACTTAGTAATTTAGTTCAGCTAGTCTCGAGCGGTCTGGCGATGGGGTCGATTTACGTTCTCGTCGCTCTAGGTCTTTACATCACGCACCTGACTACACATAGAGTTAATTTCGGTCAAGGCGACTTTTTAATGGTTGCCGCTTTTCTGATGCTATTTTTCAGAAAAATAGGCATCGATGTGGCTTCGTCTATTGTGTTGATGTCGCTCGTGCTTGCGTTGATGGGGTGGTTGCTAGATCGAATTGCGATCCGACCACTCGACCGCAAAAAAGGTTCGCAGATTGGAGCTTTCGCCTGGATTTTGACAACGGCAGGCATAGCCTTGATTCTTCAAAATGTCATTGAAATATCTTTTGGCAAATCGTCTCAGTACTCCGCACCGTTATTCAGCTCGCAACGCGATCAGGTAATTACTTTATTTGGCGCCGGTTTGTTTCTCGAGGAGATTTTAGTCATATTGGCTGCCATTCTCATTGTTGGTATTTTTTATTTGTTTATGTTTCGATCTCGTTGGGGCAAAAGCATACAAGCGGTTGCTTTCAATTCTGAGGCTTCCCTGTTACTAGGCATTAATACCAACAGAATTAAAGCTGGCGTGTTTGTCATTGCGTCGATTCTTGCTGGCATTGCAGGCATTTTGATCGGGCCTTTGGTGACTATCAGTCCTCATATGGGATTAGTGCTCACCATTAAAGCGTTGATCGTTGCTGCGATTGGCGGATTCGCTAATCCGCTAGGAATATTGATAGGAGGTATTTTATTTGGACTATTTGAGGCCGCTTCTAATTATGTCGATTCAGGTTTAGGAGACCTCTACCCGCTGTTGGCAGCGCTGTGCATTATTGCCTTCAAACCATCTGGGTTATTTTCGGAGAACCGAACTGATGTCCGGTAATTTTGATGGCTAATTTTTTTAATGTGGGTATATCTAGGCGAGCATATTGGTTTGCGACGATTGCTTTCTTGCTACTGCCGTGGCTTGAGATTAATGGGTTTTATATCTTTTTGGCGCAAACATTTTTTTACACAGCCATAGCTGTTATTGGCTTAAATCTCTTGCTTGGCCTATCCGGGCAAATGTCACTTGGTCAGGCCGGATTTTATGCGATAGGCGCATATGGATCTGCCCTTACATCGTTGAAATTGGGCTGGCCTATTGGCATTTCAATCATGTTTGGAACTCTGATGGCAGGCCTAGGCGGCGCGCTCGTAGGCGTATTCGCATTAAGAACGAGAGGTTTGTATCTCGCAATGACAACGCTCGCTGTCGGATACATTCTTAACATCCTCGCGCAGCGTTGGGTCAGTGTGACGGGCGGGACCATGGGGATGTCGGGCGTACCATCGATCGACTTTGGCCAGCCGCGTGAGGCTGCTAAATATTTTTTTTATTGCGCGGGACTCTGTTTAATTGCGGTGCAGGTTGTATCTGACTTCATAACTGAGAGTCGAGTGGGACGAAATCTAAGAGCGATCAGAGAATCAGAGATTTTTGCAGCCTCAGTTGGAATTAGCGTGGGCCACTGGAAGGCTGGGATTTTTGCATTCGCTGCAGCGCTAGCCGGCTTAGGAGGTGCATTTTTCGCCCATCAGTCTGGATTTGTCGGTAGTGACGCATTTAGTGTTCGCCTCAGCGTAGCTCTATTGATTGCTGCCGTGGTCGGAGGGCTAGGAACAAAAACGGGCCCATTACTCGGCACAATAATTTTGATGGGTATTGTGGAGATTATTGCGGGTGTCGACAAATTTGGCCTGATTATTTATGGTGGTATTTTGCTATTTGTGCTGTTGGCCTTTCCGAGAGGTGCGGCAGGTATATTCAGTGCTTTTCGGAAAAATCGTGATTCGATAGCTTGCTCATCTCCCGGCACAAAAAAGGCTACCCAGACCGTTGCTTTGCCTGACATGAGGCTTGATGGTGTGAGTCTCAAAATATCCGCGATCAGCAAGAACTACAGTGGTTTGAAAGCAGTTGACCAGGTCTCGATAGATATCCAGCCTAATACTGTACACGGACTTATCGGTCCGAACGGAGCCGGTAAGTCGACGGTAATAAACATGATTGCTGGTTTATATCTAGCTGACGAGGGACGGATTTACATAGATGAACGAGATGTTTCTAACCTTGCTATCACCGAGCGTTCGCATTTAGGTTTGGCTCGAACGTTCCAAAATCTGCAACTGATCGAAGCCATTTCTGTTCTTGATAATGTAATGCTGGGGATTAAACACCGACAATCCTATGTCACAGATTTTTTGGATTGGTTCTTGCATAGACGCCTAGAGCGACAAGAGCGTCAAGAAGCTTATCAAATACTTGAGTTTCTTGGCATTGGACACCTTGCTAACCGTCAACCAAGTGAATTGCCTTACGGACATCGGAAGCTGTTGGAGCTCGCCCGGGCCATTGCCCAGCGACCCAAGGTGCTGCTGCTTGATGAACCTATTGCCGGCATTAATAGTCAAGAAGCCAGAGAGATTGCACAAGTCCTTCGTCGGCTGCGTAACTTGGGTGTCACTGTTCTTCTGGTTGAGCATAATATGGAATTTGTCATGTCGGTGTGCGATCACGTCAGTGTTCTAAACTTTGGCAGACTGATCGCCACAGGTGAGCCTCAGGCGATTCAAAAAAATCCAGAGGTGATTGAGGCTTACCTTGGTGCCGGAGGTGCCAAATGATTCATGCTAAAGGCTTACATGCCTCGATAGGTGCGAATCAAGTCCTGCGCGATATTGACATCGACGTCAGGCATGGCGAGTTTGTCGCTGTCATCGGGGCTAACGGTGCTGGTAAAACGTCGTTGTTGCGTGCACTGTCTGGTCTGTTGCCGTTAGATTCAGGTGATATTGTTTTTAACGATAAAAGTATACGGGGTGTTTCGCCTCATCTATTGCCTCGCCAAGGATTGATACATGTGCCACAGGGTAGACAAATTATTCCAAATCTGTCTGTTCGAGATAATTTATTAATTGGCGCGCAAAATATTGGATTAAAAAGAGAGTCAACACTTCACGCACTAGAGCAGCAATGGGGTCGTTTCCCGGTTCTCAAGCAGCGACAACATATCCCTGGTGGTGCGTTATCTGGTGGAGAGCAGCAGATGTTGGCGATTGCCAGAGGCTTGATGATGCAGCCGAAAGTATTTATGCTTGATGAACCTTCTCTTGGGCTTGCTCCTCAAGTGGTCCAACTGATTATGAAAACACTCCGAGATCTAGCCAATAGTGGTTTGAGCATTATTCTGGTCGAGCAGGTTGCCATGTTAGCCTTGGAATACGCTGACCGCGGTGTTGTTTTGCGAAATGGGAAATGTGTTCAGATGGGTATTGCCCAAGACTTATTAGGCAGTCCAGATCTCGTTAATAGTTATTTGTCCTGAGCTTATGACTAGGTCAGATACTTTGATTTCGTTTGAGCAAGATCTGGATCGGTCGAATCGTCGTTGGGCGAAAATAGTTTCTCTTATTGTTGCTGCTTTATTCTTATTTTCGTCCGCTACGGCTGCGCAGCAGGACATGCATTCCAAAAAGAAGGTTGCCAAGGCAGTTTCATCGGCCCCTCGGTCTTATTCACAAATGTTGGCAAAAGGTGAAATCCGGCTAGCAGTTACTTACGACCGGACGCTTTACCTCAACGTAAAAGGTCAGCAGCAAGGACTCTCGGTCGATATGACTCGAGCCTTTGAGCAGTGGATGAATGAAAAATACGCTTCACGTCAAAAGCAAAAAATAATCAAAATCACCATCGTTCCAAGTTTGCGTAAAGACTTATTTACCAAGCTCAGGCGTGGCGAGGTAGATATTGTGTTGGGTGATTTGGGGCTCTATCAAGAGACAAGTCAAAGCAGTGGCTTGCTTGAGCATAAATTTTTTAAGCCCGAGCATGAGGTGCTGGTAACAGGTCCGAACTCTTTGTCCGTTAAAAGTCTTGAAGATTTATCGGGTAAAACGGTATACGTAGGTCGCAACACAAATTTTTATGCTAGTTTCGCCGCATTAAATATAAAGTTGATTGCCGAAAACAAGCTGCCGATTACGCTTGTTTCTCCCGTTGGGAAGCTCGACGATGAGGACCTTCTCGAGATGCTCAATGACGGCTTAATCCCTTTTGTTATCGTTAGTCAATGGAAGGCTGACTTGTGGCAGCAGATTTATTCCCGACTAGTCGTCCATCATGACCTTGCTGCCGATGATTCAGGATGGTTAGGATGGGCAGTGCGAAAGGCGAATCCGGAGCTATTAAAGGACCTCGAGGCTTTTGAGAACAGCCCTTATCTGGCGAGAGCGAGGCAAGCGTTCAGGTTGTCCAATAACAAAATGAAAACGCAGGGTCTGAAAGATCCCCTCACCAAGCCAGCTTTGAGTCGTTATGAGTCGATGAAAGGATTGTTCAATAAATTTGGTGAACAGTATCATCTTGATCCACTTTTTCTTGCGGCACTAGGATTTCAGGAAACTGAACTTGATCAGAGCGCCATCGGTCCAAATGGAGCGATTGGCGTAATGCAATTAATGCCCACTACCGGAGAGTCAATGGGCACAGGTGACATTCATGAGATCGGTCCTAATATTGATGCGGCGGCTAAATATTTGGAACAGTTGCTAATAGCCAGCTTTCCACGTTCAAACCTTCATGGCGATAATCGATCGTTGTTCGCAATTGCGTCATATAACCTTGGTTCGAGTAATCTAGCCAAGGCAGTGACGGCAGCGAAAAAATTTGGTTTTGATACAAATGAATGGTTTGGCAATGTTGAATTTATGGCGGCTGAAGCAATCGGACTTGAGCCTACGATGTATGTGCGTAACGTATACAAGTATTTTATTTCCTATCAACTGTATTTGAAGGAAATTACTGTGCAGCAGCCTTGATCAGCTGTAAGCCATTGAAACTTCATGACGATTGAATCAGTTAAAAAATTTTTCGAATCGGTGAACTTGAATCTTGAGATTATCGAGCTTCAAGTGAGCACTGCGACTGTGGCACTAGCCGCACAAGCTTTCAACGTAGAGCCGGGTCGCATTGCGAAGAGTCTGGCATTTCGCTTATCAGATAGCAGCGTTATCATCTTGGTCGCAAGTGGTGACGTGCGTATCGACAATCAGAAATTCAGACAGGTATTTGGCAAGGGGAAGATGTTAGCGCCTGAGGAGGTGGCACATTTAACTGGTCACCCAGTGGGTGGTGTGTGTCCTTTTGGGCTTGCGCAGCCATTACCTATTTTCCTTGACCAGTCGCTGCTAAAGTTCGACGAGCTTTTGCCGGCTGCAGGCTCGGTCAATAGTGCAGTAAGAATTAGCCCTCAAATGATGGCTGAGGTCACGTGCGGTCAGTGGGTTGATGTATGTTCTGTACCAACCATAGTCGGAAGTTGAGAGAATCTAGATGCTTTTAGTTGCAGCATTTTTCTTTAATACCCTTGTTGTATCCGTTGCTATTCTGATTCACTATGAGGTGTTGTCATTGCTCGATAAAAAGTTACCGAGCTTGAGTCACATGGCGCCTAGGATTAGAGTTTTATTTGGAGTGGGCGTTATCTTTTTGACTCACGTAGTGGAGATTTGGTTATTTGCCTTTGGATATTTCGCAACCTTGCACCTAGATGGCACGGGGTCGCTTGTTGGACAAACCGCTGGCCACGGACTCTTATTAGATTGTGTTTATTTGTCTTTTATTACTTTTACTACCGTGGGGTATGGTGATTTTGTAGCACAGGGTTATGTGCGATATCTGACGGGGTTAGAGGGGCTGACAGGCTTGATTTTGATTACTTGGTCGGCGTCATTCTTATTCTTGGAAATGCAGAAGTACTGGACGGACGCTAAACGTACCGATTAGGCGATAACAACCTTAATACAGCCATACTGATCGTCTGGACTTACTCTAATTTGGCACCCGAAATCCTTACGGTTTCGGCGGCCTCTGGCATTTGTTGTTTCACGAAGTTCCAGAATGTGTCTTTCCCCATCGGTTTGGGAGTCAAGTATCCCATTTCAGTAAAGGTTTTGATCACTTCGGGATCTTGCAGCGCTTTGGCAAGTGCTTGATTTAACGTTTCTAAAATTGGCTCTGGCGTACCTGCCGGTGCGACCAAGCCATACCAGGAATCAGTATAAAAACCTTTGACACCAAGTTCTTCGAAGGTGGGGATCTCAGGTAGTGCCGGCAGGCGCTGATGGGCAGCAACAGCAATTGCTCGAAGTTTGCCGGATTTCACAAAAGGAATAACGCCCGTCGTAAGTACCATGTCGACTCGACCCGCCATAAGATCTGTCATAGCGGGCGCGGTACCTTTATAAGGAATATGAGTAATGTCTACATTGGCCACTTTTAGTAATATTGCTCCAGCCAAATGTTGAGATGATCCGACGCCACCAGAGCCGTAATTGAGTTTTCCCGGGTTGGCCTTGGCGATTTGCAGTAACTGCTCTAGGTTCTGAATTGATGATTCAATGGGCACCACTAAAGTGCTTGGTGACGAGGTAACAAAACCTATTGGGGCGAAGTCTTTGATGGGGTCGAAGCTCAGAGTCGGATAAAGCGCAGAGTTCAACCCATGAGACGATGCGGTTGCAAGCATGATGGTGTAGCCATCTGGCTTGGCCCTTGCTACGATATCTGAGCCAATGTTGCTGCCAGCACCGGCTCGATTATCTACAACGACCGCTTGGCCAAGAATGATTGATAGTTTGGTAGCTATTAATCGACCGACGTTGTCTGATGGTCCACCAGCAGGCCACCCGACAACGAATGTGATGGGATTGGCTGGATAATTTGGTTGAGCCCGACTGTCCGATATCGCGAGTAAGTTGACGAGCACTAACAAACAAGCAATCGTTGCAACGCGCATACTCACAAGAGACGTCATTTTATTGGCGATCATGAGTTTGCCTTATGAAATCTGGATTGCAACGTTAGTTGTGAGCCAAGCTTAGTTGACAGCGAGCAATTCAACATCAAAAACTAGCGTCGCGTTTGGTGGAATTAGGCCACCCGCACCGCGTGCACCGTAGCCCATCTCTGGAGGGATGATAAGGGTTCGCTTGCCGCCTACTTTCATGCCGGCAACGCCTTCGTCCCAACCTTTGATTACATGGCCTGCACCGAGTGGGAAGTCAAACGGTTGACGTCTATCGACAGAGCTGTCGAACTTGCTCCCTTTGTTGCCAGCGGCTGACTCGCTAAATAACCAGCCGGTATAGTGCACTACTACATCCTTGCCAGCGCAAGCTTCTTGACCCGTACCAAGTGTTGTATCGATTTTTTGTAAAGTGCTCAAGATAATAATCTTCCAAAGATGAGGAAATATCGGTTAGAAATCGTTGCCAGTGTATAAACTTCCATCATTAAGACGCAAGTGAAACATCTTTTATGGCTAAAAAGACTCATGTAAGTGAGACACCGGCAACGGCCTTGCTTAAAAG
>Ga0164296_1003663_pt1 | contig 14387 bp, 12 predicted proteins | sample GEODES057metaG_FD_113533 | JGI IMG/M metagenome (GOLD analysis project Ga0164296, IMG submission 113533) | Dystrophic lake water microbial communities from Trout Bog Lake, Wisconsin, USA - GEODES057 metaG | ecosystem: Environmental > Aquatic > Freshwater > Lake | place: USA: Trout Bog Lake... | reverse complement strand
TACGGCATTATCTTTGAGGGACACGAAGATTTACGCCGACTGCTCACCGATTACGGCTTCATCGGACACCCATTTAGAAAAGACTTCCCCGTTTCTGGTCATGTTGAGATGCGCTACGACTCCGAGCTTGCTCGGGTCATCTATCAGCCCATCACCATTGAGCCACGTGAGATCACGCCACGCGTTGTGCGTGAAGAGCACTACGGCGGCTTGTAAGTAAGAGCATCATGGCTGAAATTAAAAACTACACACTCAATCTAGGACCACAACATCCTGCGGCGCACGGTGTCTTGAGGCTGGTCTTGGAGCTCGACGGCGAAGTTGTCCAACGTGCTGATCCCCATATCGGGCTATTGCACCGCGCGACTGAGAAACTCGCAGAGAGTAAGACTTTTATTCAATCGTTGCCTTACATGGACCGTCTTGACTACGTCTCCATGATGTGCAACGAGCACGCGTATTGCTTGGCCATTGAAAAGCTCTTGAAAATAGATGTACCTTTGCGAGCCCAGTACATCCGTGTGATGTTCTCAGAAATCACCCGCTTATTGAACCATTTGTTGTGGTTGGGCTGTCACGGCTTTGACTGCGGCGCCATGAATATTTTGATTTACTGCTTTCGTGAGCGCGAAGATCTCTTTGACATGTACGAGGCCGTCTCTGGTGCGCGCATGCATGCCGCTTATTTCCGTCCAGGCGGTGTTTACCGAGACTTGCCCGATAGCATGCCTCAGTACCAGGTGAGTAAGATCAAAAACGCCAAAACGATTGCTCGCATGAACGAAAATCGCCAAGGCTCTTTGCTTGATTTCATTGAAGATTTCACCAAGCGGTTCCCCGGCTTGGTCGATGAGTACGAGACACTGCTCACCGATAACCGAATCTGGAAGCAACGCACGGTGGGTATCGGCGTGGTGACGCCTGAGCGGGCCAAGAATTTGGGTTTTACCGGCGCCATGCTTCGCGGCTCAGGGGTGGAGTGGGATTTGAGAAAACATCAGCCCTATGATGTGTACGACAAAATGGATTTCGACATCCCCGTGGGTGTCACAGGCGACTGTTACGACCGCTATTTGGTGCGTGTCGAGGAGATGCGCCAATCCAATCGCATCATCGAACAATGCGTGGCTTGGCTCAGAGCCAATCCTGGGCCAGTGATCACCAGCAACCATAAAGTTGCGCCTCCTAGCCGAGTGGGCATGAAGTCCAGCATGGAAGAGTTGATCCATCACTTCAAGCTCTTCACAGAAGGTTTCCACGTGCCAGAGGGTGAGGCCTACAGCGCAGTCGAGCATCCCAAGGGCGAATTTGGCATTTATTTGATCAGTGATGGAGCGAATAAACCTTTTCGCATGAAAATTCGCGCGCCAGGTTTTGCCCATCTGGCCGCCATGGACGAAATGGTCAGGGGTCACATGATCGCTGACACAGTTGCCGTCATCGGCACGATGGATATTGTGTTTGGAGAAATTGACCGATGATCTTGTCCACGCCACTCACACCCGCACAAAAGCACCCCACGGGACAGCGTTACACGTTGTCTGAGGCTGTGTTGGCCAAATTTGCACAGGAAGTGGAAAAATTTCCCGCAGATCAGCGCCAATCCGCTGTTATGGCTTGTCTGAGCATTGTTCAGTTTGAGCATGGCTTTGTGTCTGAGGCACACGAACTTGAAGTGGCCCAGTTTTTAGAAATGCCTGCCATTGCAGTGCACGAAGTTGCTACCTTTTACAACATGTACAACTTGTCCCCTGTCGGACGCTACAAACTCAATGTTTGCACCAATTTGTCTTGTCTCCTTAAAGGAGGTGAGGATGCCTTGGCCCATGCTTGCAAGAGACTGAACGTGCAGCCCGGTGGCACCACAGCGGATGGACTCTTCACAGTTCAAGCGGCCGAGTGTCTGGGTGCATGTGCTGACGCACCTGTGGTGTTGGTCAATGACCGCTCTATGTGCAGTTTCATGTCCAGCGCCAAGCTCGATGAGTTGATCGATGGGCTCACCACTCTCAAGGAGTCGACATGAGTCTTGCCACTTTATTGAAACGCTTTGAGACCACGGGGGCTCAGGCGTCGTTTCATGGTCGACATATCAACCCTCAAATTTTGGCGGGCTTGAATGGTCACAATTGGTCCATAGAGGATTATGAGGCGAGAGGTGGATACCAAGCGTTGAAAAAGATCTTGGGGCTTGACGGCTCGGGTGAGCCTGCCATGACGCAAGACCAAGTTATCGCGACGGTCAAAGACTCGGTGCTACGAGGACGTGGGGGAGCAGGTTTCCCCACCGGCCTCAAGTGGAGCTTCATGCCTCGAACCTTTCCCATTCAAAAATACCTCGTTTGTAATTCAGACGAAGGTGAGCCTGGGACTTTCAAAGACAGAGATATCTTGCACTTTAATCCGCACATTGTGATTGAGGGTATGGCGATTGCTGCCTATGCAATGGGTATCAACGTGGGATACAACTATATCCACGGCGAAATATTCCAGACCTACGAGAGATTTGAAGAAGCGCTCAGACAAGCCCGCGCCAAAGGTTATTTGGGTCAAGGTATTTTGGGCAGTTCTTTTTCATTTCAATTGCATGCGTTCCATGGATTTGGCGCTTACATTTGCGGCGAGGAGACTGCACTATTAGAGTCCTTGGAGGGTAAGAAGGGGCAGCCTCGCTTTAAGCCCCCTTATCCAGCAAGCTTTGGCTTATATGCCAAGCCAACCAATATCAACAATACAGAGACTTATGCCGCTGTGCCATGGATCATTAGAAATGGCGCGCCGGCTTATTTGGCCGCGGGCAAACCCAACAATGGGGGGACCAAAATATTCTCTGTCAGTGGGGACGTTGAGTGCCCAGGTAACTACGAGATTCCATTGGGCACGCCGTTCTCCAAATTATTGGAACTCGCCGGTGGGGTCAGTGGTGGTCGGGCTTTGAAGGCGGTGATTCCTGGTGGAAGCTCTGCGCCGGTGGTGCCCGGACACATCATGATGGATCTCACCATGGACTACGACTCCATTGCAAAGGCGGGCTCCATGTTGGGCTCGGGTGCAGTGATCGTCATGGACGAGAGTCGTTGTATGGTCAAGTGCTTGCTCAGGTTGAGTGCGTTTTACATGCACGAGTCATGTGGGCAGTGCACGCCTTGTCGCGAGGGCACGGGTTGGCTGTGGCGAGTGGTCGAGAGGATCGAGAACGGTCAAGGCCAAGAGAGCGACTTGGCGCTTTTGGATTCCTTGACGGCCAATATTTCTGGTCGAACGATCTGCGCCTTGGGCGATGCGGCGGCCATGCCTGTGCAAGGCATGCTCAAGCATTTTCGCCATGAGTTTGAGCACCACATCGTGCACAAGCGCTGTCTCGAGGGTGTGAGTGTTGAACATGGGTTGTGATCATGGTTGAAGTACAAATTGATAACAAAACTGTCGAGGTGAGTGAAGGCAGCATGATCATGCATGCCGCTGAGGCTGCTGGAACCTATGTCCCGCATTTTTGTTATCACAAAAAACTCAGTATCGCCGCAAGCTGTCGCATGTGCTTGGTGGATGTGGACAAAGCGGCCAAACCACTACCTGCTTGTGCCACTCCGGTGACACAGGGCATGATTGTGAGAACTCAGAGTAAAAAAGCCCTTCAAGCGCAGAAGTCTGTGATGGAGTTCTTACTGATCAATCACCCACTGGATTGCCCAATTTGTGACCAAGGCGGAGAGTGTCAACTGCAAGATCTGGCGGTGGGCTACGGAGACGCGGCCTCTCGCTATCAGGAAGAAAAGCGGGTGGTGTTTCACAAAGACGCTGGCCCATTGATCAGCATGCAAGAGATGAGTCGCTGTATCCACTGCACCCGTTGTGTTCGCTTTGGCGTGGAGGTTGCAGGCTCACATGAACTGGGCTTTACACACCGGGGTGAACACGCTGAGATTGAAAGCTTTCTCGGCATGTCGGTGGACTCTGAGCTCTCGGGCAACATGATTGACATCTGCCCCGTCGGTGCCTTGACCAGTAAGCCTTTTCGCTACCAAGCCCGTACCTGGGAGTTGGGGCGTCGCAAATCGATCAGCCCCCATGACTCAACGGGCACCAATTTGATCATTCAAGTCAAAAATCACAAGGTGATGCGTGTGGTCCCCTTGGAGAATGAAGCGATCAATGAATGCTGGATTGCAGACCGAGATCGGTTCTCCTATGAGGCATTGAATTCAAGTGACAGACTCACCACCCCGATGATCAAGCAAGCCGGTGTGTGGCACGAAGTCGACTGGAATACTGCCTTGAATTATGTAGCCCAAGCGCTGAACGACATTACCCAAAAATCGGGTGCAAAGTCGATTGGTGCATTGATGTCACCCCATAACACCACGGAAGAGTTATTTTTGGGCTCCAAGTTGCTTCGCGCACTGGGCAGTGAAAATCTTGATTCCAGACTTCGCCATGCTGATTTTCACCATGATGATCGGGTGAATTGGCTAGGAACGGCCATTCAAGACCTCTCTCATATGGAGACTGTGTTTGTCGTGGGTGGCAACATCCGCAAAGACCATCCCTTGTTGGCCCAACGTTTACGTAATGCTATTCGACACGGGGCACAAGTATTGAGTCTCAATGCAAAAACCTCTGACTGGGCCATGCCTGTGGCCTACGATTGGGTGCAAAGCTCACAAGACTGGGTGGAGTGCTTGGCCAATTTGTGCGCCACAGTGGCCCATGAGACATCCCAAGCCGCCCCGTTTGGACTTGGCGAGGTGAGCGAGGCCTTGCGCCCTATGGCCCAAGCGCTACTGAGCGGGGAGAGGAAAATTCTCTTACTGGGTAACGCTGCCGTTCATCACCCCAGGTATAACCAGTTATTGAGTTGGATCAATGCATTGGCCAAGCTCACAGGCGCAAAATCGGGTGTGCTCGGTCAGAGTGCCAATACGGTTGGTGCGCAATGGGTCGGTGCTAGACCTGCGGCTTCTTCGGGGGGCTTACACGTGCAGCAAATGTTTGAGCCTGGTGCTCTGAAGGCCATGATCCTCATGAACTTGGAGCCCGAGCACGATTGTGCACAACCGGCCAAAGCCGTTCAGGCCCTCAGTGGTATGGATTTGGTCGTCACACTGTCACCTTTTAAGACCAACATGGCGTACAGCGACGTTCTCTTGCCCATGGCCCCTTTTACTGAGACGGCGGGCTCATTTGTCAATACCGAGGGTGTGTCTCAGAGCTTTCATGCAGTGGTGCGGCCCCTAGAGGAGACTCGCCCGCTTTGGAAAATCTTGCGTGTCCTGGCCAATGTGCTCAACTTCCCTGGCTTTGAGTTTGAGAGCATCGACGAAGTGAGGTCTCTCATGAACCAAAATTTACCAACTCTGCAGAGCCTACTCACGAACGAAAGCACTCAGGTGCCAACAGCAGACTATTCGCAACCATTGGCCGAGCCATGCGTTGCTCCCAGCTTGGCCTTGGATGGGCTGGTGAGACGTGCTCCAGCACTTCAATCCACCCACGATGCGCGAGTAGGGGTGTGACGCCATGATCGACTTTTTGTACAACTCCGGGCTAGATGCCATCCAATTGGGGTGGTGGAAGCAGTTGGCTTGGCCAGTGATTTGGAATTTGATCAAAATCGTGGCTTTACTGTTGCCGCTCATGGGGTGTGTGGCGTATCTGACCTTGTGGGAGAGAAAGGGCATTGGCTTTACTCAAATTCGAGTGGGCCCGAATCGCACGGGACCCTTTGGTCTTTTGCAACCGATTGCTGACGCTTTGAAACTCTTGACCAAAGAGATCATTGTGCCAACACGTGCTCATACTGGGCTTTTTTTGCTCGGCCCCATCATGACCATCATGCCTGCCTTGGCGGCCTGGGCTGTGGTGCCCTTTGGGCCTGAGGTGGCCTTGGCCAATGTGAATGCAGGACTCTTGTTTTTGATGGCCATCACCTCACTCGAGGTTTATGGGGTCATCATTGCCGGATGGGCATCGAATTCAAAATATGCGTTTTTGGGGGCCATGAGGGCGTCTGCACAGATGGTGAGTTATGAGATTGCCATGGGCTTTTGTTTGGTGGTGGTCTTGATGGTGTCTGGGTCTTTGAATTTGAGCACCATTGTGGGCGTTCAAGGTCAGGGCTATTTTGCGTCCCATGGGCTGAGTTTTTTGTCCTGGAATTGGTTACCGTTGTTGCCGATTTTCGTGGTGTATTTCATCTCCGGACTGGCCGAGACGAATCGCCATCCTTTCGATGTGGTGGAGGGCGAGTCTGAGATCGTGGCGGGCCACATGATTGAGTACTCGGGCATGTCATTTGCCATGTTCTTTTTGGCTGAATACGCCAATATGATTTTGGTCTCCATGTTGGCGGTGTTAATGTTCTTGGGCGGTTGGCTCTCGCCGGTTGAATTCCTAGACTGGGTTCCTGGATGGATCTGGCTCGGGCTTAAAACGTTTGTCGTGGTCACACTCTTTTTGTGGGTGCGGGCGACTTTCCCCCGGTTTCGCTACGACCAAATCATGCGTTTGGGCTGGAAGATCTTCATTCCCATCACGCTCGTGTGGTTGGTAGTGGTGGGTCTATGGATGCAAACGCCTTGGAACATTTGGAATTGAAAGTAAATAGGATGCATTGCGCATGAACACGATGACTCTGCCCACCAAACGCTTGGAATTTTCTTGGCGTGACTTTCTATCGAGTTTTTTGCTCTTAGAGCTCTTCAAAGGCATGGCGCTCACAGGCAAGTACATGTTTGCGCGCAAGATCACGATTCAGTTTCCAGAAGAAAAGACCCCAGCGAGTCCTCGCTTTAGGGGCTTGCATGCGCTCAGGCGCTATGAAAATGGGGAAGAGCGTTGTATTGCTTGCAAACTCTGCGAAGCCGTCTGCCCCGCCATGGCCATCACCATCGAGTCCGAGTTAAGGGACGACGGTACGAGACGAACCTCGCGATATGACATTGATTTGACCAAGTGTATTTTTTGTGGATTTTGTGAAGAGAGTTGCCCTGTTGACTCGATTGTGGAGACCCATATTTTTGAATACCACGGTGAAAAACGTGGAGATCTGTACTTCACCAAAGAGATGCTTTTGGCCGTTGGGGACCGTTATGAGGGGGAGATTGCTCGCCTCAAAGCAGCTGACGCACCTTACCGATAACGCTTGACCACCCAGACCTCCTCGCCAACCCACTAGCCGCGCACTCTCAACTCACTACACAGCATGGATCCACAAGCCGTCCTCTTCTACGTTTTTTCAGCGATTTTGCTGTTTGCTGCTTTTCGTGTGATCACGGTGAGTAATCCTGTGCATGCGGCTCTTTTCTTGGTGTTGAGCTTTTTTCAGGCCTCAGGGATCTGGATGCTATTAGAGGCGGAATTTTTATCCATCACATTGGTCTTGGTGTATGTCGGTGCGGTGATGGTTTTGTTTTTGTTTGTGGTGATGATGCTGGATGTGGATTTGGAGAGCTTACGAAAAGGCTTTTGGCGAAACTTTCATCTGGCCGCGACCTTGGGCGCGGTGGTGGCGCTGGAGTTAACAGCGGTGTTGATGGGCGGTTTTCGCTTGAGCCAACCCGCTCAGGTGCCCGGCGCCTCGGCCGTGACGGGAGTGCCAAATACCCAAGCTTTGGGCATCGCTTTGTACACGGAATTTCTCTACCCCTTGGAGCTCGCAGCAGTTATTTTGCTCGTTGCCATTATTGCTGCCATTGCCTTGACGCTCAGAAAGCGCAAAGACAGCAAGTTCCAAGACCCATCAGAGCAAATTCGCGTTCAACCCAAAGACCGCATGCGATTGGTCAAGATGAAATCGGTGGTCGCTGAGGCCTCGAGTCCTGCAGAAGTAGCCCCTACTCAGGAGAAAAAATGAACATCACACTTGGACACTACCTCACATTGGGCGCGATCTTGTTTGCCCTGTCGGTGACGGGGATCTTTCTTAACCGAAAAAATATCATCGTCATTTTGATGGCCATTGAACTCATGCTCCTGGCGGTGAATATGAATTTTGTGGCGTTCTCGCATTACCTCAACGACATTCAAGGCCAAGTTTTTGTGTTTTTTATCTTGACAGTCGCCGCTGCGGAGTCAGCCATTGGACTGGCGATTTTGGTCTTGCTCTTTAGAAACCGCTCCACCATTCATGTCGATGAGCTCAATACCTTAAAGGGTTGATGGGCTCACGTTGATTTCCAATCGAACGAAAACACCGAACGTCTCTGCAGTTTTAAAGTTTTGAACCAAAAGCCTTAATCGAAAGCCTTAATCAAAAGCCTTCACCCCAAGTCTTAACGTCCAAGCCCAAAGCCTAACCAACCAACATGGCCCCTTTGTTCATGAGTCCTCACCTAAATATTCATCTCTTGCTGCTCGCGGCCATGGCTCCATTGTTGGGCGCTATTTTTGTGGGCCTTTGGGGAACAAGCTTGGGTGGCAATGTGTTGGGTCGAAGAAGCAGTCACTGTTTGGCTATCTTGGGTGTCTTCGTCTCCTTCGTCTTGTCGGCTTGGACCTTGTGGGTGGTTTTGACCACGGGGGAACGTTTTGAGCAGACGCTTTACTCTTGGATGCAAATCGGGCCCCTCAAAATGGAAGTGGGTTTTTTGATCGACGGTTTGTCCTCGTTGATGATGTGTGTGGTGACCTTTGTCTCTTTGATGGTTCATATCTACACCATCGGTTACATGGAAGAGGACCAAGGCTATAACCGCTTTTTTGCTTACATCTCACTCTTCACCTTCGCCATGTTGATGCTGGTGATGAGTAACAATTTATTGCAACTCTTTTTTGGCTGGGAGGGCGTTGGACTTGTCTCCTACTTGCTCATTGGATTTTGGTTCAATAAGCCCAGTGCAGTCTTTGCCAACATGAAGGCTTTTTTGGTCAACCGAGTGGGTGACTTTGGTTTCATTTTGGGCATCGGTTTGATAGTGGCCTACACAGGCAGTTTGAATTACACCGAGGTCTTTGCCAAATCAAGTGAGTTGTCCTCCATGGTGCTACCCGGCAGTGACTGGTCGCTCCTCACGGTGGTGTGCATTTGTCTGTTCGTGGGCGCAATGGGAAAGAGTGCACAGTTTCCACTTCATGTGTGGTTACCTGACTCTATGGAAGGTCCAACGCCCATTTCTGCTTTGATTCATGCGGCCACCATGGTGACGGCAGGTATTTTCATGGTCTCGCGTATGTCGCCCTATTTTGAGCTCAGCGACACAGCCTTGAATTTGGTGTTGGTCGTGGGCTCGATCACAGCGCTCTTCATGGGCTTTTTGGGCATCATTCAAAACGACATCAAACGTGTCGTGGCGTACTCCACGCTTTCTCAATTGGGCTACATGACGGTGGCCCTTGGCGTGTCGGCCTACCCCATTGCTATCTTTCATTTGATGACCCACGCCTTTTTCAAAGCCCTCTTGTTTCTTGCCGCCGGCTCGGTCATCATGGGTGTTCATCACAACCAAGATATTCGTTACATGGGGGGGCTCAAAAAATACATGCCCATCACTTGGATCACCTCGTTGGTAGGATCTTTGGCCCTTATCGGAACTCCTTTTTTCTCAGGCTTTTACTCCAAAGACAGCATCATCGAAGCAGTCTTTGCCTCTGAATTGCCGGGTTCGGGCTTTGCCAAATGGGCGGTCATGATGGGTGTCTTCGTCACCGCGTTTTACTCCTTTAGGATGTATTTTTTGGTTTTTCACGGGCAAGAGCGTTATCACTTGTTGCCCCATGAAGGGGAGGACTCCCACGCGCATGCTGACGATGCGCATGCTGACGACGCGCATGGGCAGAGCCACGAAGGAGCGCACGAACCCCACGAGTCTCCTTGGGTGGTCACCTTGCCATTGGTGCTTTTAGCCATACCCTCGGTCTTCATTGGTTACCTCACTATCCAAAGCGTCTTGTATAGCGACTTTTTGAGTGGTGCTATCACAGTGATCAGCGATCATCACCCCGTCATGCATGAACTTGCCAGCGAGTTTGACTCCCCCATGTCCATGGCCATTCACTCGTTCACCAGCGTCCCCTTTGGTTTGGCGCTCTTGGGGGTACTGAGTGCATACTACTGCTACATGGTCAATCCGCGGGTTCCACTGTGGTTTGCCTCAAAACTCTCCATCTTGGTGACAGTGCTAGAGCACAAATATTTCATGGACTGGTTCAATGAGCAAGTCTTGGCGCGCTTGACTCGCTGGGTGGGTCGGTTTTTGTGGAAAGAAGGCGATCAGCGTGTGATCGATGGCTACTTGGTCAATGGGTCTTGGAGAGCGATGGCATATGCCTCGACTCGCATCAAACCCCTCCAAACGGGCTATTTGTACCACTACGCATTGGTGATGATCGTGGGTGTATTTTTATTGATGACCTGGTTCGTATGGATCAAGCCGTGATGCGACGCAACTGTGCAGTCGACAAAATAATGAAAGAATTGCGAACATGGGACTTTTGAGCCTTTCGATCTGGATACCAATCTTTTTTGGCTTGGTGCTCTTGGTGCTGGGGCGCGATCAGCACGCGCGCGTGACTCGCTGGGTGGCACTCATTGGAAGCGTGGTCTCATTTGTGGTCACCTTGCCCTTGTTGTCTCAATTCTCCAATGACACAGTGGGCATGCAGTTTGTCGAGAATGTGTCATGGATTGAACGCTTCAATGTCTTTTATGCCTTGGGCATTGATGGTTTGTCGCTTTGGCTCATCGTTCTCACGGCCTTCATGACGGTGGTGGTCGTGATCGCGGGCTGGGAGGTGATCACGGAGCGTGTACACCAATACATGGGAGCCTTTTTGATTTTGAGCGGGCTCATGATTGGGGTGTTTTGTGCCCAAGACGGCTTATTGTTTTATGTGTTCTTTGAGGCAACCTTGATTCCCATGTACCTCATCATCGGGGTTTGGGGAGGGCCTAGAAAAATCTACGCCGCATTCAAATTCTTCTTGTACACCTTAACGGGCTCAGTGTTGATGTTGGTGGGCTTGATCTATTTGTACATCGAGTCGGGGGGCAGTTTTGAGCTGGCGAGATGGTACCAATTGCCCCTAGAGGCAGGGGTTCAGAACATGCTCTTTTTGGGGTTTTTTGCCGCCTTTGCCGTCAAAGTACCCATGTGGCCCGTGCACACTTGGCTACCTGACGTTCACGTCGAAGCGCCCACAGGGGGCTCGGCCATTTTGGCCGCCATCATGCTCAAGTTGGGAGCTTACGGTTTCTTGCGGTTTTCTCTCCCCATCACACCTGATGCGTCTCACTACTTTGCGCCTTGGGTGTTGGGTTTGTCCTTGGTGGCTGTGATTTATGTGGGGTTGGTGGCCTTGGTGCAAGAGGACATGAAAAAGCTCGTCGCTTACTCTTCCGTTGCCCACATGGGGTTTGTCACCTTGGGGATTTTTATCTTCACACCACTGGGTCTTTCAGGCGCGATGGTTCAAATGATTGCTCACGGTTTTGTCTCAGGCGCCATGTTTCTTTGCATCGGTGTGTTGTACGACCGAGTGCACTCTCGAGAGATTTCAAGTTATGGGGGTGTGATCAACACGGCTCCCAAATTCGCAGCGTTTGCCATTTTGTTCGGTATGGCCAATTGCGGACTGCCGGGTACGGCTGGTTTTGTGGGTGAATGGATGGTCATCTTGGGTGCCGTTCAACAGTCCTTTTGGTTGGGGATGGGGGCTGCAACCGCTTTGATTTTTGGTGCAGCCTACACGCTTTGGATGGTCAAACGGGTCTATTTGGGGCCGGTGGCCAATGAGGATGTGCGGACTTTGAGTGATATCAATTCACGTGAGTTTTTAATGCTCACCCTCTTGGCCTTGGCGGTATTGGCCATGGGGATCGATCCCAAACCGATGACCGACACCATGGGTGTGTCAGTCAATGAGTTGCTGCGTTTGGCGTCCTTGAGCAAAGTGGGCCATTAAGCCCACTCCCTAAATTGCACATGAATGTCTTTAGTTTTTGAATTTCAACCATAAAGAACACGAACGATGATCGATTCCAGTGCTTGGTTCAGCATCAGCCCAGAGATCGTCCTCTTGGCGATGACTTGTTTGATTTGCTTGGTGGACTTGGGGGTTCAATCTCCTAAGCGTGGAACCACCTTTGTCTTGTCCTTACTCACCTTGGTTTTGGTGGCCGTGATGGAGGGCTTTTTGGCACAGGCCGATGAGGTGACCTACGGCTTCTCGCGCATGGTGGTCTTTGACGCCATGGGCCACTGGCTCAAGTGTTTTTGTGCGCTCTCGGTTGCTGTGAGCCTCATTTATGCAAGGGCTTACAGTGCCGACCGAAGCATGCTCGTGGGTGGAGAGTTGTTTAGCTTGAGCCTCTTTGCCCTTTTGGGGATGATGGTGATGATCTCTGGCAACCATTTCCTTGTGCTTTATTTGGGACTTGAGTTGCTCACGCTTTGCAGCTATGCCTTGGTCGCTTTAAGGCGAGACAGCGCTCAAGCGAGCGAGGCCGCCATGAAGTATTTTGTTTTGGGTGCTTTGGCCAGTGGATTTTTGCTCTATGGCTTGTCAATGCTTTATGGCGCTACGGGAAGTCTTGAGATTGGCACGGTCTTCAATAGTGTCTTGACTGGACAGATCAACCACCAAGTGCTCATCTTGGGACTGGTGTTTGTGGTGTGTGGCTTGGCCTTTAAATTAAGCTTGGTGCCCTTTCACATGTGGGTACCCGATGTTTATGAAGGCTCCCCAACGAGTGTGACCCTCATGATCGCAGCGGCTCCTAAGTTGGCCGCCTTTGCGTTGACCATTCGCTTGTTGGTGAGTGGATTACTGCCTCTAGCCCAAGATTGGCAACAAATGCTCATGATCTTGAGCGTTTGCTCTTTGTTGGTGGGGAATTTGGCCGCCATTGCTCAAACCAATTTGAAGAGGATGTTGGCTTTTTCAACCATTTCGCAAATGGGTTTTGTCGTGATTGGTCTCTTTGCGGGTGTGGTCAACGGGCAAAGCTTGTCAGCAGCCAACGCCTACAGCTCAGCGATGTTTTACACCATCACCTACGTGCTCACCACTTTGGCGGCATTTGGCGTTATTTTGCTCTTGGCCAGAGAGGGCTTTGAGAGTGAGGAGATCGCGGATTTGGCGGGACTCAACCAAATCAGTCCTTTGTACGCCGGGGTGATGTCCATCGTTCTCTTCTCATTGGCGGGAGTTCCTCCACTGGTGGGCTTTTATGCCAAACTCTCCGTGCTTCAGGCCTTGATGGCCTCTCAGATGGAGGGTGCCACGGCCTTGGTGGTGTTTGCGCTCATCATGTCGCTTTTGGCGGCGTTTTACTACATCCGTATCGTCAAGGTGATGTACTTTGATCCTCCCATCACGGCCAGCACCGTCTCTGCAGGTCGGGATGTGAAGTGGATGCTCGGTGTCAATGGCTTTGCGATTTTGGCCTTGGGTTTGTTTCCAGGCGGGTTGATGAGTTTGTGCGCGCATGCCATCTTGAAATCCCTGGGATAAGAGGCAGGTAATTTTGCCTTCTTGAAAGCATGGCCAATTCAATGTGAAACGCTCGAACGAGCCAATTCTTCAGCGATTAAGCCCAGTGAGGATACTTTAGGGTCCGCCTCACGCGCTGAGGAGTCCAACCCCAGCCCCTGAGAGGGCTCTTTTGAGGAGTGGTATCCAAGGCGCTATTTTTAGGTCATAATTTCGTCATGAAAGTTCTAGACCTCCACTGCCCTCAAGAGCACCAATTTGAAGGTTGGTTTGCTAGCGAGGATGATTATCAAACCCAACTAGGAAGAGGCTTGATTGAGTGCCCAATGTGTGGCTCTCAAGAGGTGGCCAAACGCCTGAGCGCTCCCAGGCTCAATTTACTGGCCTCAAAATCCTCTCGTACAGAGGGACTCTCCAGACACCAAGCACCGCTTGCCAATGGCTTGACGCCTCAAAACGAGTCTCCCGCGCAAAGTGCCAACGAGACCTCTTCTTCTGCGACGGACCATCCATCCCAAGGTGCGCTCGTCACTGGCGATCAATCGGGTGTTGATCCTGCCACGAGTGCTCATCGACTCCAAGTTCAGCAACAACTTCAAGCCAATTGGCTCAAAGTGGTTCAACAAGTCTTGGCCAATACTGAAGATGTGGGGAGCCAGTTTGCCGATGAGGCCCGAAAAATTCACTACGGTGAGGCCCAAGAGAGGAATATTCGCGGTCAAGTGAGCGTGGATGAATCCATGGCCTTGCTGGACGAAGGAATCCCAGTTGTCCCTCTCATGGTGCCAGCAGCCTTGAAGGGCTCAGTTCACTAAAGCTCTCAGCCTTTGTGCCATCCTCCGCTCAGGAGGCACTCCAAGAGTCTTTGAGACCCGTCGTTTTGTTGAACACCAAGGCGTTGGGTTGGCTGTCAACACGGTCCACCACAAAATAACCTAACCTCTCGAATTGAAAAGACT
>Ga0164296_1003662_pt1 | contig 14388 bp, 14 predicted proteins | sample GEODES057metaG_FD_113533 | JGI IMG/M metagenome (GOLD analysis project Ga0164296, IMG submission 113533) | Dystrophic lake water microbial communities from Trout Bog Lake, Wisconsin, USA - GEODES057 metaG | ecosystem: Environmental > Aquatic > Freshwater > Lake | place: USA: Trout Bog Lake... | reverse complement strand
GAAGTGAAGGGTTGGATCAAGGGTGAAGACTGCTTGGGGCTTCCATCCGGCGAAAAGATGCTAGCAAGTGACTCCGATCTCATGAAAACCTGGCTGAAAAGTGGTCTGGATGTCGAAGCTTTCCTTCACCAGAAAAGAGGCTCCATCAGAGGAAGAGAATTCGGTTTCTGAGTCGATATATAAGAAAAAATTAACCTTAAAATGAAGTACTCATCGTTCATAGAAAAAAGGCAGCTTTTCCTGGAAAGCCAATTGGAAAGAGAAGGGAATGAAAAATTGTTAGAATTTTTCGAGAAAAAATACTCCTCCGAGGAAGCTCTGGATGAATCTTGGCTAGGAGATCTGGCTAGAAAATACCTATCTCCAAAGGGAAGAAAGCTCATGAAAATAGCTAAGGAGTATTATGAATGGTTGTCCAGAGAATACAAGAGCACTTACAAACCCAGCGGTAAGAAAGGTGAAAAGGAGCTTGAAGAATTTTTGAGCAAGGAACTCATATCCGATGACCTAAAAGGTCAAGCAGATCTATTAGCTGGAGATTCTAAGGAATACCAGAAACTGGCTGCAAATCTTCTCCTGGAGTATAGGCTGAAAGCTAAGAAAGAGTTTGTATCCGACGTTCTTGGAAAGGGTTCGGATCTTTTCAAGAAGTTCCTGCAACAGGAAGACAGACAGGCTCAAGAGACTAAGAAAGCAATCAAGGAAGCTGCTTCCAAGAAAGCAGATAAGTCCAATCCTATTCTGAAGAAGATTAAAGAGATGGATGAAGGAATTCATGGTGTTGTGAAGTTAGTTTCACTATGCCTTCAAACAGATCCTAATGATGTGGATAGTACGGTGGATTCTCTGGTGAAAGATTCTCGTAATAAATCTGACTTCAAGAATTTTTTCAAGAATTTTTTCAAAGATTTTCCCAATCCATCCAACAGGAAGACTTTTTCCGATGTTTACGTTCAGACAAAAACCACAGATCCCAAGAATTCCACGTTTAATAACAAAAAAGTGGACGAAGCAGCAAAGAGCTTGGAAGCAGACTATGCATTAGCATTGAAAATCTGGAGTAAAGATCTGAAAGATGCTTCTGTCAAAGCTGAAAGCATTTTAACCAGTCCAGCTTTCATCGCAGAGCTTTTCTCCCTGAAAAACTTTTCATCTAAACCATTGGATGAAAAAACTGTGAAGAAACTGTACGAAAAAGCATTCTTGGAAGCTTTGAAAACTACTGTGTAAGATGAACAACCTCAAGACATACGATCAGTTCGTCGTGGAGAATTTCTCCATGATGGAGTCGGACAGTTTGAACGAGGGTCTCTTTGACATCACTCTTCCTCCTGTCTACACCAAGATTGAGAATCTTTTCAAGGATCCCAACCTTCTCAACACTCAAGTTTCTCAAGCAGAAGTCAAAGCTGGAACTTCTGACGATAATGTGCCATCCAAGTCCATCAAACCCGGAGTCACTACCATCGTTAAGTTGGAAGATCCGCGTGACAACACCAAGAAATCCACTCTGGCACTCACTAAGTTAGCTGATCTACCGGACGGTTCCGGACTCTTTCAAGTCACTGGATCCGACTCTGTTGATTTTCTGAAGTCCCTAAACGTTAACGATATTCCCACTCTGAACACTGTAGGAGTGATGGCTATCGTGGATCCTACTGGATTCGTGAATGACAAGCCTCTGACTATGAGAGTCTACAAGAATGTGGTGACTACAGGTAAAGCTACTGTGACTCAAGCTCTGGTCAAGACTGCTCTGAATACTGATAGTGTGGCATCTGAAAAACCTGTTACCTAACCCTTAGCTCCCTCTTGTGCCCCTTAAAGCCTTTGACTGGGGGAATCTCTCTGATATTCATTGTATGCTAGGTTCATAAAAAGTTCTAAAGTTCCAAAAACTATTTGGAACTTTTTTCTTTCTCCAGAACTGTTTGTTACTTTTGTCTATAAACATTCAAATGAGCAAACTGAAAATAGGAATTTTTGTCCATGGAGATCCAACTCGTGGAGGCACCATAGCTTCTGAAGTTAAATTTCTGAAGCATCTTTATGACTCCAACTCGGAGGATTGCGAATTCTATCTACTTCCCGTGAATCCTTCCGTGACTAAGAGAGTCGTGAAGGAAAGGGAGATTCACTACAATTTTCCTCATAAAGTAGTACCTTTCATGAATCCTGATAACATGGAGCTTCTTTCCAAGTTTCATGCTCTAGTTACATGGGTGGGTCATACCAACTTCTACGGAGGTCTTCTCAATGAGAACATCGTTCGTTACTACAAGATGGTCAGTAACTTCACCAACAAGCTGAAACGACCAGTCTTCATTCGGGTCAACGATTCTGAGGGTAGAGTCAGGGACTACCGTTTCATGGCTTCAATCCGACTCAAAGGCAAAGCAGAATCTTCTTTCAATGCTAACGTTGAGAATCATGCTTCTGCTGAGAATCTGGTGAACAACTACCCGGAATGGGACTACTCACACTGCTACTGGTTTGCTAATGGAGCCAAGGAGATCTATGACTGGTTGCCTGAAACTATGTGGGATCGTGAGGATGAGGAGATGAGGAGGTCCACAAGAGAACAGATCGCAGCTAACACTGTCTATCTCTCCGATGACATCTTCTTCATGGTCAGGCACAACTACTACGAAAGGTTCGACTCTCTAAGTACAAAGAATCACGATAAGTCTCTTTTCTACATAGGTTTCTTTGATACTTTCAACACCAAGAGAGCTAAAGCTTTCGAGGATGTTTGGAAGACTAATAAGCACAAGATTCCCCTAAAGATCTTTGGAAAGGGAACTGAGAACATTAAGAAGATCACCGGCCCAGAATTTTCTCATGTGGACATCGAAGAAGGTTGGGTCAGAGGAGATTCTCCTGAGTACTTTAACATGCTCAACTCCCATCTGGGTTACGTTTTCGTGGGAAAGGGAAACCCTATCAACCGGTACATCAACAAGACTATCTACGATGCGGTGGTCGCAAGAACACCCATCCTTTCATATAGGCCATGTGACACTAACCACGTCTGTATGACCTCGGATGAACTATACTTCGAGAACGAGGAACAGCTGAATGCTATCTACCAGAAACTTCTGATCCCAGAAGTTCGGGAACGCATCATCAAAGAACAAGCCGAGGACATTTTCAAACGCCTCCCTGTTCCCTCCTTTAAGTTCTCCTCTCTATGTTCCGGAGAATTGCCACCCATCACTGAGGACGATTGTGTGAAGCTATCACAGATCTCTGCTCCCAGAAAGGGTAAAGCGGTGGTTCCGCTCTTTTAAAATTTCATCTGATGGATGAACGACAAGATCAAGTATGCCAGTGTTGTCCCACTGATCGGTGGGATGACCATTGGAAACAAGTTAGCTTTCGGAGGTGATCCGGAATTCTTTGCTTCCTACTCAGCGTTCGCTGACAACGAAAAACTCCTCTACAACTACATGCCAGAAGTTCCTCGGTACGATATCGAAGCTGACGATCTCAGTGAGATCTACGGATCCGTGGACGTGATCTCAGCGGTGTGCCCTTGTGCAGGCCTTTCCATGATGAATGCTTCCGCTTCACGCGGTGCGGATGCTCCACAGAACCAGTGGATGTTCAAAACAGCAGACTTTGTGCTGGAGAATCTGAGACCTCAAGTCTTTTTTGGTGAAAATGCTCCGGGACTCTACACGAATCTCGGTAGAGAAGTTGCAGAAAAACTCTACGAAGCTGGCAAGAGGAACGGTTACTCATTCTCTCTGATCAGAACCAACACAGCGTTGCATGGAATTCCTCAACGAAGAGTCAGAACTTTCTACTTTTTCTGGAACACACCGACAGCTCCACTTCTCAACTACTACGAAACTCCTTCTCAGCACTGGTTGGAGTATCTCAAGGAGATTCCCAGTGATGCTACTCTGCAGGAATCAGTGGCTAACAAGAACGAAGAAATTTCCTACGTCTACCTCAAGGAGAAATTGCCAGCAGAGAAACTTTTCATCAACAGATCCACAGTGGAGATCATTCTCAACGAGGGACTCTATGAAGACTACACTGACTACCTTCAGAGAAAGGGTTACGAAGAGGAAGCTAAGAAGATCAGCTACATCAAAGCTAAGTTGGATTCCGGCAAGGGATTCTGGAACTCCTTTCCACACTTGCTGGATAAGAACGATCCCATCTCCGGACCCGTGACTGGAAGATCCATGGACAGATTGATTCATCCCATTGAGCATAGAACTTTCACGTACAGAGAGTACATGCACCTCATGGGAATGCCTCATGATTTTCAGCTCTTGGATCCCAAGAAAGATCTCAACAAAGTAGCTCAGAACGTTCCCACTTGCACTGCAAGAGACTGGTCGCTGGAAGTCAAGAAATTCCTGAAGGGAGAACTGCAATTCTCCGACACAGATTTTCTACGTCAGGACAACATCATCAGAAAAGCGGAAGTCTCCAAAAAACTGAAAGCCTCTCCTGTCTTCTAAACTATCAGTGTTTCTTGCATATAAACACCATGAAACACTTGATACTTGAAAGTCCCGACCGCTGCGGGAAAGATACTCTCATCAAAAATCTGATGCCCTATTGTCAGAACATGGTGATCACACACTTCACTGCGCCGGTTGGAGATACTGATCTGGAAAAAAGAATGTTCCAAGAACATTCTTTTCGTAGTGAATTTGAGAGATCTCATTTCCTTCTCAACTCATTGTTCTTTGATGGACCAAAGAAAGGTAAGATGAATCTCATAATCTGGAACCGAGGTCATCTTGGTGAATTTGTCTACGGTAAGCTCTATAGGGAAACTAATCCGGAAGAATGGGTCATGAATCTTGAAGAAGAGTTCGATTATAATGATTCTGAGAATGTTTACCTTCTGCTTCTCACCGCGGATCCTGAATTTCTCTCTCAGAACGATGACGGTCTCTCATTCTCTTCCACAGTCGACTCCAAGAAGAAGGAGATAGAAAATTTCAAAAACGCTTTCCATCTCAGCCAGATTGGCAAAAAACTGATCATAGATGTGACTACTCTACGAACAGACACTAAATTGGAAACTTTTGAGGATGAAGGTGTTAAAGTTTACAAGACTGTAACTGAAACCTCCACAGTCTACAAACCCCAAGAGAACATTCTGCAAGAAGTTCTAGAATTCTTAAATTCTTAATATGAACCAACATAACGACATCAACAAGCAAGTTTATGCTCTCCTGGAAGATCTCTCCACTTACGGAATGAGATCTGCACCGAGAGGTCATAAAGTGGTGGAAGCTAATCTAGCGACACTGGAAATCGACCCAACTAAGCCTCTCATGGATTTTCCTGACAGGCATTTCAACTTTCGTTACTTTGCAGGAGAAGTGGCATGGTACATCAGTCGGGACTCTAACATCGAATTCATTAACAACTTTTCCACTTTCTGGAAAGGTATCGCTGATAAGAACGGAATGATCAATTCCAACTACGGTACTATTCTGCTAGGGATTCATCCTTCCACAGAAGACAACCCCACCGAGGGCCATCCCAGCGTCAACCAGCTGAAATGGGCCTACGATTCTCTATGCAAAGACAAGGACTCACGACAAGCGGTAGCTTTTCTGAACTGTCCCTACTACCAGTACGAGGGTAACAGAGACTTTGTTTGCACCATGTATCTGAATTTCTGGATCCGTCATGATCACCTGGACATGAAAGTTCAGATGAGATCCAACGATATTTTCTTCGGTTTGAGCTACGATGCACCCTGGTTCTCTTTGATACACCAGTCCATGTTTCTCAACTTGAAGAAGATCTATCCGGATCTCCAGCTTGGAACTTACTATCACTGTGCGGATAACATTCACTACTACGAAAGACATTTCGAACTTGTGGAGAAGATCATCAATTCTGAACCCACAAGTTCACCTAACTTCAAGCTCAAGCATCCTCTGTTTGACTTTGAGCTGGCAGGTGAACTGTGGGTCACTGATGAAGCACGAAACTATCTGGACAAGATTTTCGATGCTCTGATACAGCAGGATATGACGCAGGAAAAACTCACGCAGTCCGAGTGGAAAGAAATTCTAAGCCTTCTCGTAGACTTTGACTAATTTACAAGGTAACCATCATTCTTTCCAGTAGTCATTCTGGAATGAACTCCTGGAGACTATGGAAACTACAGAGATTCTTTCGGATAAATTTCTCCCTTTGAGAGAAAATTGTTAAATTTACAGGATATTATTTCTCAATAAACAGCAAAATGGAAAAAACATTAACGTCGCAAGCTATCCTTGACTTGCAAGATTTTCAGGGAAAAGTAGTGGAAACTCTAGCCGAGAACGAGAAGAACAATCTTCAATTCTTCTTCGGAGACTTGGTCATAGAGGATTGCAAGCTCAAGATCGATGGCAACCCTCTATCCGAGGAGTCCACTAAAACAGTTCTAGCTTCTCTTCGAGTGAAGAACAACTTCTTGGATCTTCAGAAGAAGATGACCGAAGAAGATTGGGAAACAGTATCTCATAAGCTTCAATCCATCAATGCTTCTCAACAAGTATTTGCACGCAAGAGCTCCACTGGAGATCGTGTCATCAACCTTCACCTGGCCAACAAAAAAGCTCCCAACGGAGGCATCGAGATTCCTGAGATCTTTTCGTTGATCTATGAATCCATGGTGGAATCTTCTGCTAATGATTACTACTTGACAGACAAGTACTTCGATGAGGAGAAAGGGAAAGTATCAGTGACTCTGATGCACAACGACAAAGACTTGGACGTTTTCGGTAACCAGACAGACATGTGGAAAACAGGAAAACGTATCACCTGGTCGGGAGTGGATTTTGGCGTGCATCCCTTCTTTGAGAGACTGGTCTGCACGAACGGTAACGTAGCAAGGCAGTACGGTTTCTCCACCAACGTTTCCAAGAGCAAGTACAATTTCAACAAGATCAAATCCATCCTGGAAAGGGAGATTCTCCATGCTTCCGATACTGCTTCCGCAATGCTCAATGACGCCGCTAGGCACTTGAAGAACAACAACGTCTCGGTCAGAGAGCTTCTTCAGTACAAGAGCTTCTTCAATGAGGAAGATCATGGTAAGATTCTGGAAAAATACTTCGATCTTTCCTATCTCAATAAAGTTTACCGTTGCGATATCGAAGGAATGCATAACATCTGGAAGTCCACAGCTGACACCGGTAAGAATGCTTATGACTTCTTCAATGACCTGACATACATTGCTAGCCATCCGAAAGAAGTTGCTATCAGCGAGGAAAGCAGAAGAGCTCTTCAGATCAAAGCATCGGATCTCCTTTTCAGAGACACTCTGGACTTGGAACTTCTGGCTCCTAAAGTGACGTTCTCAACTTCTAAGTAATTCATGAAGAGAGTAGTAGTCACAGGAGCTAACGGACAAGTTGGTCAAGAATTGCAAAGATCGCATCCCATGGAAGGATGCGATTTTTTCTTCCTTTCACGAGAGGAACTTGACATCACTTCTCCGGTCAGTATAGAAAAAGTTTTTCGAAAGATTGGACCCACTCATCTCATCAACTTAGCTGCTTACACGAACGTGGAAAAAGCGGAGTCCGAGGAGAAAGCAGCATGTGAGATCAACACTCTGGGACCCAAGCACTTAGCTGAAGCTTGCAAAAAGTATGATGCAGTTCTGATCCATCTCTCCACTGATTACGTCTTCGGAGATGATGGGAAAGACTCTCATTCTCCAGAGGATCCTCCTGCTCCGCTTAACGTTTACGGAAAGACTAAACTTGATGGTGAGCTGGAAATTTCAGCATCCGGATGCAAGCATGTCATTCTCAGAACTTCATGGGTCTATAGCAATCATGCTCAGAATTTCTACTTGAAAATGTTGCAGCTCTCTCAAAAAACGTCAGAACTTAACGTGATCAATGATCAGCATGGAGCTCCTACTTCAGCGAAGGAGATCTGCAGAGCTCTGGACAAGATTCTCTCCTCGGAAAGTATCAATTCTGGAACCTATCATTTCTCTGGGACTGGAAAGACTACATGGAAAGAGTTTGCAGTGGAGATCTTCAAGCAAGCTAAGATTCCCATGGTAGTCAACGGGATTCCAGCTGTCAGCTATGAGACTAAAGCCAAGAGGCCTCAGAACTCTTACATGTCCACACTAAAATTTACGGAGAAATTCGATTACTTTCCCATGCATTGGAAAAATGCTCTAGCAGAAGTGATCTCTGAGAAGAAAATTTCTCCGATCAAAGTGGGTTACTTGACTAGCATAGCAGGAAAAAGGTACGTCATTGCATCCGTGGACTGGGCCAAACAGGAGTGTGTTCTTGCTGAGATCGGTAACATGGAAAGATTCTTCACTCTCAACTTTAACGATCTATACGATATATGAAAGACGTCTGCATCATCGTTCCCTATAGAGACAGGCAAGAGCATCTCTCAAAATTCGTGCCTCATATCAACGAAGCTCTAGCATCGGAAGATCTCACCTTTCAGATTCTAGTAGTAGAACAGACTCCAGAAAAGCCTTTCAACAGAGGCAAGCTTCTCAACATCGGATTCGATCATACCAGAGGTAATTTTAAGAACTACGTTTTTCACGATATTGATATGCTTCCCATCAAGGACAAAGCATCTTACGTTACTGTGGATATTCCCACACACTATGCAGCTATTGTCGAGCAGTTCGGATGGAATTTAGCTTACTCGAATTATGTCGGAGGAGTGATTGCTTTCGATGAAGCTTCATTTTCGAAAATCAACGGATTTTGCAATGAATATTGGGGATGGGGAGCAGAAGACGACGATCTCTTTAGAAGATGTAACGATCACGGAATAACCGTGAATAGGAGACAGAATATGTACTCATCGTTGCATCACTCAAGAAAGATTCAGCATGACTTGTATGAAAAGAATCTTAAGCTGTTAAATTCATATTCTGAATGGAAAACCGACGGCTTATCAACGTTAAAATATGAGATAAAAACTCAAGTCGAAGATTCTTCGTACATTAAAATGACAGTAGAAATTTAAGATGATAAAATTGATCATATTTGATCTGGATGGAGTCCTAGTTGACGCAAGAGAGCTTCATTATGAAGCTCTTAATAGAGCATTATCTAGTATCGACTCTAAATACATCATACATAGAGATGAACATTTGAGCACTTATGATGGATTAAACACCACAAAAAAACTTCAGATGCTCACTCTGAGTAAGGGTCTTCCTTCCGAACTTCATACTCAAATTTGGAAAAGGAAACAGGAAACTACCATCGATATCATCAATGAATTTTCTTACGATGAGAGAATGAGAAGCATTCTTTACAGACTTAAATCCGAAGGATACCAATTATGTGTAGCATCGAACTCTATAAGAGAGAGCGTGAAAATGATGCTGATCAGAAAAGGTCTAATGGACTACATAGATTTTTTCTATTCCAATCAGGACGTTAAAGATCCTAAACCTGCATCTGAGATCTATTTAAGATGCATGATAAAGGCAGGAGTTTCACCTAAAGAGACACTCATAGTAGAAGATTCTCATATAGGAAGAAAAGCTGCCATGAATAGTGGAGCTTTTTTATGCCCCGTGATTGACACATTGGACGTCTCATATGAAAAAATTAAAGAGCATTTGAATGCTATCGAAAATAAGAAAAATAATTGCCAGAAGTGGCAGGGAGGAAATATGAAAGTTTTAATACCGATGGCCGGCGCCGGATCCAGATTTGCTAATGCAGGGTACACATTTCCAAAACCGTTGATCGAAGTCAATGGTAAACCCATGATTCAAGTTGTCGTAGAGAATCTTAATATCGATGCTCAACACATTTTCATCGTTCAAAAGGAACATTACGAAAAGTATCATCTTAAAACACTTCTAAATCTGATTTCACCGGGTTGTGAAATTGTCCAAGTTGAAGGAATGACCGAAGGCGCTGCATGCACTACTTTACTAGCAAAAAAATACATAGATAACGATTCGCCTCTCTTGATTGCTAACTCTGACCAGTACATAGAATGGGACTCTAATGAATTCATGTATTCTATGCAAGGAGATAACATAGATGCTGGAATCTTAACTTTTCACTCTACTCATCCTAAATGGTCTTTTGCTTCGTTGGATGAAAACGGTTATGTTAACAGAGTAGCTGAAAAAGAACCTATTTCCGATATTGCCACAGTCGGAGTTTATTTCTGGAAAAAAGGTTCTGATTACGTAAAATTCGCAGAAAGAATGATTTCTAAGAACGTCAGAGTTAACGGTGAGTTTTACGTTGCACCAGTTTTCAATGAAAGTCTCTTAGACAACAAGAAAGTAAAAGTCTTTAACATAAAGAAAATGTGGGGTATCGGAACACCAGAAGACTTGGAGTTTTTTCTCAAAGAACATAAAAACGTTTAAATGCAAACAATAGAAAAAGTTATAGAGTATTGGAATTCCAGGCCTTGTAACATAAGGCACTCTGACCAAGAAATTGGAACTCGAAAATACTTTGATGAAGTAGAACAACGAAAATATTTCGTTGAACCACATATTCCAAGTTTCGCAGAGTTTCCAAAATGGAAGGGAAAGAAAGTCTTGGAGATAGGCTGTGGAATTGGTACTGATACTGTGAATTTTGCTAAATACGGAGCAGATCTTACATCAGTGGATATTTCCTATGAGAGTTTAAACTTAACAAGAAAGAGACTAGAAGTTTACGATCTGAAAGCTAGGACATATTTAGCAAACGCAGAGCATCTCTCAGATTACATTCCAGTAGAACCGTACGATCTTGTCTACTCCTTTGGAGTTCTTCATCATACACCTGGTACAATTCAAGCTATTGAAGAGTGCAAAAAATTCATGAACGCTGAATCAGAACTCAGACTGATGCTCTATCACAAAGGTGCTTTCAAAGTTTTCCAGATTCTCGAAGAGTACGATTATGATTACGATCAGGCCGATGATCTGATCGCAAAACATTCTGAAGCACAGACTGGGTGCCCAGTTACAAATTCTTACACGCCTACCGAAATCAGAAATATCTTGACTAGTCTAGGATTTGATATCATAGATATTTCAATAGATCATATCTTTCCCTACAAAGTGGAAGAATATAGAAAGTACAAATACGTGAAAGAAGACACCTGGAACATGCCAGATGAAACTTTCAGATCCTTTGAAAGAAGATACGGATGGCATCTTCTCATAAAAGCCAAGTTGAAGTGAGATGAAACAGACAGCGACATTTACTAATTTAGGACGTTACGGTGAGCTAGGGAATCAGATGTTCCAAGTAGCTGCTGTGATCGGATACGCAAGGAAGTATGACAAGGAAGAGCATTTTTTCCCATGGATATGCGGTATAAGCGGAAGAGACTACCGAAATATTTTTGCTGGATCTATTTCACAAGATCTGTCTCCTGGGACTAACGGCCGAGGTTTTGTGCCCATCCAGTACATGGATTTAAAGTACATAGATTTACCTAACATCACAGAGGGCAACGTGGATTTCATAGGCTATTTTCAGTCAGAAAAATATTTTGAAAATTGCAGAGAAGAGATTCGTCAGTTGTTTCGACCTAACCAAGAGATAAAAAGATACATTGAAGAAAAATATGCAGATCTTCTAAAAGTTACTAACAAAGTTTCTTTGCATGTTAGAACTGCTAGCCGGCCCGGAGTCGATTCTCCTAGTGTTCATGCAGCAGCTTCCAGAGAGTTCATAGAAAAAGCAATGAAAGAGTTTGACGAAGATAGTGTTTTTGTTGTTTTTGCAGACATTCTCGATGAAGCAAAGAAAATCCTCCCCGAAGGAAAGAAGTATGTTTTCATTGAAGGAGAGGAGAACTATGTTGATCTTTTTCTTATGAATTACTTTGATTCTTACATCGTGTCTCCTTCCACATTCGGGTGGTGGGGAGCTTGGTTGAGCAAGAGTGATTCTCCCAAAATTACAGTACTTAAAGATTGGTTTGTCGGTTACAAATCATATCTCAACGATAATGACATAATCCCATCGGATTGGATACAAATAGAAGTATGAAAAAAGTAGGAATAGTAGGCATCGGAAAGCTAGGTCTATGCTTTGCATTGAACTTAGAACGAAAGGGATTTCAGATAATCGGGGTCGATGTTTCACAAGATTATGTGGATTCAATCAATTCCAAAACGTTAAAGTCAGATGAACCTCAAGTTGAGGAACTTCTTTACTCGAGCAACAATTTCATCGCTACAACGGATTATGAGTCTCTAAGAGAAGTTGAAACTGTCTTTGTTCTTGTTGCAACTCCTTCTCTTCCTGACGGTTCTTACGATCATTCACAGATAGATAGGGCCGTGGAAAACATGTTACATGTTTTCGGAAATAGCTACCAATTAAAAAGATTAGTCATAGGTTGCACCACTATGCCTGGATACTGTGATGAATTGCAAAAGAGATACCAGGAAACTGATTGGAATTTTAAAGTTTGTTACAATCCAGAATTTATAGCACAAGGCACTATAATACAGGATCAACTGAATCCCGACATGGTTCTGATTGGTGCTTATGACAGAAAGGATGCTGATGTTATTGTTGAGATCTACTCTGAGTTAGTCGATAATACTCCTACCTTTTCAATCATGACTCCTAAAGAAGCAGAGATCACTAAAATTGCTCTCAACTGTTTTTTGACTACCAAAATTGCTTACGCTAATATGGTAGGAGATGTGGCGTTGGCATCAGGAGTTAGACCTGAAGTGATTCTCGGATCGATAGGAGCTGATTCAAGAGTTGGAGAAAAATATCTAAAATACGGTTACGGTTTCGGAGGTCCGTGCTTTCCAAGAGATAATAGAGCTTTTGCTATTCATGCAAAAGAAGTAGGAATAGATGCCAGGATCAGCAAAGCTACTGATGAATGCAATGGGTTGCATCTGGATTTTCAGGCTGATTTTCTATCTCAAAAGACGGAGGATATTGTTTTCGACTCAGTGACATACAAGCCGCAGTCAACACTGTTGGTGGAATCTCAACAATTAGCTCTTGCTGAGAAACTGGCAGATAGAGGGAAAAAAGTTCATATCATAGAGAGAAAACAGATCATAGAACAACTTAAGAAAAAACATGGAGACAAATTTGCATACACAGAAAGAAATAGCTGATCAGATAGTAAACTGGATAAGAGACTATGCTCAGAAAGCTGGAATGGAGTCTCTTGTCGTTGGTGTTTCTGGAGGAGTGGATTCTGGACTAGTTTCAACGTTATGCGCTATGACAGGCTTGACCACTTACGTAGTTAGCATGCCCATAAAACAATCTCAAGACCAGCATTTCAGAGCATATCATCACATGGAATGGCTAAAAGAAAATTTTTCTAACATAGTTCTCGTGGAGACTAATCTCACTAGAGCTTTTGAAATTTTTCAAATGGCTCTTGAGAACACTACTACAGCTAACGATTGCGCAGGAGAATCGTTCGAGAATGAGTTGAGTTCTTCTAACACAAGATCCAGATTGAGAATGACAGCTCTCTATCACATAGCTACTGCTAGGAAGGGACTTGTAGTTGGAACTGGAAACAAAGTGGAAGATTTCGGCGTAGGATTCTACACCAAGTATGGAGACGGTGGAGTAGATATTTCACCGATTGCAGATCTCATGAAATCGGAAGTTAGAGAACTTGCAAGAGAACTTGGCATCATCGACGAGATAGTTAATGCAGTCCCTACAGACGGACTATGGGAAGATGGGAGAAATGATGAGGATCAGATTGGAGCTTCTTATGAAGAACTGGAATGGGCCATGAAATACATAGGTCGTAATACTATGCTTTGTAACTATGACTTGGAAAAACTTACAGATAGACAAAGAGAAGTCTTGGACATTTACAAGTCGTTCAACGAAAAGAATTCTCATAAGATGAATCCTATCCCAGTGTTTAAAATGAACGCTTAATAGTATGAAAATAAAAATCTTCATAGTCACTTACCAAGGAGAAAAACACCTTAGAGATAATCTAAGATCTATGTTTGCAAGTGAACGTTTTGATACTTTAGATGTTGAAGTGAATATCATCAATAATCACAGTAATTTTGTCTTAGACAAAGAATTTCAAGACCGAGTCAATGTGTATCATAATACTTTAAGAGCTGACTTTTCCACTGGGCATCTAGCTAGAAACTGGAATCAAGCAATCATCAACGGTTTCAAGTCTCTTGTGAATCCTGATTGCGAGCTCCTGATAACTTCTCAGGATGATGTTATTTGGAAATCAGACTGGTATTCTACGTTGATCGAGATTATGCAGAAATACACATTCTACACAAGTGGCAATGGAGATGCTTTCTGTTGTTACAGAGCAGAAGGAGTGAGAAACATCGGTCTATGGGATGAAAGGTATTGCAACATAGGATTTCAAGAATACGATTATTTCACCAGAGCGGTCATCTAT
>Ga0164296_1003661_pt1 | contig 14389 bp, 21 predicted proteins | sample GEODES057metaG_FD_113533 | JGI IMG/M metagenome (GOLD analysis project Ga0164296, IMG submission 113533) | Dystrophic lake water microbial communities from Trout Bog Lake, Wisconsin, USA - GEODES057 metaG | ecosystem: Environmental > Aquatic > Freshwater > Lake | place: USA: Trout Bog Lake... | reverse complement strand
AGGAAAACGATCCTCTCACATCAAAGTCTCTTTTTGAATGGTCTGTTGAGTACCACAATTCTGTAAACGAATCTATTGGAAAAGAAAAGATCAGCGTGGAGGATGCTCGCCTGAATTTTCTTTTGAAATAGAAGATGGAGAGTGTGGAGTACATCTATGTCGACTCTCGAACAAGAGACTCCAACCTCTTCCCATATGGTAACACATTCTCAGTCTACCTCACAAACCCTATGAAAAATATAAGCAAGATTGACCTCATTTCTGCAAAGATACCAAACACAGTATACAACCTCAATTTAGGATCTAATGTGCTCAATTTCGGAGGAACATCCAACCTCAGTCTTGCACCTAGTTTCTTTTCAGCATCCACTTTAGCATCTGAAATTACAAATACAGGAAGACTCCCAAGTGGTATGGCTGTCTACTACAGCACAAACGAAGGAAAATATATATTCTACTCGGCAAGCTCATTCACCATGAATGTAACCACCACCGAAATGGCCCTCCTCACCGGTATGCCATACGGCGTCGTCCAAACAGCAACTGGACCAGTCGCCAGCACAGACCTCGTATACGGATCAAACTTAACACTCACCGGAAAATACTATCTGAAATCCTCAAATGTAGCCGACTTTAGCACAAATGAAATGCTCTTCCTCGACATTGAAGAATTTAGAAATCAAAAACTAAATTTAGGATCAAAAGTCACTGGCAACACATTCATCAACACACTCGCGTCACACGCCTTTGGACCAGTCACACTCGATGTAATATCAGGGTCAATAAAGACATTCAAGGAGAATAATGACTACAGACTCAGTGTTGATTTCCCACAGGTTGTCAACAAACTCTCCAGACTCACAGTCAACTGGAGAGACATAAACGGTAATCTCGTCAACTTTAACGGTGCAAATAACAACTCATTTATGCTCAGAATTACAAGGACAGATGTGCCACCAAACAAAGACAGGGAACTCGGACTCCCACCCCCCGTCCCGTGGAACAATTTCTCAAAATTTTACAATCCAATGTACATCACCGGGTTTGCACTCGCACTCGGACTCATCCTCATCCTCTTCACCAAGAAATCTCCTGTTAAAAGCTAGACCTCCGGTACTATAAATGGAACTGGAAGAGGACATTCCAAACATCTCAGTGAAAGATGAAGTACTCATGATTTGGGACGGAAAATTAAAGGATAAAGGAGTTAAAAAACCTGGAGGAGCATTCCTCGAAGCACTCTGCTGCCTTTACATCAATATTGGTAAATCCATCAGTATTGATATAATTCGCAAATATGTTGAAGAATCCGGGTTTATTCTCAAGGGGAGTGATTCCCTGCAAGTCCGTCACCTCGCAAAGCAGTACGGTTTTAACATTTTCAAGGGGGGTGAGGTGTACAACGGGGTGAAAATACCAAGGAGCCACTATATGCTTGTGGATATCCTTTCCGCACACCCATCACACATCACAGAAAAGAGGCGTGTAGAGTTGACAGAGGAATCTTGGATTAAAATTAAGAATGAGTACAGGAACAGGTGTGCATGCTGCGGAGACACAGAAGGTCAATCTGCGAGATGGAACGATTACGAGATTGTACTCTTGCAAAGGGGGCACATGGACCCGCGAAAAGCACTCACAGAAGACAACTGCATTCCGCAATGTAAGGACTGCAACCAACAATACAAAGACAAGGCGGTTTTCAATAAAAGGGGTAAAGTTATTGAATTTAACGAGAAAGGGCTATCCTCCTCTCAGCAATTGTAATATACTCCTTGTTAATTTCAAACCCAATAAAGTGCCTCTTCTCTTGTACACACGAAACAGCAGTCGTCCCACTCCCCATAAACGGATCCAACACCACCGCCCCCTCGCGTGTAAACAGTTTTACCAATTGTGAAATCAATTGGACGGGCTTGACCGAGAGGTGTGTGTTAAAGTCCCCTTTCTCCTCCTTTTTTGGTTTTGAAATCAAAAAGACTTGCATGCCCTCAATCTCATCAGTCACCATCACATTCGAAGGGAAACCCCCGGCAACCTTCGTCTCCTCACCTGTACACATCAATCCAGTCCCGTACTTTTCAAAATTGTCAATATACCGACCTTCTATAGGCTTGACTGCCAAACACATCGGCTCAATCGCAGGCTTCAATTGTGGGGTTTTCCAGTTTTCACACAACTTCTTGAGATCCTCTTTTTCTTTCAAGTTTCTTGATTTGTCGTTATCTATGATGTGGTTTTGAGAAAATGCTTTGACCTGTGATTGTGTATATATCCACCCAAGCATGTCACGAATCTCAAACCCAGCATCCTCCACCGCAATAGCCATAGAATGGTACAGCCGGGGACTACTAAAAGAAACGAAAGCACCCCCAGGCTTTAGCACCCTATACACCTCTTTTGCAATTTTAGAGTAAAATTCCCTAAACTTGACTGACTGTGACCTGTCAAACTTCATACCCTTGGGGAGATTCCCAACCATAGATGAAGACCCACGGTCGTCAAGTTTACGCTTATTCCACTCAGAACCGAGACCATCCAAAAAGTAAGGAGGATCGGTACAAACCATATCCACACTGTTGTCTGGAATTTTAGAGAGGAATTCAAGACAGTCTCCGTGTGTCACCCTGTCGAGAAAGCCCTCCATACAATCAAGGTACATCTTTTCTCTATGTAGGTAATATGAGCCCGAGACACCCCAGACACACTTTTGTGACGAGGTCGTGGCCAGAAAGATACTTTTCAGGCCTCTCCAAGTCTATGAAATTTATTCGCGAAAAGGAACTTTTAAAACGAAGAAGTACTCCATATTCAAAATTAGGTCTTTCCAAGTCAAACCAGAGTGGAACAAAGAAAAAGTCAAAGTGGACACAGAGGTTTCATGAAGTGTATCCTACTCTCAAATTCAATAAGAATTTAATAAGTAAAAGGACTGGTATTCCCAGAAAGAATTTGGACACGGTGTACAACAGGGGTTTGAAGGCTTGGAAAACAGGGGGGAGCCGGGTCGGGGCGACTGCGGCGCAGTGGGCAGTTGCCAGAGTTTACAAGTTTGTGCTCGTTTCAAAAAAGAAAGTGCCAAAGGCGTGGTACGAGACGAGATTCGACCCAGACAACAACCTACGCGTTAAAGGAAAGAAACCCTGAAAAGGTAGAGAAAGATGTATCCTATTGTTCGTTGCGGCGCAAGCCGCCAGTGTCCCGTATGAAGTTGAGAACGATTGTCACTGCTGTGCAGAACGGCGTATGATTAAAACGCTCAAACTAGAAGCTCAGAGAGAGGGTATACACAGGTCGTGCTTTTCGGCGTGGGTACACAGGAAATACGGAGACCTTGTGATACAAAGGACGCTGCACGATGGTACCCTAGGGACATCATTCCCTTGTGTGGTTTGCAGAAAGGTTCTGGACAAGAATCTTATACAGTGGAAAGCACATATAGGATCGAAATGGATAAAGAGCACAGACGAAGACTTGCCAAAATCTCGGCCGACCCAGAAGCAAAAATATAAACTTGGGTTTAATTAATGAAGATTGCAAGGGATCTCATCACTCTTGCTCTTGCTGTCGCAATTGCTACTGTCACCCTCATTATGATTCCTTACCCGCAGACTTCAGGGTATGGATCCATGCCAAACACCCTGTCCCAAGGACCAATTGATAATTCCGAAGACAAATCACTCATAGCAGTTGGTTTGTTATCTAAAAAGTCTATCATGGATGGTCCTTCGACTGATTTGAAGCCATCCAAGCCCACCCCAACTGTCCCAGAACATATGACACCTCCAGCCCCTAAAGTCGAGGCTCCCCCACCAACAACAATGGATTCAAGCTCAGGTGCACCCAAACCCTCAGTGCCCCAGTCTACAGATATGTCTTCTGTACCACCCACACCCCCTCAGAATCCACCATCAATGCCTTCACCTATGACACCAAGCTCAGGACCACAGCCATCGACAACAGACTCTTCGACTATGGCACCAATGGCACCAATGACACCAAGCACCCAAAGCACAGGACCACCCCCATCAACTCCCCCCAGTAAATAAACAAATGGGCTCACGCTTGTCCAAGTACATATTCCAAGCACCCACCAGAGGAGACTCGCACTCTATAACAGCACCACTATCAAACTCTATCAACCAATTATTTGTTTTCTGAAAAAATTTACTGGAAAATACTTCTTTTGTTTTTTTTAATTTTGAAATTGCATCATCAAGTGTTTGTGCGGATATGTGAGTTCCGTTTTCAAAAACAAAAGTCTTTTTGCGTTTTGAGCAGCAGCTCATCATTTCGCCTTGCGTATTATTCCTAGTGTACTCTCTAACTTGGATTTGGACCTCTCAAGCGGCTTTGCTCTTTTGAGCTTGAGATTTCCACCCCTGACTTCAGTGTCTTCGATAGCTTTCATCTTTGTCCCACTATTCCCTGCCATCTTTGTAATAAACTGATTCTCCTTTGACTCGAGCAGGTGGTAAATCTGAATGTCATTTGGAAAAAAGATGGAGGGGGGAGGACTTCCAAAGCACCCCCTAAACTCTTCAATTGTCAATTTTCCTCCAAATTTCTGAAGGGTCTCGCGTTTTGGAGCGGCAAAAAGAGGAACATACTTTTGAAGTGCATTCAAGCGCATCATGGATATAAAACTAGAAATTTCGGCCCACCGAGCAGTCTTCATATCCTTGGCGTACGCCTTGGTACACTCCCAAGAGCAAAAATTGCCAATTGTTGTAAACTGTTTACGCATGTCATCATACTTTACCGGGAGATGTAGACAGGGCAAGTGGGGTAACTCATATGTACACCACCAACAAACAAGTGCCTCTGTATTCTCTTTTATTTCAGGGTCACGCTGGACAGGAGGTTTCTCCCTTTTCAAAAGCCAACTTGGAGTCGCCATTACTACTTAAAAATCTACTCGTCTTTATTAGTAGAAGATGTTGTTGTCAATCGATTGTGGAATTAAGAACTTGGCCATGTGTCTCATCGATCCTTCAACAAAGAAGATTCACGAATGGGATTGTTCAGGGGTTCCTCCTATGCACGCAGATGGAGTATTTCCGTGCCTCGTGAGACACCTGGATGAAAGACCTTGGATTTTAAACTCAAAAACAGTCATCATCGAGAAACAGCCCGACAGAAACCGATCAATCAAGGCGGTTGAAAACCTTCTACACACATACTTTCTCATTCACAAAAAGGAGGTTATCATTTATGACGCTCGTCACAAGATTCCAGATGTTGTTGGTGCAGGAAAGGCCAAGTACGCCCAGCGTAAAAAGGTTTCAATCGAGAGAGCCAGAAAGTTTCTCGAAACATCTGCCATAAACAAGAATTGGATTCCAATCTTTGACAAGTCTAAGAAAAAGGATGACTTGGCAGACACTGTGATGCAAGCTCTGTCTTTTATAGACAGAGTCCCAACAAAGGCAGAAGAGAAAAAACCATCCAAAATGATGCCCAGAAAACCAACTGAAAACCAAGCTAGAACAAAGTACTCAAAGGCGAATCTTGCTTGGCTTGTGAAAAGCGGAGCGAAACAAGATGCACGGTTCAAAAAGGACCTTGCACGATACTACCTAGACATAAATGAGCTCATGTCTGAATTTAATTTTTAATAAGGGTATGGAGTGTACTTTGAGGTTGTATTTGTCGCACCCGATTTGTTGCAGTACATATTGTTTGCACGCGTATATTCAGAACTTACAGCCACTCCTGCTGGAAGTGAAGACATTGGTACAAGTACCATGCCGTCGGGGCACGGGTCATTCGAGGTTGGCCCGCCCTGAGTTTTAGACAATGCACTCTGAATTGCCGCTTGTGTAAGAAGTGGGATTGCGGTAATCTGTGTAACCATCTGATCACTTGCTTTCTGAATCTGTGCAGCAAATTGAGTCTTCTGATCTGCAGACATCACATTGTATTCCTGGGTAACCTTATCACCAGCCGCTTTCCAGACTGCCAGCCAAGGAACAGAAATCTGCTTAATCATATCTGGCGGGAAACTGCTAAACTCCTGAAGTTGAAAAAGTGAAATAGATCTTCCAATGTATCCTGAAACATTTGGTCTGAGGATAACCAGAAGGAGGGTCAAGATGACAAGGGTCCACAGGGTAATACGCTCAAGTTGTTGCATATAATATTCTCAGCTAAAATTATAATGCCACTCACGACCGGTCAGATGGTTGCAGCCGGCGTCTGTTGTATACTTATAGTTGCTGCTCTTCTTTACGCTGTTATGGGCTCCTCGAGTCCCTCAAGCTCTTCAGCCCCCCCGGCAAGTGCAAGCACGACACCTGCTGCATCTGGAAACACGGCGTCATCCTCAACTACAACAGTTCCATCCGGTATGATTCAGGGTAAAATAATCCAAGTTGCTCGTGCAGACAACAGAGCAGAGTACATTAACCTCCTTGGTATTGATGTTTTTGACCAGAGTGGAAACAGAATTACATCTGGAATTACTCCAACAATATCACCAGGTGTATACTCAAATGACACCTCTCACTTTGGACCCCAGTTCCTTATTGACGGTGTTCACACAGAAACAGATTCAAGTGGACAACTCCGTCTCCCACATTCTACAAATGTTCCAAATGCGTACCATCAACTTGACCTCGGTCAAGACACTATCATATCAAAGATTGTAATCTACAACAGAACTGCGTGCTGCTCTGACAGAATCAATGGTTGTAACCTAATTGTAAATAACGCGGCTGGAACAAATGTTCTCACAATTCCACTTACAGGGGCAAAGGCTGTTTACACTTTCGGTACACCCCTTACAAATAGCACTACTAGCTCAACATATATTCCCCAGCCGTATGCACTTTTTTAATATTTGATTAAATTATAATGCCACTCACGACCGGTCAGATGGTTGCAGTCGGCTTCTGTTGTATGATTATAGTTGCTGCTCTTCTTTACGCTGTTATGGGCTCATCGAGCTCCTCAAGCTCAGGCAGCATGCCAACAGGAGGTTCGCTTGCCGCCTTTGGAAACACTGCATCCACATCCAACACAACCACATCAAATACAACAACTTCAACAGCCTTTACCCTCGTCGCCGGAACAACATCTCCTCCTTATGCCAAGGCGGGATACCACCCAATCCCATTCTCAAATCTTCCTGCTAAATTTACACTGAAAAACACATCAACCGGTAATTACTGGGGTCAGAACAACGACCAAGTGACTGATTCACCATCTGCGGCTACAATCTCCGCAGTGAGCAAGTCTGACATTTACAACCAGACTGGCACGGGTACTTATACGCTTACACTGAACGGTGACAGTACCAAATCTATTCGTCATGCAGGATATGTCATGTGGTACAACAATTACACTCCAGCAAATTATGATTTTACTTGGCAGTTGTTCCTCAGGGATGGAACACCCGATCAGGTGATTGTGTGGAATCCCTTCCCGGGGGACGGTACGGGTATGCATGTCAAGGCGGACGGGTCAAGACAAAGAATAGATCCCGGTGACCCAACTGTTTACACACTCACACCAGTCACTTCAAGCTCAACACCTTCATCATATATGACCGAGCCTTTCTCTCTTTTTTAGAGAATCACCCTCTTTTGGTGGCCCACGCGAATCTTGGTATCAATGTGCACAGGGTGACCGGCGTCCCATAGAGCCTTGCAAAAGGCGACATCTTCCGAGTTGAAATCCACAATATCGTCAGTAATTGTCTCCAAACCGGAGCAGAACCAGGGGTACTTGAGGTCCTCAATTACACCCTTCTTGATGAGCATCCAGCCCATGCCAGTATAGGCCACTTGCACATACTGAGGTGAACCGATGACATCATCCGGACGAAGGAACTTAAATGTTCCCTTTTTGGCAAAATACTCCTTGTTCCACTCCTTGACCGTGGCAAAGTGCTCCATGTCCTCCATCATGTACACACCGGCAGTCACATCGTGGGGAGAATCCAATAGGGCAAAAAAGTCCTCGGGCTTGAACACGACATCCGAGTCAATCCACATGATTGCATCGTACTCCATCTGACCCTGGAAAGGCTTCTGGTCCTTGCCCTTCAGAACATCACCACCGAGACACTTGGCACGGGCGAAATGCACCACGGATGAATACTGCTGAGAAATCATCACCTGATGACCCTTCTGAGCAGCTTGCATCAAGAGGTCAGACCAGCACAGCAGAAACTCACGAGAGTAGTCACGACCGGGCATGCAGAACACAACCTTCATTTTATACTTTTTAAGGGTTTTTTTTCTTTAAGGCTTTGCGCAAAGTGTATCGTACAACGGACTGTACCCAGCTGGACACTGGCCACTGGCAGGCTTGGGAACAACTGAAGAGTAATTAGACCTGCCCGTACCGGAACTCTTAGTATAGTAAAGATAAACAAGGACAGCCAGAACAAAAATCAAAAACATGTGAAGATTATCCATTTATTTTATTCAAGAATATAAATGAAGTTGAAAGACACGGTTGCACTTGTCCTCATTGTTGCAATTATCGTACTCGTTTTCAGGCGGAAATCAAGCGGGGTGCAGACCTGTCTCGCAAATGTCAACACTGGTGTAAAGACTCAGATTTCCGCCGCCGCTGATTGCTCCAAAATGTCAGGGGGCAATTTTACAGTGGATGTTACAACTGGTGCACAGGCTAATAAGAAGTTTTGCTGCAATTCAGCTTAATTAATTTCAAGTATAAATTCAATGGACGGCGATGACAACACAGGCCTCTATATATTTGGGGCGTGTGCTGTTTTCTTGATTTGCGCTATATTAGCTTTCGTTTTGTACAAGAAGAAAGAATCATCCGGGGCAGGTGACCAATTCCCCCAGATGTCACTCGCGGACCAACAAGCATTCTTCGCATCTGGCGGAACCCCCACTTCAAATGTGGATTGTCAGGCGATGAGTAACGGGCTCCTCTCTTGGAAAGGACACAAGGGGAATGCTGCTCTCCCAGACTGGGCGGGATTTACACTTCAAAAGTGTCCAACATATCCACAATCGTACACCTCAAACACTGCACTCTTGAGTAGTTGGTACTCTGCAAATTCGAACGGTCCTCCCCAGGGCGACCCATTTCTAGGAGAGTCACAGTCTTTGGACAGTGGATCAAATACAAATTTTATAGGAAACCCAGTTGCCCAGAAGCACATTGTCGTAACAAGCGACGGCGGTCTCGCAATGTACACTGGGGCAGATACTTCAGCAGATGTTTCCGCAACACCAATATGGAAGGTTGGAGGAGGCCAATCAAGTGGAACCTATACCCTCAAATTTGATGCAAACAACTCAAATGCAGGAAATCTGTGCATATACCCGAAAGGAGGTTCAACCCCAGTGTGGTGTATGCTCCCACAAATTACACTCACAACGAGCGGTACAACTACAGACGGTTCCTCTGTAAATGTTTCAGACACACAACAGACACAACTTTCTGCTGCTCAATTCAAAAACAATAATGATACTGCATCAAGATTTATGCTGCTCAAAGATGACGGTACATTCTGTATGTACAGGGGCACACCAGGGGCCCAGCAGGGAAATCCAATCGTGTGTAAAAATTCTTAGCTGATATTAATATGGCAGCCTGTTTGATATTGGGCGATTGTGGAACTTCCACGGCAGCAACATCTTTTCAGTCAAATTATTCGCAGCTCACCTCTCAGACATCTAATTTCATCAAGTCAAACAGTCAAAAGACGGCTTCTGACGTGATGAATCTCCAGTCCACCAACCTGGAAGTTGTAAACATGGGTGAAAAGTGTGATATCGATATCAGCCAGTCTATCACCCTGAGCCAACAGACATCGGGCACCATGAATACGAATTCATTAAATGACCTGAGAAGCTTGATATCAACTGGTCTTCAGAATATGGCAACACAAAACACAAGTGCAACTTCACAGATGGGGTCTGGTATAGGAACGCAGTCAACCTCCACATCAGACAACACAACTATCAATACAAATATTCAAAGTGTTGTCGCAACAACCTGCTCAGACACCAACTATAATGAGCTCGTTTCACAGACACTCAACAAACAGGATGCTGCAATTAAGATTCTAAACTGCAATGGTAAAATATCAATTGGTCAAAATATCGTTGCAGATGTGATTGCAAAGAACCTCATGGAAACGATGGTTACGAATCTGCAACAAAATCAAGTTACAGCAAATGTATTCAACCAGATAGCCCAGTCGGGATCCAGCTCGTCGCAGGGTCTGTCCGGCCTCATCGACTCTATTTTGACTGGAATTCAGGGTATTTTCGGGGTGGGCGCAGGTGCGGCAGAGGCTATTGTCGGAATAATTGCGTGCCTCCTCTGCGTGTGCTGCCTTGCCCTCCTCTACATGGGTCTCAGCCCAGCTGGCCAGCAAGCCACGACAACAGCTGCAAGCGCCGGAGCTAACATTGCCAAAGCTAAGTTTGGGGGTGGCGGAGGAAAGTTGCCATTCTAAACTCACCTCAACATCATCATCTGCAAGGCCATAGGGTCCATCGCGCCCGAATCTCCTCCCCCGGAAAACAGGAGGAGTAAACAACAACATAAAATGCAAAATATAAATCCCCCAATACCAGCATACTGTTTCTGTGGAGTAGGAAGATACTTGTCCACAAATGCAGACTGACCGGGCTTGATGGGGAGGCTAGAGATGTCGACTGTTTGTCCATCGACAGTGCGTGAAGCTGTCGATACTGGACCTGTTGTTGCCGCCGCAGGGCCAGATGATGCATTGACTGTCGCCTGCCCGGCCGCATTCGTGGTTGTCTGGAGTGATGTAGGGATACCACCGCTGTTTGCAGGGGTATTTGCATCCAGATTGATGTTACACGCCTGATTCAATGTCCCCTTCATGTCACCCTTCACAGTAACATTCTGGAGACAGATGTTGATTGTATCATTACAAGTCTGGATAGAACCCGTTCGCAAATTTACATCGGAGGAACTTCCAGCACATGCTTTACACTCTGCAGCGAAACACACAGGCTTGATTGCATTCTCAATTGGTGTAATAACACTCGCAAGACTGGGGCTCGCCGCTAGAGCTGATTTAAAAGTGTTGTGAAGGTCGTACAAACCGCCACACCCGGGAAGATCCTTATTTGCATCAACACTACACCCGGAATACTGCTTCAGTTCAGCCGCATTCCAGCATCCACAGTGTGGACTCGTCGGGTTCTGTCGACAGTACGCAGATGCAAATCCAACTGCAGCAGCTGCAAGGGTTGGATTGGTTCTCGTAGGATTCAAGGGGTCTATCAATTCGTTTATAAATGTTCTCATGTTGTTATTATCGGGCCACGGACTTGTAGGCGAGCAATAGTTTGTAATCATCGCAAGCGCACTCGACGCCGATGGACCGTTATCAAGAACAATATCAAGGATGGTGTTTCTCATATTTGCATCATCTGGCCAATTGTCATGATTTTGCTGGACAATTCTCGCGAGAAGTTCAGCATTTGAACGCTCCGTCTTTCCACTCTGCCCGCGCTGGTTACTCTGGGCATTGTAAAACTGAATACAATTGTTATTTGGCTGAAAGAGGTAGTTGAAATCCTTTGTGCCACACACATCAGACTTTATTTGTTGGATTGTACCCGTCGTATCACTGCCCTGAAAATATTGGCCCATTTTTCCCTGATTCCATACTACTGTTTCGGGAACTGTGTCGTATCCACAGATAGCTCTTATATTCAAGTGACCTATCCCATATGATGGAGATCCTAATAGGAGGCCACCTGTGTTTGTTGCGGCTTGAGCCGTGAGAGGTGTACCGAGATCTGACGGACACTGGTTCGGGGTTGGGAAAAGAGGTGTACAAAATCTATTTCCGTTACTGTTTTCAACCTCAACAAGATCACTGGTACCCGGCCAATGGTCATTCTGACAATAGTGACCCCCAGCCGAACCAACCAATATAGGCTGTGGAAGTGTCTTGTATTTGACGGGGAGAATCCCAGAGTAATTCTTGACATAAATTCCATTTTGAGCATACTGGTCAAGATTCTTGTTGCACGTCCCATAGATTGTTCCAATTTCAATGTTGAATGAATTTGTTGGGGATCCCCAAAGATCAACACCTCTACAGTTGGGGTCACTCGAACACTTGACCATGGCGGCTGTGTACTTGTCGTTTGGGTTTCCACCATCCCAGTTTCCGTTACTCGTGTCTCGAGTAGAAGCCGACACTCCACCAGATGTACATCCTTGGTTATAATATGTCCACTGCCCTTGTCCCCAATTAGGCATATCTACTATTTATACGATAAAAAAATAGAACTCTAATTTAATATGGAAATTCAGGCTGAGATTGTCAACCCGTACTATGACTACAATGGACGCAAGTACCTTGACCTGAGGTGGAATGACCAAGTCACTCGGGTCAAGGTACCGTACAGGTACGGAAGAGTCATGTGCCGTATTGAGGGTATAACTCCAATTCAAGAACTAAAAAAGGATCAAAAAATAAGAGCACTTGTTGAAAAAAAGTTGTGGGAAAAGGATACACACTGGATAGTACACTCAATTATTTGCGAAGATACATAAATAAGCCAAGTAAAGTTAAAATACAAAGTATGCATATAATTATTGCAGAGGGGGGTATGCCCGTTGCTGCTGTAGATGTGCCTGTAGATGTAAGGGGAGCTGAAGCAACCACTTGAATTCCACCTGGAATTAATGTACTTAAATTGGAAGGGTCATTTTTTATTATATAACTCGAAGTTCCATTTGAATTTACATATCCAAGTATTTTCACTGGAGGACTTGCGATTGTTATAAGTATTGCAGATGGTAACTTTGATGGATCCGTCACGACACTTGTTAGTGTAGATGGTCCAACAAATGGTCCTGGTACATTCATCGAGTTTATATTTTTAGGAAAATTTGGAGAATTTGTCTGAATTCCAGATGAAAATAAGTTGGAATAATTTGTATCGAGATTTGATCCGTCTGCAAGGGGTGTTATGGTTGTCGTTCCGACGGTGACTGCGCCAGTGGTTGTGTTAAAGCTTGCCATCTAGTATTATTTAGGAAAAAATGGGTACACTCACACATGGTGGGCTCGTTGTTCCGAGTGACCCTTTGATAAAGGGGGAGCTCACTGTAAGACCAGTCGAGAATGGTATTGGGATTCGTCCTCCGTCATTCAAGGTTTATAGGGCCTCTGGTGATTCAATGGTTGTACCCCGTTATTACGGGAGTTCAAAATTTGGCCCGCCCGCCACAGATTCCCGTCGATCTCCTGCTCCTGCTCATATTAACTTCAATGGAACTCTCAGAACAGAGACCCACCAGGACAGAGCTTTTGCCACCGGAGTCGCCGCCTTTGAAGAGTCCGGCGGAGGTGTCCTCTCGATCCCCCCGGGGTTTGGGAAGACGACCATCGCCCTGGCTTTTTCGGCACACCTAAAAGTCAGAACAATCATCATAGTACACAAGGAGTTTCTCGCAAACCAATGGAAAGAGAGAATCAAACAATTCTGCCCAGGTGCCACCATCGGACGCATCCAACAGGACACTTTCGACACGGACAAGGACTTTGTCATTGCTATGATCCAAACCCTGTGCATGAGAGAAGTGGGGTCTCTCGACCAATTTGGATTCTTAATTGTAGATGAAGCGCACCACATAGGGGCAGCCGCCTTTTCACAATCTATGTTCAAAATTTGCCCAAAATATACCCTCGGCCTCACTGCGACACCCGAGAGAAAGGATGGGCTCACACGACTCCTGTACTGGTTTATGGGTCAACCCTTTTACACTTTTCAAAGAGAAAATGAAAAGAAAACCAAGGTGGAGACGGTCTACTATAGCGACGACCACTTTAAAACAATGCCACCGACTAATAAGTTTGGAAAAATCAACATGGCCGAGATGGTGACTCAAATTTCAGAATTAAATTCAAGAAATGAATTGATAGTGGACATTATCAAGAATTGCCTAGGGGATGGGCGGCGGATTCTGGTGTTGAGTGACCGGCGCGAACACTGTCTATGGGTCAATTCTCAATTTCAAAGTGAAATGAGTGGACTGTACATAGGGGGGATGAGTGAAGCAGATCTAAACGAGACTGCAAAGAAAAAGGTTATCGTGGCGACATTTGCTATGGCGCAGGAGGGTCTGGATATCCCTGTGCTAGACACCTGTATTCTTACAAGCCCACACTCGGATGTGACACAAGCAGTCGGGAGAATCATGCGTGAGACGGCTGGAAAAACCAACTCACCCCTGATATACGACATTGTGGACAAGTGGTCCCTATTTTACGCCATGTACAACAAGAGACTTGCATTCTACAAAAGAGCTGGATTCCAGTGTGGAAATTTAGACGAAGACGAGCCCCCGAGAAAGAAACAAGCACTCGAGTCTGGGAGATGTGCTTTCATCTAATTCT
>Ga0164296_1003659_pt1 | contig 14397 bp, 14 predicted proteins | sample GEODES057metaG_FD_113533 | JGI IMG/M metagenome (GOLD analysis project Ga0164296, IMG submission 113533) | Dystrophic lake water microbial communities from Trout Bog Lake, Wisconsin, USA - GEODES057 metaG | ecosystem: Environmental > Aquatic > Freshwater > Lake | place: USA: Trout Bog Lake... | reverse complement strand
TACTCTACCTTCTTCACTAAAATCCCAATCTGAATACATTGTTCTAACCTCGTCGGCATTAAACCAAAATGCATCTAACTTAGAAACTAATGCTTCCGCTAAAGTTGTTTTCCCTGCACCAGGTAAGCCCATGATTAATATTCGTTGCATAATTCTATCTCCATTTGTTCGACAATATATTTTAATTCTTCTATATTTCCAATCATATTAAACTTATTACTCCCAAACTCAATTTCAAAAGGACTAAAAATAAAATCATTAAAAGGAATTTCAAAAAAATCACAAAATTCTTTGCTATTCTTAATTTTAACCATCTCTTCAAATTTTCTCACCACTATGGGAGGAATCCATTTTATATTATTGTATTTGCAAAATTGTTCATATTTAATTTTGAAGTTATTTTTATCTAAAATAATTTTGTTGTCTGTATATTTTGATATAGCTATATTCATTTCAGGACCTGCATCCCATATTTTTAATTGATCAGCTAATGTATAACTCAGACAATGCTCAAATACATTATCTTTTATAATTGCAATACATTTATCTAATCTGGTGATCGAATCGTATAATATAGGATCATTCATGTAAAATGGAACACGTCTATATACCCATGAATATTTAAAGTCTAATAATAATTTAAATCTTCGTTGAATTTCATTTTCGATGCTGACAGGGGTGGGATGATGCTTACAATATGTATAGTCGTTTTGAAGTTTTCCCATCATTCTACTTGTTGTTTTCTTTTCTGGTCCCCAGCCCTCGTCTTCAAAATTAAATGGATCATCTAAACCTCTTTCATCGTTAGGATGCAGTAATGGGCCGCCTAACGATTTAAGATAGCTTTGAAAATTTTTTACAAGATTCTTTGTACCACTTCTCGGTAAACTATGAATTGCAATCTTCATGGAAGTTTGAAATCCTTTCTTAATTTTTCATACTCTTCATTTAACGGATGTGTTTTCATCCATACTGCTTGTTCTATAAATTCTTCATGACCCATGGATTGCCAATCCATTATTTTCCAAATTTGCTCGCGAGGTTTTTTTTCATTATAACTGTTTACCTTTTTCCTAAATTCGGGAAAGGATCTAAAATTTCGATTTTGTAAAACAAATACCCAGGCCCATGTTGTATAGTCTTGCGGCAGGACTGTATTTTTATATAGATAATTGAGATTCTCCCATAACTGTTCCCAATTACCTCCAATTCTTGTTTGAGCATAAGATTCTGCATCACCTGCATCTACACTAATTTCAATGTATTGTGCTCTTTGAAGTATTTTCTTATATTTTTCTTGATACTTAGGAGTTAACATAGTACCATTAGTACAAATTTTAAATTTAATATTTGGCCATTTATCAAGATCAGTAAAAGGAAACATAGTATCAAAAGCAGTTCTCCAAAGTTCACTATGAAATACTTCACCTGCTCCGTCTAATGATATTGTTATTTCTTCATTGTGAGGGGTCCAGCACAGAGATGAAAATACATTCTTGATAATAGTTAAACATGTTTCGTACGCATCGGGGTAGAGACTATGATAGAACTCAGGTCGGCAACTTGGACATTTTAAATTACAACTTCTATCTAATGCAAAATGAATAACTTTTGGAAACCGCCTGTTTGAATTTTTTAGTTTTTCTAACCAGGCCTCATTCTTTGGTCTGAGAGGGCCGTTCCATCCGTCTCCTGGAATATATTCTGGTATTTTATGGTAATGTTGAATGCTTGGACAATGATCAGCACTGCAATATTTGTAACTTCCGTCCAATACTGAATTCCTAACGGCTTCTACTTTTACTCCATTCCAAATATCAAATAAAGTTTCATTAAGAAGATTACCAATTTTTACAGGATTGTATTGAGGACAGCATATTCCTACATTACCATTTGGATATATTTCTACGTATTCAAATGGAAATGAACAAGCATAATCATTACTTGGCCATTGAAAAGCATCTCCGTTTGGGGGATTATATTTTAGATCACCAAATAGTGGATCGTGGATGAATATCTTACGTTCTTGCATAATTTATAATTCTTTCCTATATCTTTCAAAATCCCATTCTTTCCATTTAAGAATTTTCCAGGGAAAATATGGTTTAATATTTTTCCTAAACATACCTTCAACAAACCCTGCCGCAACCTTGCACTGATAGATATTTTTGATTATTTGTTCTTTATCATTGCCGTATTCAATTTCAAAAGGAATAAATTCAAATTGTTTATATTCTAAATTAAAAAAATCACAAAATTCTTTATCAGTTTTAATTTTAATCATTTCCCAAAAGTCTACTACCTGGAAAGTTGAGGGCCAAGGAATATTATTGTAATGTTTTAGAACCTCATAGTAATATTTAAACTCGTTGATATCAATTGTAATAGGATTCTTTTTTGCCTTTTTAACAACATCATCTAACTCGGATCCAGGATGGAATACATTAGTTTTTCTTCCCAAACATACACTCAGGCATTGTTCAAAAATATCATCTCTTTTTACTACAATCGGTTTATCTACAAATGCCTGTGTTTCAAACAATATTGGATCGTAAGGCCACCAAGGTTGTCTTTTTAATACCCAACTGCCTTCCCATGATAAAAGTTTTGTAAACCTGCTTCTAACTTCAGTTTCCAACTCAACTTCTTTATCTGTTTCTTCCCAAACTACTCCATTAAGTTCATTCCATCCCACCATTCTTTGTGTTGTTTTGCTAACATCCCATGATAATAATCTTAACTCTAAAGGTTCACCTATTCCATCTTTACTGTTTCTTCCAAGAACAGGCAAATCAAGTGTAAGCAAATAATTTTGAAAATTCATCTGCAGATTTTTTGTGCCTGCTCTTGGTCGACTATGTATTACTACTTTCATAGGTCCCAGACATTACTAATTTTAGTGATCATATCTAATACAGGGAGATCTCTTTCGGCTGCCAGATCTAAAGTTTTTTCTTTAAATATTTCCCAATCTACTGCTGGGTCTTCTTCTAGGTGTTTTATAGTAATAAGATAAGGATCAGGACGTTTAACCCAAGGTTCTCCTTGCTCTCTTTCTAAATGTTTTTTAGATAGATTTGTAAAACTCTTTATTAATGGTTGTTTGATCTGTTTAGGCAAAACGTTAATTTGTTGCCAACTTGGTGTTCTTATCCAATCCCAATCAATACTCCAATTATCAAAATTGTCTCGCATAAATTCTACAAATTCTTGGATGTACATTACATTATATGCGTTCAACACACAATGTACTTGTGGACTGAATTCGTAAGAATGTAAAGGAAGAAATGTTTCTTCGTAGCGTTTCATATTTTCAATGACATCCTCGTGTTTAGTAGGCCACCTATACCATTCATTAACGGATTTAATACCATCCATGCTTAGATATAATCTAAAAGATTTACATTTTTTAAGTAAGTCTACTAATTCATCGCATGGATACATTGTACCATTGGTACATAATTCAACAGTGACTTGAGAAAGATTAAGTTTCTTAAGAAAATTAATAGTTTTCTTTTGCTCCATTAAAGGTTCGCCTCCGGCAAACTTTACAATGTTAACTTTTGAAAAGTCCCAATCTTTATTGTCAAAGTCATTTTCAAGTATTCCTATTTTTTCTACTCTGCCTGCTTTAACATCTTCTGTCCACCATTTTGTGGATAGATATCTATAACAACTGACACATGCTAAATTACAAAGATTACTAAAATTAACTTCAACTGTTTCTAATGAAATAATTTCGTTTTTTATAGGAAAGAATTGTTTTAAATTCCATGACCTCATGCTTTCTTTACCGTTAGCATCATCGTCATAGCATGTTTGGCAACCTTCAGACGGAATTCCATCTAACATTTTTTGGCGTAGTTCTATCCAATGAGGTGCATTTCTCGGTTCTTCATCGTATAGATATGCTTCACCTGTGTTGGGAATATGAGGATACCGACAACACGGAACTACAACTCCGCTTGGCCGTACAGCAATAGACCGCCAGGGATACGGACATAGCACTCCATTATCGATCGTATTTGTAGTAGACATCTTTTAGTTCCGGAATATAATCACCAATATTGATGCATCTATGTGAATCTAATGTTCTTATAATGTTTCCAAATTTCTTCATTAGTTCTTGTTGTAATGCTGTATCTGGTTTCTTAAGCTCATTAATAACTAAATCAATCTTCACAGTCATTTCTGGAAAATCTTTTAATATTTTACTTGTTAATTTGTATGCTTCTAATTTTGCTATTGCTTTATCTTTTAACTCTCTCGGTAGGCAAGGAATCTGTTGCCAATGAGGGCTCCAAAGCAAATTAAAATTAAATGGCCACTGGTTAAAATAAGGATATTCTTGTGCTCGTTCTTCAACCCAACTTAATAACTCATCAAGATGTAAAACATTAAGAGCGTGGACAGTTATATTCATTACTAATTTAACATTTCCATGTTTCATCATTTCTTTAGCGGCTTTGTAATTCTTTTCAATTTGTGACCACTTGCTTGGAAAACGAGTATACTCTTGTACCTTTTGATATCCGTCAATACTGGCAATCAACTCAAACATTTTAAACTGAGGCATCAACTCAAGGAACGATTTGTTAAGGTTAGTAAAATTACTCGAGCAGAATACAGTTATATTCTTAGAATAACCATTTTCGACACAATACCTTAGTGCTTGTTCTACAAAGGGTAATAATGTAGGTTCTCCTCCTGCAAAACTTAGTGTTTCAAGATGAGGAGCCATTTTACAGAAACTGTCCCATACATCTGGCTTATCAGAATAATCAGTTGTGCCAACTAAAGTATATTCGGGATTCTGTTCATTAATACCGGGATTTTCTACATCAATCTTGATGAATCGACCTGACTGAACTTCAATTCCTGAGTACTTGTCTGCCAGTTCTATGATTTCTTTTTCAATTTGACTACTGTCATAGCTCGTACACATAACACATTTTAAATTGCACAAACTTGAAGGTTTTAGTTCTAATCGTGTTGGTAGATGTTTAGGAAAAAAATTATTATCAATAGTGTCCTTTACCAATTTAAGAACTTCTACATTGTTTTTATATTCTTTTACGCTACGCTCTCTCATACCAGCGGCGGCATCTCTATGGCATACTTGACAGGGCTTTAATTGCTTTCCATTCCATTGATCTTTTCTAATGTTTTTTAAGTCTTCACTGTTCCATACTCGTTCTAATGTAACATCTTCTTCGTGTAGTATGAATACATTTTCCCATGACTGATCTTTTGTGTCTTTATATACATACCCGTCCCAATAACAGCACGGACGCACATATCCTGCAGGATTAGTGCTTAATTCTAAATAAGGATAGAAACAAAATGTATCGCTTTCTAAAATTTCTTTTCGTAGTTGGTTAATTTCATCCATTTATAATATTCCTAAAAAATGTGCTGTCTGTATTTCTAATGTTATCTAATTCGTTAATGTATTCTAACGTTTGATCAAACATAAAACTTAAATCTTCGGCATTCATAAATTCAACAAGTTGTCTAAATTTTTGAATGTGATCATTATCTGTATGCGAATTAGCATACGATAATAATTTGTAAGTGATAGTGGCTTTAACAGTTTCTGGTAACACCTTAGTAGATAGATACTGCGGAAAATGTAATATGCCTGGATGGAATATTCCATTCTGTGACTTCTTGCTAATTTTTTTGTAATTTTGAGATAATAGCCAATCAGCAAACTCTGGCAAGAAATTTATATTCAACGCTTGCACAGTACATAGTATCTTGGGATCTATCACAGAAGGTGTTTCGTCATACAGTTTTAAATTTTTTTCAATTGTAGCCCAGTCTGCAGGGTATCTAATATAGTCATTAACTTCACCGAAACCGTCAATGCTAATCATAACTTCAACACGTTTAAAGTTTACCCATAAGTCTGCTACTTCTTGATCCCATATAGTTCCATTAGTATGATAACGAAGTTCTATATTTTTACTGTATCCTCTTTCAACAAGTTGTTTAATAATCTCTTTATGTTCTTTTATGTAGAGAGGCTCTCCTCCCCCAAATATCATGTGTTGAATATTTCCTGCATTGCTGTAAAAGTCTTCTAAGAATTCGGGATCTTTATACCATTCAAATTTACTATCTGAATAATCAGCAATCTTATGCTCCCAATCATACTTGGCATCAGTTGTTAATGTTTCAGATAAGATCTTAGCATGTTTAACCCATTTGCTACTATCAACAGGGCGGCACATAATACATTGTAGGTTACAGGTATTGCCTAATCTAAAATCTAAAGTTATAAGATCATGCGGAACACTACCGTCTTGTTTGGTTCCGTCAACTAACCCTTGTAGATATTCTTTTCCTAACTTTTTATACCAAACATAATTTTCAACAAGTCGATGACTATGTATACCTACTGCTTCTTCTGCATAGCAAGCATGACAATTATCTACTTCTTCTCCGCGCAACATTTTAAGTCTTGCATCTCGAAACATCTTTCCATTCCACACTTGTTTAAGTGTTTGTTCATTAAGATCAGAGTGATTAGGATGCGATTTAGCGACACAACATAATAATGCTGTGCCATCTGTATAAGTAGCCGCGTGTATCCAGGGCAGAATACAAAATGTTTTAGATGGCATTAATCAACTCCAATAATCTACTATCTACGTCTGCTATGTTTTGATCTCGTGCCTTATCTAAACTCAATGTATAATCTTTGAAGTCGACTAATTGCTTTTGATAATCTTCGGCTCTTGGTCTTTGTAGTAAACCAATTATACCTTCTGTACTGTTGCGTGTCAAGTCATGTGTCAGAATTGAAAATTTGTTATCTCGATAATCAATTAATTCTTGTGCAACCTGCAGACGTATATCATCTGGTAATATATTAACAGACAAATGGTATGGATGAACATTAATTAAGAAATCAACAAACGAACAAGTTTTATATTTCTTGTTTAGATAGTCTGACCATTTCAATAACTCTACAAGATTGAATATATTATATACTTGTACTGTAGGAGTGATACCGAGTATAACATTTGGCATTTGTGCTAATTGTTCTATGTTATCACTAACCATTTTCCAGTTACTCGGAGCTCTAATATATTCGTTTACAATTCCAGTACCGTCAAGACTTGCATTAATACGAACTTCTTTAAACTGACTAATTAAGTTAAGAAATTTCTTATTAATGTTAGTACAGTTTGTATTAAAGAATAAAGTAATGTCTGTTCGTTTTTGTTCAATACAGGACTCCATGAACTTAAAGTTATTGGCAATAAGTGTAGGTTCACCACCAGTCATGTAAACCTTGTGAAGGCTTGGAATAAGATCGATAACTTGATCCCAAAGAATATCTTGATCAAACCATTCTTGCACATCCATTATCTTTGAGTTAAATTTACCAAATGCAGTTGACCAGACTCTATTATATGCAGAATCTGATGAAAATAACTCAACATGTTCTTTAGCAATCTGACTGCTGTTGTAAGGGTTACACATTCGACATTTTAAATTGCAAAGATTACCTAATCGAAGATCAAGATAAGCAATGTTATGCTCTAACTCCCCATTGGATAATATTGCTCTATCAATTAGTTTATATATATTATCCTCACCAATTCGACTTGCCCATTCAATGTTTGAGTGTTGTCGATTGCTTACGCGGCCACTTTCTTCTTGCAAATAGCAGGTAGAACAGCCCTCAACTTTGTTTCCCGATACCATTGCTGTTCTTATATCTCGCATGTCTTTGCTGTTCCATGCTTCTTTAACAAATTGATCCTTAATAGTATAAGGTGTGCCGTCTGGTTTTTTTACTTTATTCAGTGCACCTTTGACCATACAACAATATCGTATAGTAGCATCTGTATTCACCATCATGCTAACAAATGGCGTAGCACAAAAGGTGGGAAGGAGATTATCTAATTCTTTATTAAAATCAGTCATTTTTAAATTTGGATTCCACCCAGTCTCGGTTGTTTATGAGTTTCATTAACTCTGTATTTAACTTATTAGTATTACCGTACTCATAACCTGACCTTGCTCCTGCTAACGCATACTCACCAAATGGACGATCTACACCTTCAGTCATCCAGATGTTTAGTCTACGTTCTGTTTCAACAATATTTTGATTATTAATTGTTCCGGCAGCTAATTTAGCACACTCTCTAAACGCAGATCGCCAAGTGGATAAGGGATCTGTGTTAAAGGCGGTAGTATTACTAATTTTATTAACAACTTTTAATTTAGAAGCAATACTTGTAGTCATATCAACTCCCCAGTCTTTGGCATCTAATAATAACTTCCTTGGAAATAATTTAACACCACCATAACCATAAATCAAATCATTTACAGGGTTTCGAGACTTATAAACATGAACACAATCTCTATCAAAGATATTAGGATTAAAATCAAACTCCCAATCATCTTCTAAGTACGCATCTCCATCTACCACATAAAACATATCGCTGGTGGCTAATTCTGCCGCAGCCTTATGAGCTTCGAATATACCATCAACACTGTCTACTCTTAACGCATTAGGTGCTTTAGACAATACTCGTTTCCAATTGTCTTCTGCATTAGATTCATTATAACTTATAAACACAACATCAAGGTTCTCGGCAACATCGGGAAATACATTCCCCATATCTTTTGTACCCTTAGGCGTTTCTACTACGCACATGCTGGCTAACCATATCTTTCTGCCATTGGTAAATTTAGGATCAATGTACCACACATGTTTGTATTCTACATCACTGTATTTGATATTGTAATCTATATTAGCCTTAAGATTTGGTATCTCAGGATTGTAAAGAACCTTAACATCTAACAATTGATTTACATATCCCATATCCTTTGTTCCAACTTCTGGATCATAGCTATCTGATTCGCAAGAGTAGATCCAGATCAATTTATTATCAGTGAATTCAGGATTTAGATACCAAACATGTTTATATTTTAAATCCCAATTTGGAATTATATAATCTCTGGGATCAGTTTCAAACTGAATACACTTAGGAACATCTGAATTTACTTTCCAATGTTGTTCCGGAAGTGACTCGGGAGTCACTGTTCCCATATCTTTTATACCTGTAGTCACATCAACCGCAGATAACTTAGCAATCCAAGTTTTTTGACCGTTAGTAAGTTTAGGATCAAGATACCATATATGTTCGTAAGCAAAGTCACTGTAGTGAGGGGTGTAGTTTATCTCGGCCTCGAGGTCTATAATATCAGGATTATGTTTTATCTTTAGATCCAATTCAGGAGAAAGGTTACCCATATCTTTAACTTCGTCTTCAACCCATGGACTATGGCATTCATATATCCAGATCTTCTCATCTTCTTTACAATATTTGGGATCTAAATACCAAACATATTTGTATGTAATTTCCCATCGAGGAATTTTTATATCTAATACAAATTGAGGGTCATCGGCAAATAAGATGCGTTCATCAATGGCAGGATTACGCTTCCATATCATCTGAGGCATTTCTTCATCAGACAATTCTATAATCTTATAACCTCTTTCAAACTTCCAACTCTTTCGAAACTTTTTAAATAACCAATCAGTTTCATGCACCCACATTATGCAACTGGTACTGGTCAATTTAGGATTAATTAATTTTGTATAGACTTCTGGCCAAATTGGATTAACAACATAAAATTCGTCAAGTCCTTTGCCTAATGCAAAAAGTCGCTCGTCGTATTCTCTTGGGGTTGTAAATTTAACCTGCTCTACAAGATCTTTTGGAATTATGTTCATATACTCAGTATATCCCAGTCTGTGTCCTGCTCTCGAACAGAAGCATCAAATCTCGGAGGGTTAACCCAAACATCCTTAAAGAATTTACTTTGAATACTATCTAAATCAGCAACAGGCATATTAAGTTTTAATCTAATCTTATCACCAAGATCTTGAGATCTATTAATAAGTTCAGTTTCATTCATGCCTGCATATTCGTTATTAAACATATTTGTTAGATATTCAAAGTCTCTAACATCTATGTGATTCCAGTCTGTACAATTGGTCATATAGACACCTAACCGTGCACCAAATACAGCCCATAAACCATTTTCAACATCAGCACCTACAGATTGCCATATTAATAGTCGTTGATAGTTTCTACGAACAATCTGTTTTTTAGGGTCTACAAGTTTCTGCTTGAGTCCGTTATCCAATGTAAGTTTAACACCTTCACGAAAACCTGCTCGCCATGCCTGTAATGGGCTGGCATTATTATAAACCATTGAATATACACCGACCATTTGTGTATAATGATCTTCCCAACAAAAGTCAACCTGTCCTCTTGCATCAACTGCGGCTTCGTGTGTTTTCATGCCAAGGACAAAGTCTTTGGTCCAACATTTAAGTCCGCCATTGCCATAAACTAAACCGTTAATAAAGTTCTTACCACACCAGCTATATTGTTTCAGTGTTCCGTTAGCATATTTGTCCATGTCAATCTCTAATTGAAAGAAATTAGGATCTACAATATTGTCACCATCGACTGTTATAAAACGATCTGTGCCACTGAGTCGAGCACAAGCCTTATGTGCTTCATCGCTACCTTTAACTCCGTGTACACGTTTTGCCCAGGGTGCTTTATTAAGCAAGTCAGCCCAATTCTTTTCAGCATTAGGCTCGTCGTAACTTAGATAGATACAGTCTACTTCTGATAGATTAAGTAAATTGCTCATGATAGTAACAGTCAAAAAATCTGTGAGTGTAAAATCTTAAATCGTCTGTACCTTCATAAGAGAAAGTAATATCTGCTAACAGATCTTGTGTATCTATCATTTTTACCCAAACCCAATTGTGGGGATCTGCTCCACTACATGCGGATATAGGCAGTTGTTTTCGTTGATAGAATCCAACAGATTTCCAAAATATTTGTGCTTGCGGATCAACTGTAATAGTAATTGTTTTATTAGAAATATTTTGAGTTATTTTAAATTCTATTAGCTCAGGTTCTATATTAGGAATTAGGTATAGCCAATCATTGATGCTTTTCCAATTAGGATCTGCCTGTCTCTTTTTTACAAGTTTACCGACGGGAGAAGTTCTCGATAACGGCTTAACAAAAAACATAAATGTTGAAGAATTTCCAGAGTGCAAATGATCTACTTCTGCATCTTCAACTTCTATAAATGGATCAGGAGAATCGGCTTCCCTGACAGGACTGATAATTTTTATTTCTCCAGAATCTTTTTCGTAATAAACATATTTCATGATAAGACCTTTATGAACTCTTTGTCTGTGTAATGTAAAATACCAGATTGGAGGTGATTTCCTAATCTAAGACCACTTTTGGTGTTATAAATTCCTAAATGAGTTTTCCAGTCCTCGCTGTAATATTTCCATCCTTGACATCCAGATTTCATGTGTGTGAAGGTAGGAAAATCGACTGGAGATTCACATTCGCCTGCAATATCTAAAATACTAACAGCCATAGCAATAGCAAGATCAAGACTGGGAAATTCCTGCTTATTTTCAGGAGCATACCTGCCAACCCATTCATCCCAATTGGTCATCATCGATGTAACTAAATCAAACACAGATTTTGATTTATCACATTTTTTAAAATAAGTGAATGCCGAATACACGTTAGGCAGATTGTTTAGTACAAAAGATTTTCTGTAAGGATTTTGTTTAACAAGATCTCCTCTATAAGTTCTTACCTTAGAGGTATATAAGAATTCGTATTTGTTAAATAAATTCCACCAATGACTTACATCGTCAATGAACAACATATCTGCATCTAATATAACTGTTTCGTCATAAGGTGTTAAATCGTAAAATTTACATCTATTATGAATTTTCCAATTAGCATCGCCTGATATATCATTTTTAAGTTTAATAACTTTATCAAAAACTTTTTTATCAACTAATTTTTGATTAGTTATCACTGATATATTTTTAACTAAAGATTGAGATTGTTGAATGCTTTTAGCTAATGCTACTGCCATCTCTAAGTATTCGGCACCTTGAGCCATTACCAGATAACCTTGACTCATAACATGACTCCAACTTCGATTGCAGATAATACAATTAATTCAAATTTATTCAAAATATGTACATCCTGATTTGTTATTCTTGTAACACGATTCTTTTTATCTACCATTCCAGATATAATTAATTGATCTTCATCCAACTGAACAATATTGTCTTTATCAATTGAATATCGAAGTTTCCTTGGAATAGTTAAAAATGGATAGCCGAGCTCATGCACAGCAATACTCCATACATAATCGTTTCTTAGCGGGTAGTTTGGAAACCCGTATAGTATAGAGTACCACTCGTAATTTTCTTTGATGGATTTACATTTATTAAAAAATGTTTCAGCTAACTCAGATTTTTTAAAATAGAATTCAGTCGCCCATTGAAATTTAATTCCGTGGTCTTTAAGATACTCAAATTCGTCATGTTGTCTATTAAAAATATCTTGAGAATAGTCTGATATTAACATATCTTCTGTGTTATCCCATACTAAATTAAGTCTATCACTCATAATAGATATATCAATATCTAAAACGAGAGTTTCGTCATATGGAGTTAACTCATAAGCATCTACTCTATCTAAATTTTTAAAAGGCACGTACTCGTCGCCTAATCTTCTACTTTGGTTTACATCGTACTCTTTTGTTATAACTTGATCAAAATGTTTTGTAACATCTACACTCATTGATTTCAAAGAATCAATCGTGTATTGATCAGTAACAAGTGAAACAGGTTTACCTAAGTGTGTTGCTATTCGTTCACTCATCCAAACAGCCATTACACCGTAATTAACTTCCTCACTATTATGTGCAAATAGTAATATACCTTGTGTCATAGATTAACTAAACTCTTTACATTTCGTTTCAATCGAAGAGCACTAAATTCAGTACCATATTCTTCAACGGCTACACTGTATACTAATTCTGCTTCTGATATAAATGTATCATAATCATCTATTTTAATAGGATTATTATTTGAATCTAAAATATACTTTGGCTGTAAAGATTTTATAGCACTTATAAACTCTAATGTAATTTTAAATAGACCGCCATTATAGGCCATCATGGTTGCTTCTTGAAATTTTTGTGTAAGAAGTTTTCGTTGTTGAGTTAGTGTATTTTGATAGTTAGCAAAACTCAATGCTTGTTCAAGTGTATCCATGGATAATTCCTCTTTTCTTTAATTATACAGAAAAAGAGGGAGCAGAGCAAGAGTTTGATTATATTGTAGATGTATTAGTAAAGCCGCTCGGGTAAGTACCAGTAATAGCATTAACACTCTTATAGTAACCCACGGCGCTGGTGATATTCAGGTATACATATTCATCATAGTTGGGATTGCCGCCTGCGGCATCGTCAAAGAACATTGTCATTACAACCTGTGAACTGGATGTTTTATTAACCGAGAATCTCCAAAAGTTTGCAGAATAAACACTTGTACCATAAAGTGTAGCAATAGTAACATTACCGCCTGCGTTCCAATTTGCTAATGAATAAGTTCTATTACCAATTGTACTAATCAAAGAAGCCCAATTATTATCTTTTGGGGAACCTGTACCACCACTTGACGAAGCAGTTGCATATAGATATCCACCAGTTTGAAAGAAATAGTTAGCGGCATCTGCGCTGGCAAAATCAACTTGAACAGTATGAGTTAAAGAAGAATTCCACCCACTACCCGGATGATTGCTGGTAGCGGCATTAGCAACCTGAGCTAATTGTGTAGACGAATAAACATTATTTTTGTTTGTCAATGCTGTTTGAGCAGTAGTATAAAGATTATTGTATGTGGTATGACTTATTGATCCACCTGCGCTAACTGTACTTAGGCCAGATCCCGACCCTGTTTGATGTGTTATACAACTATCTATATCAGACAAAACATTATTTAAAGTAGTATGATCAATGGTAGGATTTCCAGCTAATTGTCCACTGGTACAACTAACTCCATAATAAGTTGTTTTGACACTGGCGATGAGACTTTGAATAGCATTGTAATCTGCCAAATATATTGTATCGCCAGTTGATTTTGGAAATGAACCTGCTCCAGCCATGTAAGGATCCTAAAACTGTTATAGAACTATTTAGTTCAAATCTTACTTGACTATATCGTGGGTGTAGGCAAATGTGCCAAGATGACTAATTTGGCGGCTCAAAATGTCGTCTACATAGATTTTATAGCCTCTTTCACGTGCTCTCAAGCAAAAATCCATGTCCTCACCAAGATAATCGTCAGTTCTTTCGTCATAGGCAATATTAAACCAAGGTTTACCTATAGCATCAAATACTTCTACTTTAGTAAGCATACAGCCCATACCTATGCCTTCTACTTGAATAAGTTCTTTACTGGGCTCTACATCATTTCCATGCCTAATATAACTTTCCCAATCTCCCTCTTTCTTA
>Ga0164296_1003658_pt1 | contig 14398 bp, 16 predicted proteins | sample GEODES057metaG_FD_113533 | JGI IMG/M metagenome (GOLD analysis project Ga0164296, IMG submission 113533) | Dystrophic lake water microbial communities from Trout Bog Lake, Wisconsin, USA - GEODES057 metaG | ecosystem: Environmental > Aquatic > Freshwater > Lake | place: USA: Trout Bog Lake... | reverse complement strand
GTCAGCAATATGTTTACGGTTAAGTGTGCCGTCACTAAAAAAGCTCCCGGCACCAAATGCCTCTTTTAGTTGTGCAACCAGTACCGGGTCGTGGGTCATCACTTTTTTTGCCGCGTCATCAGCATAAAATACCGGAACACCTAATATTTCAAATACCTTGCTTATAGTGGTTTTGCCACTACCAATATTGCCTGTGATACCTATTTTCAGCATTATTTACGGATGATAAAATCGACGTTCGCCGGTTCAATTTTTACAATTTTGCAAAATGCCGGTAAGCGCGTGAGTTTAACCGGCAATGTATTATAGCCGTTATTGCGCCAAAGGTCAAGGTCGGCTACAGCTTCAAAAAAGTCCTCGTCCATTTCGGGATACCGGTGCATCGAAATAGTAAAGGTGACACTAACTTTCTGCGGGAATATTTTTACGTTATACAAGTTATGGTTATTAACCAGTTTAACAGGTATTTGAACTGTCTTTTCAGTAAATTCATCTACGGGGATATGTACGGCTACCGATTTTGGATAGATACTAATATTAGCCTCATTCACTGCCTGCAATGATAAGTTTGTATGAATTGTTTGGCCGACACTATCGAGCTTAAGGGTATCTGTTCGCCAGGAATTGATACTGTCAATTACTTTCGCGGGGCCACTAACGGTGATAAATCCCGGAAACAATGTCGCATTATTTGACTGCCCGAATTGTGGTTCATATTTGATATCGGAAAGTAATTTTACAGGTATTTTTTTTGATTTGCGACCCGTAAAATCAAAATATAAAGTATCCGGACTGATCGCTGTTATCGTTTGATCGAAATCCTTCCGGTCATTGATCTGTTTCAATTGGGTGCTTAAAACCACAAAATCTTTATTCTCGAGCGAGCGAAGATCGACCGTAATTGGTCGGTTAGCAAAATCTGCTTGTTGAAAGATGATCTCCCAGCCTGTGCACTGCAATGTGGCGGTTACCGTATCTGGTTGCAGAGAATGAAATGCACGCTTTTGCGGTATGTTTTTGAAGGTAAGAATCTCCTTAACCTTATAATCGTGTTTGCTTGAGAGTATGGTCGACACCCAAACAACAAATGCTATCAACAAGCAGGTAATAAACGCAGAAACCCGCCTTTGTTCAATTGCCGATAGTTTGATGAGTGCCATTTTAATAAAGCTAACAGCTTGAGCCTAAAGCTAACAGCAGCAAGGCCAAAACAGAAAACAAAAAGTTTAAAGTCGAACAAATATCGTTCAAACTTTAAACTTTTTACTCCGGCTTCAATTTCTTTATTTCCGGATCTTGAAAAAAGCATTCGGCTTTCGTGCCGTAACTTTCTGTTTAATTAAGCTTTCTTGGCTTTATCTTTATCAGCGTCAACCACTTTTGGTGGCGTATTAAGCGCCTTAGAAGCTTCCAGTGATACTGATGATTTTTCGAAACGGATCTTACCACCGCCCTCAGTCTCGATCAGGAAAGTTGTATCCGAAACATCGGCTATGCGACCATGTATGCCCGCAGTAGTAACCACTTTGTCGCCCTTTTTTAATTCTTCAACGTATTTTTTCTGTTCTTTATGTTTTTTAGTTTGCGGTCTGATCATAAAGAAATAGAAAACCACAATGATCAGAATAAACGGAAGAAATGTCTGAAATCCCGCTCCGGAAGCACCGGCTTGTAATAAAATAGCTGTTGTCATTTGTACTTTTTAATTTAAAACCACCTCGCCAATCAGGTGGACAATATTGGTTGGTGGATTGGTATTGGCTGTTACTTGTATTTGTTTGTCTTGTAAACCCATTTTGCCTTTACTGTTAAAGGTTACTTTGATCGATCCGCTTTCTCCTGGTTTAATAGGGTCTTTCGGCCAGACCGGGGTGGTGCATCCGCATGAAGCTACCGCATTGGTGATGATCAGCGGCGAGCTACCGGTATTGGTAAATTTGAATTCATAGTTAACGATATCGCCGGCTTTGATCTTGCCAAAATCATGCGTTTCTTTTTCAAATTTCAACACGGCGCGGTCGGCTGTCGAACCAGCATCATTTGAAGCGGTACTGCCCGTCCCATGATTACAGGCTACCATCAACATGCTGGCAGCCATTAAGGCTAATAACAGTTTTCTCATTGTTAAATTTGTGTTTTAGGCTATTTTCGAAATATAGTTTTATTCATCAATCAAACCCCGGCCTACTTTCCTTATACCATTCTCGGCCTTCAGTTCAAACAAAATTTTGTCTAAGATACCGTTTATAAACGAATTGCTCTTTGGCGTACTGAATTCCTTTGAAATTTCGAGGTACTCGTTGATCGTTACTTTTACCGGTATCGAAGTAAAATTAACAAATTCCGTAATGGCCATCTTCATCAGCAAGGTATCCATCATCGCTATACGATCTGGTTCCCAGTTCTGCGTTTTTTTGCCGATCATGTCCTGGTATTCAGCATCATAACGAATCGTTTTCTGAAACAGTTCAACAATAAACTCCCGGTCCTCATCCCAATTGCCGGTTACTTCTGCCAGTTTGTTCTGTTTAGGATTATCAAACGAGAAGTTTTTGAACGTTTTGGCGATCAGTGCCTGCAATACATCCTTATCAACCGGCCAGAAGATGAACATATCCTCAAATACCTGTTCGGCAAGTAATGATTTCAAAATCACCTTTTTAAAGATAAATTTGATCAGATCCTTATCGCTGTGGAGTGTATCGTCTGTTTTTTGCAGGTAATCGTTGTATTCCGGCGCATTTTTCAGGATCGTGAACAGCGATTTCGCCAGTTCAGGATCAAAGCTCCAGGATATTTTATATTTTTTTACGGCTGCCAGGTATTCGTCGTTCTTTTTTAAAGAAGCAATGAACCTGTTTTCAAGAATTTTAAGGTTTGGTTTAAGGTCTTCGGCAGTAGGCAGGTGTTTGTGTTTTCTTTCCTCGGCATCAATTTCGGCATAGCTTACCACCTCGGCTATCAGCGATAGCATCCAGATGTACATTTCGTATACCTTTTCAACACTTTGCAGCAGGTTTTTCTCATGCTGCCTGGTGTCTTTACTGTCGGATTGGTGATAGGCATAAAGCGCCTGCAGAACTTTTACGCGTAGATGTCTTCTGTTAAGCATTGTATAAAGAACGGTTAAACCGGGCTGTCACCGGTAAGGTTTTATAATTTAATAGGTTGATTTTACTCTTCTTATATCTGCAATACGTTTTTCAGCTATTTTGTTAGCCGCTTCAATCGTTGAAATTTTTTCGGCTTTTGATAGCTTCAATACATTGCGTGTTGCCTCATAAATATTCTCGGTGAGTTGCAGCGTACGTTTTTTGCTGAAACCCATCAATTCCGAATAACAATTGATGACGCCGCCGGCATTGATCACATAATCGGGGGCAAACAATATCCCTTTTTGCTGCAATGCCCTGCCCTGTTCAAATTCATCATCCAATTGGTTATTTGCCGATCCTGCTATAATGGCGTATTTTAATTTATCAATTGTTTGTGCATTAATAGTTGCTCCAAGCGCGCATGGCGAATAAATATCTGCCTCGATATCAAAAATAGTATTATTTGACACTGCCTTGGCACCGTATTTTTTGGCCACCTGCCCGGTACGTTCTTCGTTGATATCGCTGACATATACCATCGCATTTTCATCGCGCAGTAAACGTACCAGGTTTTCGCCCACATGGCCAATTCCCTGCACTACTACCGATCGGCCAGCCAGGTTATCATTCCCAAACATTTCCTTTACCGCCGCTCTGATTCCCATGAACACTCCCAACGCCGTAATTGGCGACGGATCCCCGCTGCCCCCTATCGACTCAGGTACGCCCATTACATATTGGGTTTCCATGCGGATATATTCCATGTCGCGCGGGTTGGTACCAACATCCTCGGCCGTGATGAACTCGCCATTGAGGTTTTTGATGAAACGCCCAAACTTGCGCAACAAAGCCTCTGATTTATCCCGTCTTGAATCGCCAATAATAATAGCTTTTCCACCCCCAAGGTTTAAGCCCGCAACCGCCGATTTATAGGTCATCGCTTTTGAAAGCCTTAAAACATCGTTCAGCGCGTCTGCCTCCGTTTTATAGGTCCACATCCTGGTGCCGCCTAAAGCCGGACCAAGTGTGGTATCATGAATAGCGATTATTGCCTTTAGACCGGTTTCCTGGTCGCTGCAAAAAACTATTTTTTGATGACCAAAAGCATTCATCTGGTCAAACAGTGATTCGCTGGAGTTCTGGGTTGACATTATAAGTGTAAATGTGCCCGCTGTGGGATAGCGACAAAAGTATGCGTTTTTTTGAATGTGACAAACATATTTAGCTAATAGTTGATTGTTTGTGATTCTACTTGCTCCAAACTTAAACTTATCCGGGTTAAGAAACCGCTCATCAGTTTCTTATAGGGCGTCAAAGGCAAAAAAAACTAACTTTGTTGCGCAAATGAAAAGCCTGGCTTATTTAAATAAATTCCTGTACAAATACCGTTGGCGGCTGATTCCCGGCATTCTGTTCGTTGTTATTTCTAATATTTTCCAGGTGTTAACGGGCTCGGTCATTCGCGATGCGGTTGACCTTGTAACCGAAAACATCCCGCTGTACCGTCTTTATTCCGGTTTTCATAGTCAAACTGCTATTTACAAACTCATCGGTTTAAATACCCTCATCTTTGGTTTGCTGGTGCTTGCGCTGTACCTTATCCGCGGCGTATTCCTGTTTTTTATGCGGCAAACCATCATCCTGATGTCGCGCCATATCGAGTACGATATGAAAAATGAGCTCTATGCCCATTATCAGCTACTATCACTTTCGTTTTACCGCCGCCACAATACCGGCGATCTGCTAAATCGTGTTACCGAAGATGTAAGCCGTGTACGCATGTATCTTGGCCCCGGCATTATGTATGCCATTAACACACTAACCCTGTTCATTATTGCCATCACTTTTATGCTAACGGTCAACGTTCGGTTAACGTTGTTTTCGGTACTGCCTCTGCCTATTCTTGCCTTTACCATATACTATGTAAATAACATCATCAATTTCAGAAGCGAGAAAATACAGCAGCGGCTCTCGGCATTGTCGAGCTTTGTTCAGGAGAATTTCTCGGGTATCAGGGTGATCAAATCCTACGTCCGTGAAGATTCGGTGCGCGATAGTTTTGTGAGCGAAAGTGAGAATTACAAGGTGCATTCGATGGCGTTGGTTAAAGTACAGGCTTTATTTTATCCATTGGTTTTGCTTTTGGTTGGGCTTAGTAATATCATTGTGATGTATGTCGGGGGTGTAGAAGTGATGAAAGGCAATATCACTCCCGGTAATATCGCTGAGTTTGTTGTCTATTTAAATATGCTAACCTTCCCGGTAATGGCCCTGGGCTGGGTAACCTCACTGATACAACGTGCCGCGGCATCGCAAAAAAGGATCAACGAATTTTTAGATGAACAACCGGATATTATTTCCCCCGCAGTCGCTCCTGCTGCGATACGTGGGCAGATCCGTTTCGAGAATGTTTCCTTTACCTACCCTGACACCGGGATACAGGCTTTAAAAGATGTTTCCTTTACGGCCGAAGCCGGACAAATGGTGGCCATTATCGGTCGGACAGGCTCGGGTAAAACAACTATTGCTAACCTGGTGATGCGCATGTACGATAGCACAGGTGGTACTGTTTGGATAGATGATCGGCCAGTACGTGAGTTAAACCTGGAAAGTTTCCGATCACAAACGGGCTTTGTACCTCAGGAAGTATTCCTGTTTTCGGATACCATCGCCAATAATATTGCATTTGGTTTTGATGTGCATCAAAGAACAAAAATTGAACAAGCCGCCCGGGATGCCGCCGTTTACAACAACATCATGGAGCTGGAGCATGGTTTTGATACGCTTATCGGCGAACGGGGCGTTACACTTTCAGGCGGACAAAAGCAACGCGTTTCTATTGCTCGTGCCATCATTAAACACCCGCAAATATTGATCTTTGACGACTGCCTGTCGGCCGTTGATACCCGTACCGAAGAAGAGATATTACGCAAACTGGGAGGACTGATGAAAGGCAAAACAAGTTTGATCATCGCTCATCGAATATCTACTATTAAAAACGCCGACAAAATACTGGTGATGGACCAGGGCCGGATCGTAGAACAGGGCACGCACGAGTCGCTGATGGCCCGAAAACAGGTGTATTTTGAGTTATACGAAAAACAACTTCTGGAAGAAGAAGAAAACGTTTGATTCTTAACTAATATGCTATAAATATGCCTTATTGTTTCAAAAACCGACAACAATATCGTTTTTAATACTTGTACTTTGAAAATTTATTTATATTTATGCCGATCAAAAACTAATTACAATTTATTAACATGGGTGATTTTGAAAACAGGGAGCGTGAGGAAGTACATTCGAAAAAGGTAAGAGCTGGTAAACGGACCTATTTTTTTGATGTGAAAGCAACACGGTCAAATGACTACTATATTACGATCACAGAAAGCAAAAAAAGGCTTGAAGATGGCGTATTTATCAAGCATAAAATTTTCCTTTATAAAGAAGATTTTGAGAAGTTCGCTGAAGGCCTGAAAGAAACAGTCGACTATATTAAAGCTAATCAGGATGTAGTTGAAAAACGCTACGAATTTAGCGAAACACCGGAAGTAGCTAAAGCTGCTGCTGATGACGATGATTTTTCATTCGATATTTAATTCAAAATAAACTAAAAGTCATACCATAACCCTGCCATTGGCGGGGTTTTTTGTTTCCCTTTAAATTGGGATCGCCAAAAACTGCAAGCCTGCATAATTCTGTTATCTTTGCGCCCGAATTAGCGACAGGGAAACTTTAATAGGAAGCGGGTAAAATAGGATGACCACTTCTGAAACTTTTCACCAAAGCTTCAAACTTTAAAAAAGATATGGGACTTCAATGCGGGATAGTTGGTTTGCCGAATGTGGGTAAATCGACACTATTTAATTGTTTATCGAACGCCAAGGCGCAGGCGGCAAATTTTCCTTTTTGCACCATCGAGCCTAATGTGGGTGTGATCACCGTGCCTGATGAACGTTTAACCAAACTGGTGGAGATCGTAGAACCTAAAAATGTTGTTCCGAATGTGATCGAGATCGTTGACATTGCCGGCCTGGTAAAAGGCGCCAGCAAAGGTGAAGGCCTCGGTAACCAGTTCCTGGCAAATATCCGTGCTACCAATGCTATCATTCATGTGCTGCGTTGTTTTGATAACGACAATGTGATCCACGTTGACGGTTCGGTAGATCCGATACGCGACAAAGAGATCATTGATACCGAACTGCAGCTAAAAGACCTGGACTCGATCGAAAAAAAGATCAGTAAGATCGAAAAAATGGCTAAGACAGGTGGTGATAAGGAAGCAAAAAAAGCTTTTGAAGTATTGACCATTTACCGCAATCACCTGCTTGAAGGCAAATCGGCACGTACCGTACCGGTAGCTGAGGAGGATCAGGAATATATACAGGATATCTGGCTGCTGACCGCCAAACCCGTACTTTACGTTTGTAATGTTGACGAAGCTTCGGTAACTAAAGGCAATGCCTATGTTGACAAAGTTAAGGCGGCAGTAAAAGACGAAAATGCAGAAGTGCTGATCATATCGGCTCAGATAGAGTCAGAGATCGCTCAATTGGAAAGCTTTGACGAACGGCAACTATTTCTTGACGATCTTGGTTTAACCGAATCGGGCGTCAACAAACTGATCAAAGCGGCATATAAATTACTTAACCTTGCAACCTACTTTACTGCAGGCGTACAGGAAGTACGCGCATGGACCATCACACAGGGCTTTACGGCTCCGCAGGCCGCGGGTGTTATCCATACCGATTTCGAAAAAGGCTTTATCCGTGCTGAGGTGATCAAATATGAAGATTTCGTTAAATATAAAGGCTCGGATGCTGCTATTAAAGAGGCTGGAAAATTAGCCATAGAAGGTAAGACCTATATTGTACAGGACGGGGACATCATGCACTTCAGATTTAATGTTTAGGTAGCAAGTCGGGAGTGTTGAGTCTTAGGAGCTGAGAGGGTTTTGTTCAGGTTGTTTTGATTAGGACCGCGACTATAGCATCTAAAATAATATATTTGCAACAGAATTACGTTCCCGTAGTTCAATGGATAGAATGTCAGATTCCGGTTCTGATGATATGAGTTCGAATCTCTTCGGGAACACTTATAAAGCCACATTTTAGTGGCTTTTTTGATTTTAGTTCAGGTATGATCATTAGCTGGGAAACCTTGTCAGGCGACCAGGTTATGAAGAAATTCCCTGGTTAAAGGCTTTTGCACAAAGGAGTCGACAAATTTATACTCCTCCGAACGCTTGATATCTTTTGGGTCGATAGAGGACGAAACGATATATAATTTGATATCCTTTCTTAATGAATTATGTATTTTCTGGTAGCCCTTCAAAAAATCCCAACCGCTATAATCGGGCATCTGCAGATCAAGAAAAATATAATCGGGTAAATTGTTTGAATTGGACTTGTTTAGTTCGAGGAAGTCGAGCGTTTCTTTGGCATCTGTACTCAAAATAACTTCTTCAATATTGCCATATTCCCGTAGCATTAACTGCGCGATCTTATGGTGCATCATGTCATCATCAATCATTATTAATTTACTCATAAGTTTATGGTTTAACTATTACTAAAGTTACCAACAATAGTTCGATTTTCCAACAAATAAATTATAGACATATTAACACATACTTGAAAATTAACATTTTGCGGGAAGAAGAAAAAATAAAACCGGACCTTTATTTAGGAAATGAAGGTCCGGTTAAAAAACTTTACGATTAAAATATTTCGTTTAAGTACGATTTGCGATCACTTAAACCTGCACTTTTTTCCAGCCGCCCCGCTTGAATATATGGTAGCTCGATACTGCCATGAAAGTACGGGCATGGAGAATTGCATTTTATACCCCTATTTTCCAAAAACCCTGGAAAAAGCGATAAGCACACGGTAGCTGAAAGTTCCAAAACCAATCTCCCGCGTTTGTGGCTGTCAGATCGGCTTGAGCGATCTGATCCGGGTTGTTATGATGTCAATAAAATTTGATGTCCTGAAAATATATCCGGATATTACAGCACAAAAACCTAAAAACAAATGCGCTTTTTATTCATTATCCCGGCGGCACTGCTGGCTTTAGCATCCTGCAAACCTGCCACACCTGGAAATACGGAATCGGTTCTAAATGGTTCCTGGAAATTGGTCAGCAGTAAATCGATCGTTAAAAAAGACACAACTGATACCTCGCCTAAAAATGGGCTGGAAACCATCAAATTATACAATGACGACCATTTTGCCTTTTTTACCCATAATACCCTAAAGACCGACAAGCCCGTATATGATTCGGGTTCGGGCACTTATTCGCTTGCGAACGAAAATTATACCGAACACCTGCAATACTGCACAGAACGTGAATGGGAAAACCATGATTTCAATTTTACACTTACTGTTAAAAATGATACCTTTCAGCAGCGTGGGGTCGAGAAGATCGACAGCCTGCATATCGATCATATTATTATTGAAACTTACGTTAAAATAAAGTCGAAATAAATCAAAAACCCCGATCAGGCGTTATAGGATCAAACAAACCATGTCAACTATCCAACCTATTGCCGAACGTCTGGTCGCACTGCTGCGCGAACGTAAATTCATTGAAGCCTATCGTGAGCTATTTGGCGAAGAAGCTGAAAGCATCGACCCTTTGTACACCATCATGCCCGCGGCCCGTGGTTTGATCACCCTGGTGGAGCGCGAAAAACAGTTTCAGGCGAAAGCAATGATCCATAATATTGAGGTTTCTGAACCTTTGATATCAGGCAGTTACTTTTCTATCCGCATTTGCCTGGATTATACCATGGAAGATAAAGGAAGGAAAACGCTGGAAGAACTGGCCGTGTATCATGTGAGGACCGGCAAGATTGTAAGGCAGCAATTTTTTATGGATTAGGCGAAAAGTAATAGCCGTATAATAGGACATTACGAAGCCCTGTACCGATGTTGCTTGATCAATAAACCCAGCATTAAGGTGATACCTAAACCTTTCATAAATCCGTCTACAAAATCAGCCGCAGGCCAGAATTGTTTTACTATAAAACTGGCCGACAGGATAAACAAGCCTGAAGCCATACCCTTTGAAAATTTTACCGATCGCATTTTCTTGACACTCTTAGGTTAAAGTTAAGCAATTTTGGTTCAGAGCACTTGCTCGGCGAATAATTTTTCGAGTGTCTTTTCAGGATCATCGCAAAGGCCCGGATGTACTTTAGAGGATTGCACAACGGTGCTACGTGTTGCGGTTAGCCAACGAAAACGGGAAGGCAGATCCAATTGCGCAATCGGACCGGCATCCGCACTGCCTTTACAAATCTGGGCATAGGAATGCAAGTGTGCTTGTATATCTCCAATATCGGCCCTGGTTGAAAACGAACAAAGCCTGCTTTCATCAAGGGTACAAAGACATTGCAGGAATTTTTTAGCCGGACAATACAGGATCACCCCAACATTGAGAAATTCCTCCCGCTCAACCTGGGGCACCACGCGGATAACAGCGTATTCGAACAAATTAGTTCCGGGCATGTTGCGCCTCCTTTATAAAATTAGCCGAAGCAGCTAAACGCGCCTCTAAAAAACCAGCATAAACTTCCCGCACTTCATCCGGATTTTCCAGCCATTCAGCTTTGATCCAATCATCGGGTATAAGTGATACGATACCCTTTATCGTTTCGGGTGTCAATATTTCTTTAAATTCTTCGTCAACCAGGTCCAATTCCGAAGCCCGGGGCAAAAGCACATGATCTTTAACCTGTGTGAACGGTCGGGTTGCCTGCTCCTGCCAGTTATCCCAGGCATGATGGAAATACAATGCCGCACCATGATCGATCAGCCAAAGCTCCTTGTTCCAGGTAAGCATATTGGTATTGCGGGGTGTACGGTCGACATTGGTCAGCAAGCAATCCAACCATACGATCTGCGAGGCCTGTTTATCGGTTAATCGGGTAACCGCCGGGTCGAAGGTTATTGCACCCGACAGGTAATGTAAGGCCAGATTAAGGCCCACGCTGGCTTTCAACAGGTCCTGTATTTCCTCATCGGGTTCAGACCTTCCAAAGGCCGTATCCAAATGAGCAAATACGATCTCAGGAACTTTAAACCCTAATGCCCGGGCGATCTCGCCACCAATAAGCTCGGCTATCAATGCCTTAACTCCCTGTCCCGCCCCACGAAATTTTAAAACATATAAAAAACCATCATCGGCCCCGGCAATGGCAGGTAATGAACCGCCCTCGCGTAAAGGCGTCACATAACGGGTAACATTAACAGAGCGTAATTCGGGTGCCTGGAACATAGTATTGACAGCAAAGCTAAGAAATAAGCACGGCTAAGCCTAAAAAACAAAGAGCCGCCCGATCAACCCGGACAGCTCCCTGAAATTGGCTTTTATAAACTATTTTTTGCTATCAAACTGCTGAAGAAACAGGTAGCGCGGACGGTCATCGGCCGCCTGTGCTTTAGTAGTAACATCGATGTTGATATAATTTAAAATACCGCTGGCGTTATTGGCAGGCCATTTAGGCAGGTTTTTACCATTTGGATTACCCGTTTTTATAAAATTGGCAAAATAGCTTTCCATCGTTTCTGATACTTTAAAATCGTCTGGGCCCCAGTTATAAACTTTATTGCCGGGTAAATTTCCCAAAGCGTATTCAATTTCTGAAGCATGCGCAGCACCAGCTAAAGGGGGTGGTAATTTACTTGGAGCCTCTTTGGTATCGCTCTTTATGATGCCGCCGGCTAATCCTGGTTTGGCATTGCCCATGGCTGCAACCATTGCAGGTCGTGGCCGAGAAAAAATATAACTGTAAACAGGATTTCCACCTGTTTTTGCAGCTTGTTCTTCCCACAGCCAGGTGCTGTAAACTATAAAACGGTCACTGGCAAGCGCTGTTGCCGATTTAACGATCTCTTCAGGGTTTGAGCCCGGATAAAGTTTTAAAACCGTTGCGGTATCATTAGGATAGGCCTGTTTTATCTTTTTCAAATAGTTTTCAGGAGTTGGAGGCAAACCTTGTAAAAATGCCTGATAAGGTATCTCGGCAGAGTTCCAGCCGGCAAGTAATGGCACATGTTGCTGTTCGCCGGCAGCATAAATTGCACTGGCTTGTTTGGATAAAAAATAACCATCAACTACAATGGCCATGCTGAAACCACCTTGTTTGGCAGCCAGGTCAAGCAATTTATCAGCTGGAATCGCCCTGAGGTCGGCAAGTGAATTAGCGCCAACTGTTTTTTGGAATTCAGCACCGCGCTTTTCGCCATCAGCCAGTGTAGGTACAGGGAAAATGCCCCCGCTTTCGCCAATTGCAGCACTAAACAGACCTTTACTCAATGGCGATGCCATTTGAGCGCAAACCGAGATCGATCCGGCAGACTCGCCGTCGATAGTTACGCGGTTTGGATCACCTCCAAAAGCAGCAATATTTTTTTGTACCCATACCAATGCCTCATGCTGGTCAAGCAAACCATAATTGCCTGAAGCCTGGTGGCTCGATTCTTTTGTTAGTTCAGGATGGGCCAATAAACCGAATATACCTAAACGATAGTTGACAGTAACCGTTACAATACCGCGCTGCGCAAGGCTTTCGCCATCATATCGGGATTCGGATCCGTCACCGGCCACAAAACCACCTCCGTAGAAATACACCAAAACCGGCAACTTTTCTTTACCTGTCTTAGCCGGGGTCCAAACATTCAGATACAGACAATCCTCACTCATACCTGAAGAGCGGAACAACATATCTCCAAAAACATTTTTTTGCATGGCATTTGGGCCAAAATGATCGGCCTTTAATACACCGTCCCAATTTTTTACCGGTTGCGGCTCTTTCCAGCGCAGATCGCCAACAGGTGGCTGGGCAAAAGGTATCCCTTTAAACATACGGATCCCGGTAGCGGCATCAACTACGCCCTCTACCCTGCCATTAGCAATAGTAACCTGAGGACCCTGGGCACGCACGTTAAATGCGGCACACGCCGACAGCAAAAAAATAACACATAACTTTCTCATAATCTGATTAGTTTATCGTGAATGATAGTAAATGGGAGGTTTGATAATTAATTCATACAATATTAACTAAAGCTTTGGTGATACCAAATTTTTCATCAATAAAAGACTTCGAAAATTCAAGGATTTAAAAGTATTGACGCTAATATTTTGTTCATTTAATTTTGCGATATATTTGGTGTCAAGCCGCTCTGATCCTATAATGAAAAAGTATTTAATATTCCTGGCCTTCATTTCGCTTTTGCCGATCATGCAAGGCTGTACAGACTATGGTAAAATGAAAACCTACAACGGTGTCGATCTGTATCACAAAGCCCCGGTAACTGATGCCGAGGCCGAACGCCTGGGTATTTATTTAATAGCAGCAAAATTTGCAGATAGTACCGAAAAAAGCGTACAAATTACCAGGGTGGGACCGGTATATCAGTTTAGGTTTGTGATAAAAGAAGCTAATCAAAATGATACGGCTTTGTTCAAATACTTTAAGGTGTTTTCGGCAGAGCTATCCAATGAGGTATTCAATGGCGCCCCGGTTGACATTCACATCTGTGATAATCACTTTAAAACGATAAGGATTTTTCCATATGAAGACCTGGGAAGGAAAAAGTTATTTGATGGCGTCGAACTATTTTATACCGCCGATATAAAGCCGGCAGAAGCTGATTCATTAGGCAATTACCTGATCAAATCAGAATTTGCCGATGGCAGTGACAAAATTGTGCAAATCGCAAAAAACGGCAGGACCTACCGCTTTAGCTTTACGGTTAAAAACGGTGCTGAACAGGACACGGTTAGTTTAAAAACTGCCAGGTTTTACGCTGGTGATATATCTAAGAAAGTATTTTCAGGAGCACCTGTGGAAATCCAATTGCATGATACCTTTTGGACACCACTGAAGATACTGACGATGATCCCTTCCAAACAGAAATAAGAGCCTTAATTTTTTACAAGTTTGTTTTGACTTTCACCGGTTCTATTTTTTAACAGGAGTTATCAAAAAAGGCAAAGTGTTGCCCAAATTTTTAATAGCTACTCAGCGCCACCATCAAACCGGAACCTCACCTTTTTTAATACTATACGCCTCACGCAGTAAAGCTACCAGGGTATCCAGCTTCATCGGTTTGGAGATATAATTATCCATACCGTGGCTCAGGCATATTTCGCGGTCCTCGGAAAGAGCGTTTGCGGTCATCGCAATGATATAAGGTTGCCCGATGTTCATTATTCTGATGGTTCGGGTTGCTTCGTAACCGTCCATTTCCGGCATTTGAATATCCATTAACAGGACATCGTAGTTATGCTCCTGTATGTTG
>Ga0164296_1003655_pt1 | contig 14406 bp, 28 predicted proteins | sample GEODES057metaG_FD_113533 | JGI IMG/M metagenome (GOLD analysis project Ga0164296, IMG submission 113533) | Dystrophic lake water microbial communities from Trout Bog Lake, Wisconsin, USA - GEODES057 metaG | ecosystem: Environmental > Aquatic > Freshwater > Lake | place: USA: Trout Bog Lake... | reverse complement strand
TCAAGATGTAAAATCTGCACTTACCGCTGTTGGTATTGATCCGTCAACCGCTGCAATATGGACTTTAGATGATCCTTCTGATCCTAATTCTCGTCAGGGTTTAGTTTACGATTATTTTATTTCACCATTGGTAAAAGCTGTTCAAGAACTTTCGGCAGAAATCCAAACACTCAAGGGGACAACAAATGGAACAGCATCAAGTTAGTACCGATGAATTACTAGCAAGCCTTAGAGAAACCATAGGCATACTTATTCAAGAGAATCTCACTTATAAACTTCTTCTTGGTAAAATAAGCTCTGGGGGAAATAAACCTCTAGATTAAGGAACAATTAAATAACACTCAACGACCAATCTGATCTTGCGAACATAGTCTATTGCTGGACGTTCTCAATCGGAGCGATCGGGGGAGCGCTTTGGTGGATATTCCATCGCGTAGTAGTTCACATTATCGCAGCTACAATCAAGCGCACAAACAAAAAGAACGCCCAAATTAGCATTAAGGAGGGTGAACTTGATCTTTAAGCGCAAATATAATCATCCAGATACTGGCGATGTCCTTTCCTTCAGTGAGCAAATCTCATGGAAGGTTCAAGGCGTTATTCGTAACTGGTACTTTGTCATTATATGGACAACAGCCACTGCTATATGGTGGTGTCAACCTACTTGGTTCACGGATACTCACGCTTATATTAAATGGATGAACTTAGCCTCATGGTTGGCGGTTACCGTCGAGCTTATTATTGGTATTGCAATGATCGGACAGACAAAACGCGACGCCATGATTCTTCGTGAAATCCGCGAATTAGCGCGTGAAATTAGAAAATTAACACGTCAAGAAGCTAAGGATATTGAAGTAATTAAGGAGTCTTTGGATGACGACTTATAACCCGCGTCCTGGCGATTACGGAGTAGTCAAAACAGGGGGACTATTCGGTAAACTGATCAGACTTGGAACAATATCTCGTTGGAATCATGCGTTTATTTATATTGGTGATGGCGAGATCGTTGAAGCTAATCCTCGCGGTGTTGCTATTAGTCCTGTCGCTAAATACGCACAAATTGCATGGAACATGCACGAAGAGCTATCAGATGACCAGCGAGCAAAGATCGTGGCTCACGCCAAGTCCACAGTCGGACGGCCATACAATTTCGCCATTATTGTCATGTTGGCATTCCGTGCCATAGGTGTAAAGATCTTCCCAAAGAGATTTATTAACTACCTAGCAAAACACAATGGTTATATATGCTCCGAAAACGTGGCCGAATGCTACGCGGTAGCTGACAATGAAATCTGCGTAGAACCAGATTTATGTAATCCAGGAGATTTAGCAGAGAGGTTGATCTGGCAATGAGTAATCAAGCAAATGCTGTTCTTGCTGTAGCTAAGAAATACGTCGCAGAAGGCTACAAAGAAGGCGCAAATAATGAATCAATCTTTGGCGCGTGGTACGGCGAGGATCACCAATCTTGGTGCGCCATGTTCGTGTCATACTGCTTTGCCCAAGCAAACGCGCTTCCTCTTATTGCTGGAATCCAGTCGCCGAAGGGCTTTGCTTATTGCCCAACGGCAGTGCAACATTTCACAGCTACACATCAGCTCGTTCCCGTCGCCTCGGCTCAGCCCGGGGACATTGTGTTCTTCAATTGGGACGGGCAGACATTAGCCGAACACGTTGGTTTGGTTGTCTTAAACAATGTAGCTACCAAGACCCTGACGACCTACGAGGGCAACACTGGAGCGCCTGGGGTAAACCAATCCAACGGTGATGGTTGCTATCAAAAGCAGCGTCAATACCAATTTGTCGTAGTTGTAGCTCGGCCAAAATGGACTAACTAACTGATAATATACTCGCACCATAGCCTAGAAAGGGCGACTATGAAGATTTCACCAAAGATCACAAAAGCTGTCGAACATTATGCTATTGCTTTCGTATCAACTGCCGCAGGTATTTGGTACTCAGGAGATCATCATCCTCTTGGCGTAGCTAAAGCTGCAGCTGCTTCTGTCTTCGGACCAGTTGTTGGCGCTTTGATCGCTAAGGCTCAGAAGTTTATTGCCGTTTATCAAATTGGCAAGGCTCAAGTCAAGGCATCAGCTCCGGCAGCATCGACAACACCGGCGGCGTAACTTATGCGCCTAAGAGACGCAATTGAGGATTTTCTCAAGAATCCACCTATTCAGCAAGGCTACTTCTGCAAAATGAGTCGTATCCTGGATGGTATGGAAGCTGACGATAGAAAAGCTGTTTTAGGACTCGTGGATAACCGCGCTATTTCAGCAGCTGCAATCTCTCGTCTTCTCGCTGATCATGGGTTTGATGCAAAACCTGCAAACATTATGAAGCATCGCCGACGCGGTGAAAGTAATGGTTGCAGATGCAGAAAATAATCCATGTCCCTAAAGTCCGATGTTAAAGCTTTACTCAAAAGTTCGCGACAGCCAAAACCAGTAGCGAGAGTCTCCTTTCCTCAAACTATCCGGTTACGGGTTTTGGCTCGTTGCGGATTTATCTGCCAGCATTGCGGCGTCGATCTCTTCGAGGTTGAACCGCATATCGATCACGTTATACCCTTGGCTAAGGGTGGAAGCAACGATGAAGATAATTTACAAGCTTTATGTGCGCCATGTAATTTAGCCAAAGGCGCAAAAGATGACAGGGGAGCAAAAATGAAACGCAAGGAAATCTTTGCAGAAGCTGATCGTTTAACATATAACGATCGCGAGCAAGAATATGGAACACCGCAAGAGAACTTCGCTCGAATAGCTAAGCTCTGGAGCGTTGTTTTAGGTATTGAAATAAAAGAACATCAAGTTGCTTTATGTATGAACCAAGTAAAGGTTGCTCGTCTTGTTCAGAGTCCAGAAAAGCTGGATGGCTGGATTGATGGCGCTGCTTACATGGGACTCGGTGGCGAATTAGCTACTGAATAAAGAATAAAAGCCGTTCACGGTCGAACCCCAACAACCCCTTCTGTTGGTGCGGTTTCCGTGAACGGCTTCTTTTTTTTAATTAAAACTCGTCATCCTCGTTGAAATCGTGATCAAGTCCTACGAGATGATTGAAAATAATAACCATACATACAGTCATGGAAATCCATAGAAGCCATGATCCAAGTGGTGACATTTTAGTTTCCCTTCTTATCGTGTTGACATTGACTTAGTGGATACAAACAATCTCCGCAAATAACTTCAGCTTTTGGACAATCGTGACCTTCTTCGCCGTAAAGAGCGAGACAAGTTCCACAAGTGTACAAATCATATTTAGCTAACAAATCAGCACCGTACATCTGCCAGTGTGCCATTATGCAACCAACTTTTCTTGAATCATTTGAGCGATTTCTTGTTCTGTTTCTTCATTGAGAACAACAAAATCGTCTTCGTCTCCATCTTTTCCACAATAAATGTCGTTGCGATCACCATAAACAACTCCATCAAATACAAAACATGGACCAATAGCTAACGCGTAGAAACCGTCTTCATCAGTGTTTCCAGCGTAAACTGTCATGCAACCTCCACCAGTATGCTGGATTTCAATCGGAAAGTTTGCGTCATTCTTCTTAACAAGCTCTACTACTTCAGTGATGTTAATCATTGCGTTCATTTCATTCTCCTGTTTCTCAGAACGGGGCCGTTCCGATATAGAGAATACTACACCACCGGAGTAGGAAAAAGAGCCATAAGAAACACCGAGTAATTGTGCATTTTTCTACTCCAGTGGTGTACTGTTCCAGTTCTAGCCAGGACAGTCCTGGTAGCTAGGAGAACTATGAACGACGAAGACATTGCAGATCAGCTCTGGCACTGGCATAAAGAGCTTAAAAATCAGGCTAGAACCGCTGCAGAGAATAAAGCTAACTTCTTGGGCATCATTGAAAAGGCGCGCGAAGAAGGTTGGACATATTCGGACATTGCGGACTTATTGGACATTTCGGTCAGTCGTGTCCAACAACTCGTTCGTCAAGCAGATGGACGCGGACGATCTAGCTAATGCGATTTCGTCCAGAATGGCACGAATACGCGTTGATGTTGGCGGAAGTTGCCGCATCTCGGAGCGAGGATCCTTGGTTCCAAGTTGGTGCCGTGGTTCTGCGTCCAGATAATTCTGTCGCTGGCGTTGGTTACAATGGAGCTCCTTCGGGAGTCCAGATCGACTGGGATGACCGAGAAGCTAGACGTCCATTCGTGATTCACGCTGAAGTCAACGCTTTACGGTATTGCACTCCAGCAGATACTCGTGGCGGTCTTTTGGCAGTTACGCATAGGCCTTGCCAAGCGTGTCTTCCGCTGATCGCAGCGCATGGAATCCGTCGAGTATTTTTCGGCGTTCCAGTCGATCCTCAAGTATATCCAACAGAATTACTTGATAACATTGCTTCACAACTTGATATAGAGGTTATTCATTTACCGAGGGGGAATGATGCTTGACATTATTTTTGACAGACAGCTAAAGCTGCAACGTGAATCATTTGGAGTTAATCCAGCTGATTTCACGGAAGAAGAAAAAATCCAGTTCATTAAAGACATGATTCTGGCCGCAACTGATGAGCTTCACGAAGCTCTCGGTGAAGTAGGTTGGAAACCATGGGCAACATCAAAGCACATCAACCGCGAAGCATTTGTTGGTGAACTTGTTGATGTATTCCATTTCTTAGTTAATTTATGGCTTGCGGTCGGAGCTACTGCAGAAGAAGTAGAAATCCGATACCTAGCTAAAGCAAATAAGAATGCAAAGCGTCAAGCCGAAGGCTACGACGGCGTTTGGGGAAAGTGTCCTGAATGCAAGCGTGCTTTTGATGATGCCGGAGTGATGTGCTCTGTATCTGAAGGCTGCGAGTATGATGATGACTTTCCCAAGGATTGCGCATGATTACTATTCTTGAAGGCGTGGATGGGACTGGAAAGACATCTCACGCCAATTGGTTAGCTAAGGAAACTGGCGCAAAGGTTATTCACGCTGGTATTCCCACCCACGGTCACTGGTGGAACGAGTACATTACGTCCATCATGGACGAAGACGAAGATCAATGTCTGATCCTGGATCGTTGGCACCTTGGTGAAATGATATGGCCAAAGATTTTTGGTCGTGAATCTTTATTTCAGAAAAACTCATCCTTCATTCTTTGTCACAATACTCTTCTAGAGCTAGGTGCGACGATTAAGGTTGTATATCGGAATCCAGACTCTATTGCTGCGACTCTGATGATGCGCGGCGAGCAAGATCAAATTGAAAACGTTCTGAAAGCTCAGGACATGTTCCTTGATCTAGCTGCTACCATTCATGGCGTAGAGGTTGTAGATTCTGACACTCTTGGAAGGGACTTGCCAGATGTACATTGACATTAGAACTCCGTCTGAAGCGGTTGAAGTAGCTATCGAACTTTGCCTAACTTACGGAGAAAAGACATCTCCACGCGGACAAGAAACTCATGAAGTTATGAATCCAACTTTCATGATCGAGCGTCCTTGGATGATTCCTTATGAAATAGATAACCGTGAACTGAAGTCATTTATTGGCGCAGTTGAAGGTCTGCAACTGGTTGGTCAAACAACCGCTCCAGAAGTAGTAATCTCTGGCTCAAAGGTTTTCAGTAATTATCTTGATGGAAATATCTTTCACGGAGCTTACGGCGCGCGCATCTACGGAAGCCTGACAAGAGTTGTAGAACTATTGAAGAAGGATCCAGATACTCGTCAAGCAGTATTGACCATCTTTGATTGGAAGCAAGATCTTGGAACTGTTTCCAAAGATATTCCTTGCACATTATCCATTCAATTTTTTATTCGTGATCATCGTTTATGCATGCGCGTGAACATGCGCTCGAATGACGTATGGCTAGGTCTGCCTTATGATCTAGTACAGTTCGGCGCTCTACAAGGTGCAGTTGCGAAAGCTCTCGACATTGAGATGGGTTGGTACGCTCATAGCGTAGGTTCTTTGCACTTATACCAAAGAGATATTGAAAAAGCTAAAAAAATACGATCAGTTCCTGATGTTTATGACTACGAGCCACTTTGGTCGAAGGATACAATTGAAGATATTAGTTTAACTGCGAGAGCTATTCTTTATGGCTGGCAGGCAAACTTATATTTGCCAGGACTTACTCCATTCGAGCATTGGCTCGAGAATGCAGTCTACGAAGCAAGAGAACGGATTGTATGAGTCAACATCGAAAGCATCGCGGCTACGCTTCACAGCGGATAGTCGCTGATTACCTTCAGGCTCACGGTTGGCCGTTTGCTGAATCTACCGGGGCCGGTAGACAAGGCACGGACGTCACGGGGACCGTGGGCATCGACTGGGAAGTTAAGGCACGCCGAGGCTTCCCGGTCACTGAAGCGATGAATCAAGCGGCAACAAGAATCAAAGAGGGAATCATTCCCGTCGCGGTTCTTAGGCCAGATGGTTTTGGACCTGCATCTATAGAAAATTGGCCGGCGATCGTACCTCTCAAGATTATGGTGGAGCTTTTGAGAGACGCTGGTTACGGAGATCCACGTATCGAAGGGGAAAAAGATGGGCAAGAAAAGAACAAACCTTCTGGTCTATAGCCAAGAAGTATTCACGACTGCGCATGATCAGTTCATGCTTGATCAAGAAACTTATGGTGTCACACTAGAACCCAAAGCTCTGTACAAGACTATGGCTGAGCTTGACAATTTAATCCTGAAAGCGGACAAGGCTCGCAAAGAGTTTCATTTCCGTCAACTCGAAGAGCTTACGTTCCAAATCGGTACGCTTGCTCTAGCTATCTCAACTGCGGCAGCGAAGAGAAATGAGTTAGTAGCATGACTTCACCAGCTTTAGCAGTAACCGTCGGAACAGGACGTGGATATTCACATCCTCTTACCGGCGCTGTAGTTCCATCAGTGACCACAGTTCTCAACGTTCTTGATAAGCCAGCGCTTCCGCGTTGGGCAGCAAAGAGCGTAGCTGAGTTCGCTGCTAATAACAAGAAAGCCTGGATCGATCTTCCAGAAGATGCTGCCATCGATATGCTCAAGGGTTCACCCTGGAGAACGCGTGATAAAGCTGCAGCTGCTGGAACTGATGCCCACGAGTATTGTGAGGGCTTACTCCGTGGAGAGATCGACATCAACTCACCATTTGATCCTCCAGGCCTTGGTGAAGCTGCACGGAACTTGCGTTCTATCCTGAAGACAGTTAAGCCACAGCCTTTGTCCATTGAAGGGACTGTCTGGTCTAACAAATATGGATATGCAGGTTCTTTTGACGGTATTCACATCATTGACGGAGAGGTCACTCTCGTTGACTTGAAGACATCGACCGGGGTTTACCCTGACTATTCCATCCAGCTAGCTGCGTACAAGTATGCTGAGAACATTCTCCTTACTGATGGGACTGAGATCCCCGTGCCTAAAATTACGCGTTGTCAAATATGGCACGCGCCAAAGGAAGGCACTGGCAAAGTAGTTGACATGGATGTCACTGAAGCTGAATTCGGCGTCTTCCTAGCTGCGCTTGAAGTATTCAAGTGGAAAGCTGAGCGTTCTAAGAACGTCATCGGCAAGCAGCAAAAAATATAGGCTTGCACATGCAAGAAACAAACTCAAACACAAACGAAAGAAGGGAAACACCATGTTCACACAACCAGCAAACGGCGGCGGCGGGTTCTTCAAGCCTGCGGAGCACAACGGTCATCTCGTATTGTTTACCGCAGTCAAATCATCGTCGAAGCGCTTTGATACTCTCCGCAACGGGGAGATCGACGAGTTTACAGTCGATTTCGTGGACCTTGACGGTTCAGGAGAACTCAACACTGACGTCAAAGTCGGACACGTTGGCATTACTAACAAGCTCAAAGTCGGTACGACAAACGTTCTTGCGCGAGTTGGAACAGTCGATACAGGCAAGGGTAATCCAGCCTGGGTCCTCAACAACTTCGAGAATGCTGACGTTGCTCGCGCTCAAGCGTGGGTTGAAGCATCCAAGAAGAACGCGTTTGCGCAACCTACTGCGCCGGTAGCTTCTGCTCCAGCAGCTGCAGCAACACCAAATATCAGTGGCATGAGCCAAGCAGATATTCAGGCGCTTATGGCGCAACTTGGAGCGACGCCAGTAACTCCACAGTTCTAATCGGGCAAGCCGAGAGCTCAGGGCCGTCACCCTGAGCTCTCTCTTAATCTAAGGAGAAAAACATGTTTATTGCAATTTCGCTAGTTGTCGGAGTCGTTTGGGGTTGGGCCGCTTGTTCGTTTTATCGTGAAGCTCGTATGCATAAGGAGCTAAACAACGAATGGGTCGATTTCCTCCGGACGATTGCGAGCAACGATGAACAGTAAAGTTAACTATAGATTCGTTACAACACTCATGACGGCCGCGGCGGTATTCTTTGCCTTCGGAATGTACATAGATAGACCAACAGTAAAGATCGTTAAACAACAGCCAGTTGTTCAGCTTATACCAGCAACAGATGCAGCTTTTCAGGTAAACGAAGCAAGATATTTTGCTTATCAGCTTCTGACCAGAAGTCAATTTGATTGCCTGGATTACATCATCACAAATGAGTCACACTGGAATCCTTTAGCTAAGAACCCAACAAGTTCAGCCAAGGGAATCGGTCAGCTCTTGAAGTCAACGTACGAAAATATGGGAATGAAATACAGCGCAGATCCACGCTCGCAGGTCGTTGCCACGTTAGCATACATCGCCCGTTGGTATGGATCAGGCGGACCTTGTGCAGCGAAGGCGCACTGGGTAATTAACCACTGGTATTAGAAGGGGTTTTAATGCCAAATTATATGTTAGCAATTTTATCGTTTGTTCTTGGCTGGCTTGTTTCATTCCTACAGAATCGAAACTAACATGCCAACATACGAATATAAATGTAGCAAATGTCAAATTACGTGCGAAATAGTCGCAAGTGTCTCAGAGCAAGCCGCACCACGTTGTGAGTGCGGTGAGCTTATGGGAAAGATATTTTCAGCACCAGGAATTGTATTTAAGGGGGATGGATGGGCAGGAAAGAGTTAACATGGGACGACGTTCGTCAGATTCGCGCGGAATATAAAGTTGTCAAGAACAAGGCGATTAACGTCATTGAGCTTGCTCAACGTTACGGCATACCTCAGGAACGCGTTCGCAAGATAGCTAAGGGACACAAAAATGTCGCATGAACCTTTATGGATGAGCGGCAAAGGTTCTGCTGCAGAAGATGAAGTTGTCGAAGTAGATATTTGGGACAAAGCTGACGAGGCTTACGACCAATTAAAAGAAGATTAAAAAGAAAGGGAAAAAATGACGATTGTCGTCGTAAATGAATCTAAGTCGGTGACAACACCGCAAGCTTTAGCTATTACTAAGGGTCTTCAATACTTTAGTCAACAAGTAACAACTGCATGGAATCTGCCTGCAAATCTTCTGACCTTTGCTGCAGCTCGAGATCCAAAGTCATGGAACGTTTGCATCGTTGATGAGTTTCCAAATCCAGCAATGACTGCAACCGCCTATGGTTATCATGAACTTGTTAACGGATTACCTATCGCGTATATCAGAGCTAATTGTTATGGCAAGCGCAACCCACTTGGTACTTACATTAAACCTCTTATTGTTCGCGGCAAGCAGATCACTAAACCGATCATGACCCCGGGAATGTTCTCCGTTATCTGCCATGAACTTGCTGAAATGCTGATCGATCCGGACATCAACAAAACATCTAGGGATTTATTGGGCAGAAATTGGCTCATGGAAATCTGCGATCATACGGTTGGTCAATTTATTATCACATTGGATAACGGCGTAGCTGTAGCTCCAGACTTCACGACTCCTTCGTTCTATGATGTCAACGGCAAAGCGCCGTTTTCATACATGAATGTCCCGACGAAGCCTTTTATGATGCCGCTCGGCGGTTACGGCTATTACATCAACGCCAACGGCGCAACGGTAAAGCTATGAAACACGATGAATTGCTTAAAAAGATTTACTCAATGGAACTACGATACGCGAATGAAAAGCCAAGGCGCGAAGCCCTTCGTGCAGTAGTGGAATTGCATGAACCTCATGAAACTAGAGTTAGAGAAGTGTGTTTGGATTGCATGACTCCGTATCCCTGCCCTACCATCCGAGCCATTGAAGAGGAGTTGACATGATGCCTGACGAAGAGACCGCGAACGTCGAAGGTCCTTATGCTCAAGCAGCATGGGATTATCGCAAGCTTGGTTGGTCAGACGTTCTGCCGTTACCAGCGGGTAAGAAATCCCATCCGCCAACAGGTTACACTGGCAAGCGATTCTTTGATGTGTCACCTGACGCTTCGGAGATTCAAGCCTGGATCGAGACGAAAGGCAATGGGAACATTGCTCTCCGTATGCCAGCCAACATCCTTGGCATCGACGTTGATGCCTATGGTGACAAATCTGGCATGGAATCCTTAGCTAAAGGCATCGACTCATTCGGTCCCTTGCCTGAAACCTGGCGGGTAACATCCCGGGACGATGGCATCAGCGGAATTCGGTTCTATCGGGTACCGACGGGACTGCAGTGGCCAAACCAGGTTGGACCAGGAATTGAAACCATCCACCGAGGTCACCGTTACGCGGTTGTTTGGCCTTCACTTCACCCCGAAGGTCGCACGTATCGCTGGATCGGGCCAGAGAACCAAGACACCATCGGCGCAGGCCCAAATCTGGACCTACTTCCAGAGCTACCTGCAACCTGGGTCCAAGGTCTTACCAAAGGTCAATTAGCCACTCCTGCGACTCAGCGCCTGGACACTGATGCCGAAGAACTTGCCGTCGCTTTTGCCGAATGGTGTACTCCGGGCATTCCGTGCGCCATCGTCAATCGAAAGCTCTACGACATGGAAGAAGCTTTATCCGGTCGTATGGGTTCTCGTCATGACGCAGTTCGCGACCTGATGTTGGGACTGTTGCGCCTCGGGCAATCTGGGCACGAAGGTGTCGGCTATGCACTCCAGCGTGTCGGCCAAGACTTCGTCACCATCATCGGGCAAGACCGGGGAACAACCTCGGCCGAGCTAGAGTGGAAGCGCATGTTGCTCGGCGGTATCTCGATCATTCTTGCCAAGATGCAGCCAAAGGAACAGTGCAACGGCAAAGACTGCGACGGAAAGATGCGCGGACTTGAGTTCAGCGTCGAGGAGTTCTTGGCTCCGGATAGTAAAACCGTCCAGGCTGACCCTGAGCTACCCGAAGCTGAAACCTCGATCTATGCCGACCTTGAATGGCTACTTCGCGGAACTCCACCAGCTATCGAGCCACCTGCCTGGGTCAAACGTTCCGACGGGACTGCCTTGTTCTACAACGGCAGAATCAACGGCATATTCGGCGACCCTGAGACAGCGAAATCGTGGCTCGCGATGTGCGCGGTCGTCGAAGCGCTGCACCAGAACCGCCGCGCTGTGTACCTTGACATCGACCATAACGGTTCGGCTGAAATAGCTATGCGCTTGGTGGCTCTTGGAGCTCCGATCGCCTGCATTGCCAACCCGAACATGTTCAAGATAGCTGAACCTGAAGATCTTGACGGTCTTCGGCTATTTATCCACGACATGATCGAATGGAAGCCCGAAATTGCTGTCGTGGACTCTGTCGGTGAGCTGGTTCCTATGTTGGGACTGAAGTCCACTGACAACGACGACATCACCAAGGCACTCCGAGCTGTCTGCAAGCCACTTGCTCACACAATTGGCGCCTGCGTCATCACAATTGACCACTTACCGAAGGGTATTGACGCCAGACAGTCAGGTTATGCCATCGGCGGAACTGCCAAGAAACGTGCCATCGACGGGACTTATCTCTCGGCGGAGGTACTGATGGCTCCAGCGCCTGGAAAGCTCGGAAAGATCAGCCTGACCATCGAAAAAGACCGTAATGGTGGACTTCGATCAGTTTCGCCAGGAAAGCACGCAGGAACGTTCGTTTTGGACTCCCAGGACACCACGAAGACCAAATGGAGCATCGACATGCCTTCCATGTCCAGCGACGGCCGGATGCGTCCTACGGTGCTTATGGAGCGTGTTTCCCGGTTCGTTAATGACTGGTCGGGGGACGAAGCTCCGTCCCGAAACGAGGTCATTAAGGCTGTCAAGGGTAAGGATCAGGCCGTCGGTTTAGCTATCGACATCCTGGTCGAAGAGCTATTTTTGACCGAATCCCGGGACGGCGACTCGCGTAATTCCGCTCGCCGCCTCGGGTTCGTGAAGCTCTACGACGCCAAAACTGACCCACTTTCGGACAGCTTTTCGGCCGGTTTTAGCCAGCCAGACTGGGGGGTTGCTCCCGCTGCTCCCAGTTACTCCCAGTTCCTCCCAGGAGCAACCTCTGAATAGTGAGTTTTAGGTTACTCCCGCTGCTCCCGTTCCTCCCTAGGGGGAGGAACGGAGAGGGAGCAACCAAAAACATTCAGACAACAACTTAAACAACCAAAAATCCAAAAGTTCCTCCCGGAGGTTTTTATGTCAGAGCCATTAAAAACAACAGCGCTGGAAGAGGCGGTCTGCCCGAAATGCAAAGCCAATGTTTGGGACTGCCACGCTGGCGGGTTCCGAGTCAAGCTCAACCGGCTTCTGATGTCGAAATACGAGGAGCTTGAAAACCTGCTACGAGGTGGGTCAAGTTTCCAAATCACCACTCGGTATGGAAATGCTGAGGCAAAGCTACGACTTCCCGAAACAATTAAAAAAACCATCAACGATCCTCAACCCCTGGTCGTCTCGCTTCATGACTGCAAAGGAGAACCAAAAAATGCCACGCTCCCGTTCTGAGCTTATGGAACGTCTCATCGACGACGTTTCCCACCTAGCGCGATACTACGAACACCGGGAATCCATGGATAATGGTAAGACGCATGTTTCTAGGCATCCAGGACTGATAGAACAGCTCTACGAGGACATTTATGAGGCTTCGTCTGGCCCTGAAGGTGAAAGTGTCTCTAAATCAATCCTCGCCAGTTCTAGAGCACCTATAGCCGACGATATGCTCGGATTATTGGTGACCGCAGCGCAGATCAGCGTGAATCTGAGCGTTATGGCCGGTGGAAACGTATTCTCGGACATCAAAGAGAACTTTTATCAGCTACCGAACCTGCTGATTAACGCAACTGACGAGCTCGTCGAACATGTTTCGGATCAAGTTCATACTTTTCGCAATGAAGCGGAGCTAAAACTGACCTGGAAAGACAAACCTAGACGAATTAAGGGTTTTTGTCCAGCCTGCGGCCAAAAGAACGCAATTATCGTCAGTATGGACAGTCATGGACCAATTTCAGCAAAATGTACAAAATGTGAAGCTGTTTGGGGCAAGGAAACGATGGGAGTTCTCGCCGGTAGCCTTCACGAAACACCGAAAAAGCAAAGTCCGGACAATTTAACATAATTTGGACATTTATGGTATAAATATCCCCGGCGGGGTGTCTTTAGGGGAAGAAGAGACCCTGCCACTACCATTTAAGGGGAAAAATGAATGACTACAATCGCAGCCATTCAGACCGAACATTTCGTCGTAATTGGAGCTGATTCACAAAGCTCTGGTGAAGACGGATTTTCAATTGACATTCCTGACGGAAAGATTTTTAACAACAACGGCGTTATCATCGCTGGCGCAGGTGCAGTTCGCGGAATAAATCTTTTACAACATAATTTTGTCGCACCGAAAATTGGTCGAGCAAATACTGATCGCTATATTGCGAAAACTTTAATTCCAGCAATGAGAAAATTATTTGATGAACATGGTTACGAAGTAAAGCGTAACGATTCATCCGCAGAAAATGACAACATCTGGATCGTAGCTATTAACGGCGAATGTTATCGAATTGACGAAGATTATTCGTTTGAGCGAACAAACAATAACGTTTATACAGCAGGTTCTGGAGAACGATTTGCAACAGGTGCGATAGAAGCTTTGATTCATAGCTTTGATTTGTCTATTGTTGGCGATGTAGAAATACTTATCAAGAATGCGATCAGCATTGCAGCGAAGTATGACGCATTTACCGGTGGAGAAATTAAAACAGTTATCCAATTACGCTGATGCGCAAACCATGTATTAACTGCGGTCTACCAGGACCGAATACACGATGCGATCGCTGCGCTAATCAGTACTTGATCGATCATCCACCACGACCAAAGCGCAATACAACAGAACGTGGTTATGGTAGTCAGTGGCAAGCGATACGACGCACCGTATTAGAACGAGATCAGTGGACATGTTACATCTGTGAAAAACATTTAGTTGGTTCTGATGCAACAGTCGATCACGTCGTAGCAATCTCTAAAGACCGGTCGCTCGCATTAGCCCCAGCTAATTTAAGAGCATGCTGTAGATCATGCAATAGCCGCAAGCAGAATAGATAACATTACGCACTACCACGCGCAGACATGCGGCGGGCGCCACCACTATCGTTTTTTCTAAAAAATCGCCTCATGAC
>Ga0164296_1003654_pt1 | contig 14409 bp, 10 predicted proteins | sample GEODES057metaG_FD_113533 | JGI IMG/M metagenome (GOLD analysis project Ga0164296, IMG submission 113533) | Dystrophic lake water microbial communities from Trout Bog Lake, Wisconsin, USA - GEODES057 metaG | ecosystem: Environmental > Aquatic > Freshwater > Lake | place: USA: Trout Bog Lake... | reverse complement strand
TACTACAACAACCAGCGCAAGCACTCGGCCATCGGCTACCTCACCCCCAACCAGTTCGAAACTCAGCACATCAACCTCAACTAATTAAGCGTCTCTGGTCCAATATTGCGTTGCACCTCACTTTTCAGATGGAACCAGCCAACCACGGCTGAACTGTTCCTTGCGCTCCAGCGCTCTGCATCCATCAATCCTGCCCACCCAAATCCCCTCCCCTGACCATGATCAAACTCACCGGCATCGCAGACGAAGCAGGCGCATCTTTGGATGTGCAAATCCAGGCCCATCAAGAGCTCGGCTGGGACAGCATCGAGTCACGCGTCGTCGAGTTTGATGGCGTGAAGGGCAATCTGCATGAGATCCCCGAGGCCGCCTTCGACAAGGTCGTCGCACGCTTGGCCGAGAAAAACATGAAGGTCAGCGGCTTCGGCTCCCTCATTGGCAACTGGGCCAAAAAAATCACCGACGACTTCAGCATCACCGAAGCTGAGATTAGTCGTGCCATCCCGCGCATGCAGCGCCTCGGCGCCAAATTGATCCGCGTCATGAGCTACGCCGTCTGCAAAGACGAAAGTGGCAAGGATCTAGAGGAGCAGTTTGCCCCCGAACGCATCAAGCGCATGAATGAAGTGAACAAACGCTTCGCCGATGCAGGCCTCACCGTTGTCCATGAAAACTGCATGAACTGGGGCGGCATGAGCCCCACCTACGTGAAGCGCATGGCCGAAGCCGTGCCCGGAATGAAGTGGGTCTTTGACACCGGCAACCCCGTCTTCATCGACGACCGCGACAAACCCGGCCACAAACAGGACGCCTGGGAAATGTACCAAGCCGTGAAGCCATTCATGGCCCACGTTCACGTCAAAGACGGCATCTGGGACAAGGCCAAGAACGACGCCGTCTACACCTTCCCCGGTGAAGGCGAGGGCCAGACCGAACGCATCATGAAGGATCTCGTAGAGACCGGCTACAACGGCTACATCAGCATCGAACCACACGTGGCCGTCGTCTTCCACGGTGCCGGAGCTGCGGATGATCTCTCCCCAGAGCAGAAGGCCAAGGAGCAGTACGACAGCTACATCAAATACGGCCGCATGCTGGAAGCCCTCCTGACAAAAGTGGGTGCCAAGCTGAGCTGAGCAGTGAAACAGAGGGACCAAGATGGTCCCTCTCCTTGCTCAAACCTCAAACACGCCCGTTCCGCCAGCGAGAAACATCTCCCAGTCGCGCACCCGGTGGTGGTTCTTAATGAGGTGAGTCACGGGAACCTCACGCGGCACCGCCGGACGACGCAGGAGCTTCAGTCCCGCCTCCTCCGGCAGTTTGTTGCCTTTGCGGCTGTTGACTTTGCGGTCCGCCAGCACGCAGTTTTCCCAATTGCTCGCCCCTCCGCGAGAGACGGGAACGATGTGGTCGATATTGCCCTCATGCGGACGCAGCTTGCGGCCCGTGTACTGGCACATGCCGCCATCGCGTTCCCAGATCGCTTTCGCGCAGAATTTGGGGCGGCGCTTGGGCACTTTGTCAAAGCGGGCCAGCACCAGCACGGAAGGCACGCGCACAGGACCGTGAACAGTTCCAATGCTGTTGTCACCTTCGCGCACCTCAAGCTTCAACCAGTCTTCCCAAGTCACGGGCCGCATGTCGCCAGCTTCGTGGATGTCGAGTGCGGTCGCATTGCCCGCCGCCATCATGCTAAAGGACTCCACGGGCGTTTTAGAGTCGATGGCCTGCCAGTGCCGATTCAGCACCAGTACGGTCGTTTTGGTCAACGTTTCATTCATGCACAGCTCCTAAGTTGGAATTTCGGCACGAAGGAACTCACACGCTTGGTGATCGTTCCTTGATGTTGGGCCACTATGCTGGCGAGTCTTCGCCATTTGCCAAGTGCCAAGATCGTTACCGCGCCCAAATAGATAAAATGCCGCCGGGTCACCCCGGCGGCACAGGTCATTTGGCCAAAAACATCTCCCAGTCCCGCACCTGATGCGTGTTGCGGATCAGGTGGGTGACGGGCATTTCGCGTGGCACGGCAGGTCGTCGCAGCAGCTTCAAACCAGCCTCTTCAGGCAGCTTGTTGCCTTTGCGGCTGTTGACGCGCTTGTCCGCGAGGACGCAGTTGTCCCAGGACGTGGGCCCGCCACGAGAAAGCGGCACGACGTGGTCGATGTTCCCTTCGTGCGGGCGCAGCTTGCGTCCGGTGTACTGGCACAGGCCGCCGTCACGTTCCCAGATGCCGCGCACGCCGAACTTCGGCCGTTTCTTCGGCACTCTGTCATAACGGGCCAGCACCAGCACGGACGGCACCCGCACCGGACCGTTGACGGTGCCGATGGCGTTGTCGCCTTCACGCACCGGGAGGCCCAGCCATTCCTTCCATGTCACCGGACGGATGTTTCCGTCCGCTTCGATGTCGAGCGCTGTAGCCGCGCCGGTGGCGATCATGCTGAAGGCCTCCAACGGCGTTTTCACGGCGATGGCCTGCCAGTTGCGGTTGAGCACCAGGACGGTGGATTTGGTGAGGAGGTCTTTCATACCTTTCTTGAGGTTCGTTTTTCAATCTTCTGCTTTCTCTCCAGCCGGACACATCTTGACGATGCGTGGCTCAAACTTGCCGAGGACTTCGACAAGATCCTTCTGCGCGGCCATGACGCTGTGGATGTCCTTGTAAACACCCGGCACTTCATCAAGACCGGCGCTGAGCAGCTCGACACCGGCGGCGGCGAGTTCTCTCTTCACGTTGCCCCAGGCAAAGCTCTGCAGGGCCTTGCTCCGGCTCATCACACGGCCTGCGCCGTGCGATGCGCTGTGGAGTGACTCGGGCTTCCCCTTGCCACGTACCACAAAGCCTGGCGTCGCCATCGAGCCCGGGATCACTCCCAGCACGCCTGCGCCTGCAGGTGTCGCACCTTTGCGGTGCACGATGACTTCACGGGATTCACCGTTCACCACATGCGTTTCCTTCCATGCGAAGTTGTGGTGGTTCTCGATGTCAAGCATGACATGAGCACCCACCTTCTTCGCGATGTGCTTGTGGATCAGCGCATGGTTCGCCGCCGCGTAGCGCCCCATGAGGTTCATGGCTGCCCAGTATTCCTGACCGGCCTCTTCCTCAAAGGTGAGCCACGCGAGGTGTTTCATCTCGTTGGGCAAATCGTAGCGTCGATCCATGGCGATGCGGCTGTAGTGCTGGCACACCTGCTCCCCCGCACCGCGTGAACCGCTGTGCGAAAGCAGCGCGATGTACTCGCCCGGCTTGATGTCGAAACCGGACTCCTTCAACGCGACGGCTTCATCTGCCGAAACGGTGAAAGAGCCAAACTCCACAAAGTGGTTTCCCGAGCCGCTCGTACCCAGCTGCGCCCACGCCTTGTCTTTGTGACGACGGGTGATCGGAGACACGCTCCAGTCCTCGTCCATCACATCGTGCTGGCGGCGCTGCTTGAACTCACAGCCCATGCCAAAGCGGGTTTCGTCTTCGATGATGTTCGCCAGGCGGTCCTTCTGACCCGCGATGGTGCTGGCCTTGCGGTCATAGACCGTGAGACGCATGCGGCACGCGATGTCCACTCCGACGGCGTAAGGGATCACACAGCCCTCAGTCGCCAGCACACCACCAATTGGCAGTCCGTAACCGAGATGTGCATCCGGCATGAGCGCTCCCGCCACGGAGACGGGCAGCGCACAGGCGTTCGCCATCTGCTGCACCGCACCCGCTTCGAGTCCGACTCCCCACTGATGCCAGGGCCGCAAGCGCGTCACGCTGCCTGTAGGCAGGCGCATAGAGATCACGCGCGAAAGCCTCACGCAGGGGGTCGCCCAGAAATGACTCCGGCTTGGCGATGACCGCGCCGAGTTCTTCTTCCAAGCGCGCAGATTCGCCGCCCTGAGCGATGAATTTCGCGATGAATTCCATGCCGGTTTTGAGTGCTGAGCCCTGAGGCACGCCGAGGCGGATGAGATCTTGAGTTTTCATGATATTAAAAATAGAAAGTTCTAAACGTGTGGTCACGGACTTCCCGGCAGCGGTGTTCGTTCTTTGAGTGGAAAAATTGCAGCCTGGAAGGAATTGGAATCCTTCCAGGCTGCGGGTCGGCAATAAGTGATCCGTTACGACTTCAAGGCGTAACGCCGGAAGAAGATGTCGAGTTCGTCCAGGTCACCCAGGGCGTCCTCGGGATCGCTCAATGCCTTGAGCCTTTGCAACTCCGCGACAATGAAGGGCGAAAGCACGGCATCGGGCGCAGACTTGCTGAGTTCATCGCCGGCGCGCTTGCGGACCAAAAGCCCCTCAAGAGCCAGCCGGACTTCGAGCTCATCGAGCACGGCATCGACCAGTTCCTGAAAGAGCATGGGCACCTGACCCAGCGAACGCTCGATCCAGCGGCACGCCAGCAGTGGCCGGAAGACATAGAGATATTTTTTCAGGCTGACCTGATCCCTGCCCTCCAGATAGCCCTTCCAGTTGCCGGAGGCCATGTGCAGGTAATGCGCAAAGCAGCGTCGTGGCGAATAAAACATCCCGGCCAGTTCCTCGAATTCGCGGGTGAAGTCTGGATCGTGATGATACACGACGGGGGATTTCATCCATTCAAGAAGCGGTGGATTGCTTTTCCGCAGCAGGCGCAGCGCCTTGCGCAATTCCCAGCCACTGACATCGAGCTCATCGCAAAGAGGCTCTTCGATCACGTCGCGCCGGCTCTCGATGGAGAGATACCATTCGCGACGATGCACGTACAGAAAGCGTACATCGTAATCGCTGTCGTGTGAGGCAAAACCCCAGGCACGGCTGCCGCTTTCGCAGGCATACAGCACCCGGACGTCCTGCTCTGTTTCGAGACGGGTGAGCGCATTGTGGACACGCTGAAAGACTTCGTTGTTTTGCATGGTGAACCTCCTTTCTAATGAGGTGAGTAAAATGAAAAGCCCGCCGCCCGGAATGGGCGGCGGACCTGGTGTGTTGTTGGTGCTACAGCTCCATAGCTTCGATCATGCGGATCAGTGCGCCTGGGTCGGAATCCAGCAGCTTCAGAGTCTCCAGCGTTTTGTCGCTGAAGCCGGCCAGGCAGCAAACCTGGCGCTCTGGGAACTGCAGGGAACCGTAGCCGGTCAGGTCAAAGCTGAACACTTTCGGATCGCAGCGGTGGCGCGCCTTCCAGCAGCGGAATGTTTCCACGGGTGCGTGGTGTCCCACCCAGCCCTGCATGTCAGAGAGGATGATGACACGGTCATACGCCCGGTCTGCGCACTGGAAGATGGAATGGAAACTGGTTCCCGCCGACTGCGCCTGGCCTTGCAGCCATTGCGCCAGCGAGAGCGTGCTGTCGCGCTTGTTCAGCGTGACGTATTTGGCGCTGTCGCTGAAGAGCATGATGTCGGCATCGTTCGCCTTGAGCAGCGTGGCGGCAAAGAGCGAACCGATTTGCAGTGGGCGACCCATCATGGAAGCAGAGCCATCCAGCGCGACAAGCGTGCGGCCTGGGAAGGATGGCACGTTGGCGAGCGAGATGTCCACGGCATCGCTGAGGGCTGCCAGTGCATCGGCAGCACGCGGCAGGTTGCTGGCCTGCACGGCGTCGAGGGCCGTCTGGAAACGGAACGGCAGCACGAGCGATTTGCGGATGAGTTTTTCATCGCGCAGCATCGCCAGCGCCTCGTTCACGGCTTCTGGAGCGGACTCGATCACGTTGCGCAGGTTTCGCAGCAGGGCGAAGTAGCCCAGCTTCCGCGTGCGAATGAGTTCCGACCATGCTTCGCGTTTCAGCGAGGCGAGATCTTCATCATTCTGCGCAGCGGCACCAGCCTGCGTCAGCTTGGTTTCCCAAGTTTCGGCTGCGGCCAGGGTGCCCTTGACGAGCTTGCCCAGCGCCTCGGTGGCAGGTGGGTGAACGAGATTCACGACATCGACCAGCGAAAGCTCGGCACTGTCCTTGCGGTATTTCGCGAGCTGATACTCGTCGAAACGTGCGAGAGCGCGGCCAAGACCTTTCTTGAGCGAATTCGGAATCACTTTGCCATGCGAACCGCGATAACACGCAAGGATCTCGATGGCATCATCCGGACGATGCACGACACGGTCATAAAACCGCGCCGTCCACGCCTGCCCCTTCACGCTTTTGGCCAGCTCCGCCGCAGCGAGGTGGCTGACACTTCGCATGCCGGCGGATTTGCGGGCATAAAGCGCGGCCTTGGCGACGAAGCATTTGTCACTCTGCGCGGAGATCAGCTCCCGCAGTCGCTGCGCGGTGGCATCGCCGCTGCGGTAGAACTCATCCTTGAGCATGGACGTGAGCATGAGGGAGGCGAGTTCGAGTTTAGGCGACTCGGTGAAGGCCTCGCCACCCGCGAGGTTGAGCGTGTCAGCGCGCGGGCGTTTCTTGAGGAAGTTAAATTTCATGATGTTGATTTGCTGGGTGGAATGCGGAGGAAGTTTGCCAGGGAGACCGGCTCGTAATGAGCCGCCTGATGGCTGGAAGGCCGTCTCAGGTCCCGAAGTAACCCCGGCGTCACTGCCGCATGGTGTGCTTGATTTCGGAAAAGGATTTGGGGAGAAAGGTGACCGGAGAACGGATGCGTTAACATCCAGCTGCTCTACCATTGAGCTACAGATGCCTGTGGGCACCCGGCAGGACTCGAACCTGCAACCAGCCGATTACGAGTCGAAGTAACTCCAGTCTCACTGCCCCAAAATGGAATCGCGGAGAAAAGCAGACAGGCTCTAACTGAGAAAGCCGGGAATCGAACCCGGGTCCGGCTTTCGCCGAACCCCAACTCATGGGCATTCGCACTTCAGTTTATGTTTGGAGCGAAGAAATCCTGTCTTCACTGCCGCGAAATTGAAAAAAGAGAATCTGAGGAGAAAGCCGGCCAGGGCTTCACCCTGTTGCCAGGATGATGGGATTTGAACCCATGATTTCCGGAGTATCCCCGGCCTCACTGCCTCAGAGTCGTGTACTAAAATGAAATGCGTGCGGCACACTTGCAGCATGCCGCACGCACAAGGATTGAACGTATTGGATTGAATCAATCGAGGAAGGCCAGATTGCTGCGCGAAGGAGCACGGTGCTCCTCGTTCATCAATACCTGGTGCCAGTCGTGAAGCACGATGGTGGCATGGTCGGCATGACGAATCGCACCCCGGGCATAGACACCCGGATTGCGACGCATGGTCTGCCATATCCACTTCTTGGCAGCAGGGTTTCGGCGGATCAGTTTGGCATACTGAGCCTCCGAGATGCCCTGCGGATGCTGTCGATTGACATAGACCACTTCGCCGCCAGTGCGGAAGAGCTGCTCAACGAGGTGCGGCTTGCTGCCGCCTCCGCGTGAGATGGGCTCGTGACGCAGGATGAGCTTGGGATCGACGGCCAGTGGTTTTTCCACGGGCACGAAGAACCACTCACCCTGACGACGGAAGGCCGAGTTGTGCCGAGTGTTGGCCTGGCGGGCATTCAGGTTCTTGCGAGCCTGCGCCTGGCGTACGGGAGCTGGTTTGAGCGCCTCCTTGGCCTGCACCACGGTGGATGCAGTGCCTGGAACAGCGGCGACAAACCATTCACGCTCATCGTGACCGCACAGAAAGCGATCCTTGCGTTTGCTGTCCTCGTTTTTCACGAGGAGCAGCAGGTGGCGGTTGTCCTCCTGCTTGTTCAGCAGGGAGAACTCCACCTCCGCAAGGCTCACGTCATCGCCGCGAAGGGCGAAGAACTGTCCATGACGGTCATGACCGATGTCGAGCGAGTATCCCGAAGAGTTACCCCGGTTTCGAACCGGAGCCTCCACACGAAGCCGTGCACCGATGGATTCAAACGCACATTCGAGATGTTCGAGTTTCATAAAGGAATCATCGAATCATCATCCGTTCGATCTGCCCGCGAACAGGCACGCTGGACGGATGTGACAGCGATCTTCCAAACAAGGATGACGCCAGCGGGAAGATGCGCTGACTAGTTGGTATGTGTGTTCATAGGATTGGATGGGTGTTGAAATGAAAAATTGCGGAGGAAGTCGAACGAAGTGTTGAACAGCCGGTTTCCCGGCCGTTCGGCAGGACTCGAACCTGCTGCCACCTGTTTATCACAAGTGCTCTACCGATGAGCTACGAAGTAACTCCGTTCTCACTGCCGCAAAAGCATGGTCGCCCATGAAGGATCTGCCCCCTCGATTTCTGGATGTAAGCCAGACGTGATGCTGTTTCACCAACAGGCGGATAAATGGTCGGTCCACAGGGACATGCACCCTGCTATGCCGGTTAAAAGCCGGCTGCTTCGCTGTCTAAGCTTTGGACCGAAATGGCACCCACGGCGGGACTCGCACCCGCTTAGACAGATTTGAAGGACCTGTCGCGCGACGACTTTGCATTCGTGGGCATTTGAAAAATGGCGGAACGCCGAGGACATGCTCCTCATGCCGTACGATGGCGGCACGATCTTGTTAGCAACAAGTCCCGGCTCGCTGGTCCGGTTGACGTTCCGTGTTAAATGGTACTCCCGGAAGGACTTTCGCCCCCAGCCTCCGCGTTCGAAGCGCGGTGCTCTATACATTGAGCTACGGGAGCATTGAAGAAGTGTCTCCGGCAGGATTCGCACCTGCGACCTGCTGATTCGTAATCAGCCACTCTTTCTACTGAGCTACGGAGACGTAAATGGTGCCCATGGCAGGACTCGCACCCGCACTGGACCGCTTCTGAGGCGGTTGTCTCTGCATTGGACTACATGGGCATGAAATGGGCGGCCCTGGATGGATTCGCACCATCAACACTGCGCTTCAAAGGCGCATGCTCTGCTCATTGAGCTACAGGGCTATTTTGAAATGGTCGGTCCGGCTGGCATTGCACCAGCACCTTCCGGGTTATGAGCCCGACGCTCTACTGTTAAGCTACAGACCCATGAAAATGGTCGGATACCCCGGTGCTGCCCCGGGCGTGTCTTGGTCCCAAACCAAGCGAGAACGGCTGGCTCTCTCGTATCCGATAAAATGTTGGACGTGCGCCCCGGACTCGCACCGGGTAATGTGGACTTGCAAACCACTGGCTCGACGACTTCGCCGTGCGCACGAATTGAAATGGTTCCCTCAGCCGGTTCTGCCCCGGCGCCGCTTCGTTCACAACGAAGAATGCTGCTGTTACACTATGAAGGGTGTGTTGAAATGGATCCTCCGGTGAGATTCGCGCTCACATGAACCTGTTTACAAGACAGGTGCCTTTCTGAGTCGGCCACAGAGGAATTTGAAAATGGTGCGGCATGTCGGTGCCGCCCCGACGCGCTCTGTTTGGAAGACAGAAATGCTTGCTGTTACATCAATGCCGCAATGAAAAGTGGTCGCTGGAGTTGGTAGCGCGCCAACCTGGTCGGATTTTCAACCCGCTGCTCATCTGTCTAAGCCATCCAGCGTTCTATGAAAAATGGTCCCTCGGCGTGGTGACGCGCCACGGTCTGCCGGTTATCGACCGGCTGCTCTGCTGTTGAGCTACAGAGGGATGAAAAAATTGGCGGAGCACCAGAGAATGCCTGGCGCGATAGCGCATCATTTAAGCGCTCGGCGCATTTAGCATGGCCTCGGAAGAGGCAATCGCACTCTGGACGCCTTTATGGGGCGCAGCGGTTTTCGGGACCGTTTCCTCGTCTATGCCGGACGTACTCCTTTAAAAAGTGCCCACACCAGGAGTCGCACCTGGAACCACGGCCGTTAGAAGCGGCGTATGCATATTCTATTACACCTTGTGGGCATGAAACTGGCTCCTCAGGTTGGCTTCGCACCAACACAGCCGCTTTAACAGAGCGGCATCCTGCTGTTAGATCACCGAGGATTCTGAAATGGTGGACGAGGACGGTAACGCTCCGTCTCTTACCGGGTGCAAACCGGTCGTGCGACTTTCACACTGCAAGCCCTTTGAAACTGGCGGTCGAGACGGGTGCTGCCCCCGCTGTCTCCTCCCTGACAAGGAGGCGAGTCTGCTGTTACTCTTCACGACCAATGAATGGAGGCAGGGGCCGGAGTTGCACCGGCTAAGCGTGCTTATGAGACACCCTGGAGCACTGGCTCTCCCTGCAATTTGAAAAATGGTGCGGCGTCACGGTAATGCTCCGTGGAGGGCTCAATGAGCACTGGGGTTACAATCCAGGTCGCCTCTTTAACGATCTACCGCCGCGTTCTTGATTTGGAATAAAATGGCACGGCGGGTGAATGCCATGCCGCGTGAGCGGCTATCGCCACGCAAAGCCTATTGGCATGGCGCGCAGCGCAATATCGCGCCCACATCTTCGGGTTTTGGAGACCCGTGCATTGCTTGTCTGCCACCGCCGCATTGGAAAATCTTCCCGTTCTGCCATTCAAGGACACGGAGACAGTCATGCCACTGTACACTCTCCCAAGGTTACACCACTTGTTACCGTGCTCCGCGCCCTTGAATGGCAGATCAGCCTCGTGGTGAGGTGATCTGCCAAATAAAGAACGAACACCGCTGCCACGCACGGGATGGAGTGTTGGTCACTCCATCGCTGGCGTCGCACCCGCAGGTATTTCACGGCGGATGTTTCGGTGTTTATGGCACACCTCCCGGGGAAGCCGTTTCGTGATGTCAAAAATGGGCAATAAATTCCAGCATTCCTCGCCTCGGCGTAGGAATATTGCGTATTCGATGACTGCTTCAGTTGACATTCGGTAGGAGGGTGCAAACCTGTCTTCAGGTCTTGCTCTGGCGTCTATAAACGACTCCTCCCGGAGTCAGCTTGGCTGGCCTTGCCCCGGTGTCCGTTAGCGCGGATGCCGGGGTTTTTCGTGCTAGGGGGAAGCGGTCAAAGGACCGCGGGTTCAATCAATGATTTTGGAAAATGGATAAGTGGTTCGTTTCGCTGCAAAAGAAAAAGCCCTGCTGCCTTGGAGTGGGCGAGCAGGGCTTCCTTCGGAAACTTGGCCTTCGGGGCCTAATGGGGCGTCAAAGCGCCCTGCTCGTGATGTCTCATTTTCGGGAGACTCCAATCTTGTACTGGATAGGCGGGCATAAAGCCAAGACCTGATCTGACACACAAAATCTCTCCCCGACGCTCGGTCAGCGCGGATGAGTTAAGATGTGTCGAATTGGTTTTCATGGCTTGTGTTGAAGGTAACGAATAATGGCACGGCCTTATTAGGCCGTCAATACGATATTCTACATTTTTCTTATTGGGTCGAGTTTCAAAGGTGTTTTCACACCTAAAACTCCGACACCTCACGGAAAGGCCTTTTCCATCGCCTCCACATTCGCTTTCATCACGCTCATGAAATCCCCGCTCGCGGGCACATTACCGCAAGGATCAAACACAACGCTTTGGAGGCCAAGACCCGCGAGCTTTTCGACATTGTCTTTGCTGGGTTCGCCTTCCCAGATCATCCAACGAGCACGGAAGCCGCTGAGGACGGCATTGAGATCGCTCAGAGCCTGGTCATCCAGCACGGTGTCGGGTTCCCAGAGAACCGCTTTCAGACTCACGCCATAACGACGTGCAAGGTAGTGATAGACCGGATGCGAGGCCACCACTTGTTGCTGGGCCAGACGACGGCTGAGGGCGCTCATGCGATCATCCAGTGCTTCCAGTTCATCCTTCAGAGCTTCCGTGTTCTTGCCGATCGCCTCTTTGGACGCTGGCACCAGTTTGGCCAGCGCATCGCTCACCGCCTGCGCCTGCATGGAGGCCTGCTTGAAATCGATCCAAGTGGTAAATGCAGTGCCGTTGTGACTATGCTGACCGCCCGGGCCATGGCTGTGTGTGGTGGCATCACGAACCTCAATGAAGTTGTTGGCAAAGGCGGCGGACGTATCCACGACCTTCGACTCCGGCAGCGTGACCTTGTCAGCCCACTTGGAATAGCCGGCACCATTCATGAGAATCAGGTCGGCGTTTTGAAATGCCGTGATGGCGGCCTCGTCCGGTTGCCAGAAAGCAGGATCTTCACCCTTCGGAGCGAGCAAACGCACCTCGACGGCATCCCCTGCAATGCGCTGGGCAAAGTATTGCAGCGGGTAGTTCGCCACCAGCACCTGCGGCTTGCTGGACTTCGCCGCCGATGGAGCAGAAGCGGTCTCAGCGGCCTTTTCCGCAGGGGCATTCGCCGCAGGCTTGCAACCCGCGAGGACGATGGCGAGACATGAGAAGAGTAGGGTGCGAGTTTTCATAAGAGGTGATAGCATTTGGTAGGGCATGGGCGGTCAATCGTAAACTGACAATTCAGGCACTGAGCCGGAACTCGCCGCGCTGGAGCAGATCACGCAGTGCCTTGCGATACGGTGCAGGCATGGGCGTGGATTCAAGTTCCGCCAGGGGAATGATGCGATGCGTCGCCGGCCAGGCGCCTTCCTGTGCATGCGGTTCATGCACCCAGAGCGTGACCTTGTAACGTGTGATGCCGTAATGCATGCGCAGCAAAACAGGCGGTGGCTCATCGGCATGCATGGCGGGTAGCGCTGGCAATTTCCACAGTCCGGTGCGACGCCTGCCGGTCTCAAGCTCCAGCAGCACGCCCTCGTGAGTCTGCAAAAAAATGACCCTCTCCGTGACGGCGGTGATCTGCTGACGCGCATGCTTCACCGGCAGCGCTTCAGGATCTGTCGCACGGCACTGTGCGCGCACTGGGCAGAGATCACACGCTGGCTTGGTCGGTGTGCAGTGCGTCTGCCCGAGTTCCATGAGCGCCGAGTTCAAAGCACGCGGATCATCGGTCGTCTGCACCAGGGCTTTCGCACGTTCCCACAGCAGCTTCGTGCCTGCGGTGGAATCCACCGGCGTGGCATCATTGTAGATGCGGGACAGCACTCGGGCGATGTTGCCATCAACGATAGGCTCCGCGAGGCCAAAGGCAAAACTGGCCACCGCGCCAGCCGTGTAGGGTCCGACCCCGGGCAGTTCGAGAATGACTGCCGGGTCGCGTGGAAACACGCCGCCATGCCGCTCCATCACCTCCTTGGCCAGCCGCTGGAGATTGCGCGCCCGCCGGTAATAGCCAAGCCCCTCCCAGGTTTTGAGCACCTCCTCTTCACGCGCAGCCGCCAGTGTCTTAAAATCAGGAAAGCGTGCCAGCCAGCGGGCGTAGAATCCGCGATCCAGCACCGTCGCGATCTGCGTCTGCTGCAGCATCACTTCGGCAATGAGGATCGCGTAGGGATCGCGGGTGCGGCGCCAGGGGTAATCACGCGCATTGTGCCCAAACCAGTTCACCAGCTCTGCGGCGATAGCATGGGAATCCGGCCTGGCAGTTTGAGATGGCATCTTGTCACACTTATGAACGATCCTGCGCATTTTTCATGAGTCTTTCGCCGCTCTGTGGTTAAATTCGCTCCCATGCCAGCACTGACCAGCTACACCCACGCCCTCACCACCGGTCAGGCGGCAAAGCTGCGTACCCTGCTGGAGGCACGCGGCTTTGAGTTTCAAGCCAAACCCTACTGCCTCTACGCCGCCGCCAAATCAAAGGTGAACGTGTGCGTGTACGAGAAAGGCCCCAAGATCGTCGTGCAGGGGAAGGAGACCGAGGATTTCATCACCAACCTGCTCGAACCCGAGGTGCTGGGGGAGGCCAAACTGGGTTACGAAGAAGTCCATCATCCAGAGATGTTTCAGCCCCACATCGGCGTGGATGAAAGCGGCAAGGGCGACTTCTTCGGCCCGCTGGTCATTGCAGGAGTTTATGTCGATGGCGAAGTCGTGCGCCGCCTGCGTGATGTCGGCGCGGTGGACAGCAAGCGCATCAGCACTGATGAACGCATCTTCAAGATTGCCGCCGACATTCGCAGCATCCCGGGCATCGCCTGGGAGGTGATCGCGATTCATCCGGGACGTTACAACGAGCTCTACGCCAAATTTGGCAATCTGAACCGGCTGCTGGCCTGGGGGCACGCCCGGGTCATCGAAAACCTGCTCGAGCGCGTCCCCGGCTGCCAGCGCGCCATTTCAGATCAATTCGCCAATCCCGCCGTGCTTCAACGCGCCATGCAGACCCGTGGCAGGGAGATCGAGCTCGTCCAGAGAACCAAAGCAGAAAGCGACCCCGCAGTGGCTGCCGCCTCCATTCTGGCACGCGAGGCTTTTGTGCGCTGGCTGAAGTCCGAAGGCCAAAAGTTTGGTCTGGAATTCCCCAAAGGAGTCTCGGCAGGCGTTAAAAAAACGGCCGCCAATTTTGTAGAACAGCACGGCAGCGGCGTTTTACACACGCTGTGCAAAATGCACTTCCGGACCTCCACCGAGGTTCTCTCCCAGATAGTTTCGGATTAACCCAATAAACATACTGGGTAAATCGTAGGTAGTCATAATAATTCGGGCGCTTCGCTAAACTGGGTGGGTAAAAGCAGAAGGGATTTTGAGGTTTAGGTCTCCAGCCATCCAGTAGCAGATGGCCTTGAGGTTCTCGAAGTTACGGAAGCCGCGTGCACGACGGCGG
>Ga0164296_1003651_pt1 | contig 14412 bp, 15 predicted proteins | sample GEODES057metaG_FD_113533 | JGI IMG/M metagenome (GOLD analysis project Ga0164296, IMG submission 113533) | Dystrophic lake water microbial communities from Trout Bog Lake, Wisconsin, USA - GEODES057 metaG | ecosystem: Environmental > Aquatic > Freshwater > Lake | place: USA: Trout Bog Lake... | reverse complement strand
GTACAGACGGTACCAGGTCTGGTAGTGCTTGTCAATGCGCTGGCCACCGATGGTCAGCTCAACCGCGGCGATGGCACGCTCGGCAATCCAGCAAGCATCGGTCAGGGTGTTGTTGGAGGTCAGGTTAGTGTAAGCACCGGAGGTGGGGGTCAGGGCCACATACATGTTGCCGACCAGGTCACCGTTGCGGGCAATGGTCACGGACACACGACCGCTGGAGGCAGCAGAGCCGTTCACAGTCTGCTGGATGTTCTCCATAGCGAAGTTAGTGTGACGCTTGTACACAGCCTGGAAAAAGGTCACCTTGGGCTGACCGGTAAGGTAAACATCCTGTGCGCCGTAAGCAACCAATTGCATAAGTCCCCCTGCCATCGTGTTTGGTACTCTATATTAAGAAAAAAATTTCAGACAATTGTCCACTTAAACCCACCTGCGGACCGTGACCTATTTTTTAAGCAATGTCCTATACCTGACTCATTTGTCTTGGATGTCTTACTTGCTTCCCGTATAGTGTCAAACTCCTGGATCAATATCTTCCCGTCGAATGACCACTGCTGAAGCTTCGTAAATTTGATCATTTGCTTCTTTATGCCTTCACCTGGATTCACAAACTTCCACTGAAACCCACCGGCTGTCACTCGTTCACCGCGACAAACTTTCGATATATGAGTTCCCTGTGCCCCAGTTTCTCTCATAGCTTCTTCGACTGACTCAAATACTTTCAACATTTGTTTTCCATCCTTACTCCACTGTTGAACTGGTTTTCTGTTCACAGTCTGGAGCATCTCCCGTGTCTCTTTTGAATGGTGCTTTCCAAACATACTATGATTCTCACCTGAGCGAACTTCACTCATAAGAGCTTTCGTCTCTTCGTGAAGCACCTTATTCTTGTTACCACCTGTTTCGTAGTTGTACCCATTCGGTGCTAGTGTGTTCCTCAGAGCAATTTCATAAGTCTCAAGTTGATCTAAGCGCTCCTTCCAGTCACCCTCTTTTGGAAACTCATGAAGAATCTCAACATCAAATTGGTCCCACCCATACTTTCTAATTGCATTGTACAAGTGTCTCCGGCGACCATTCCTGACTTCAGACATGTGACCATTCAGCCTAACTTGAAAATCGTCATATGTCGTTTGTCCTATCTTACATTTGATGGAGTACACACAGGGCATCTAAATATACATGCGCGCTTTCCTTTATAACCAATTTTCTATATCAATTTTAAATGTCCGCCCGCCGCCAGCCTGCTGTCCACGCCCCAGAGCCCGATGTTCCTGAGGATGACGAGGATATCGACCTGGAAGATGAGGATGACGATATGGACATGGACCTCGGAGGCGATATGATGGACGCCCTGGGGTCTATGCTGACCACAGAGGAGGGTGACACCATCGCAACAGCCCTCGTCAGCCTGAAGGATGCCACTGAGCGTATCGCAGATAGCCTCGAGATGCAAAATAAGATTCTCGTTAAGATCCTGAGCGCAGTCAAGCCCGCTCCTCTCCCAAAGGAGGAGGCTTAAAAAAAACCACACCTAAGTATACAAGATGGGAGACCAGGTGATTATTGAACGTGAACTCACTCCAGAGCACGCCGAAGAGATTCGGAACACGAACAATAATATTGTAATTGGCACCTGGTCCCCTACAGAAATTGAGAATGAGCTCACTTCCCGTGAGACTGAACTCAATCTCAGGGCGACCCAAAACTTTGTCGTTCCTGAAATTGCGTGGAGACACGTGCTTATTCCGACAACCCAACAAAAGGACTCGGACGGATACCCAGTCAGCTTCGATCCAAAACAACTCCAGAACCAAGTACGACTTCGCCGAGACAGATTCTTCAATTTGTGCCGTGCTATCCGCGCTCAGGCGGTGCTCCTCAAGTGTGAAACCAAAACAAGCTTCGATGTCAACAAGAATGAGATGACCATCTCGGGCAGAATCTCCCGGCTTGTCCGCCTGTGGAGAAACATGAGCGAGCAGTTTAACAGCTGGATAGACAACTATTGCATCTACAACTTCCCAACAAACACAGACTATGTGGAACTTTGCCCTGAAATTGACGACAAGAAGACGAGCTACCAGGAGATTCTCCTCTTTCTCCTGTCCGAGGCGTACAAGCTCGGATACCGCCGGTACAAGGAACAGTGCTGCACCCAAATTCTCAGCAGCGGATTCGCGACACGCGCCTGGAAGCCCGTCATCGAAATCAAGGACTTTGTCTACGACGCGACCCAAAAGGAGACACAGTACGAGATGTGGAAAAACCTAACTTCCAAGGGGAACCTCGTCGCGGATGTCGTAAAGCACCTCTCATCGTGCAAGGACTATCAGTTCCCGGAAATTAAAAAGAACCGGAATGTGTGGTCCTTTTCAAACGGACTCCTCGTGGGCAAAAACTGGTCAGAGGAGAAAAAGCAGTACATCATCAAGTTTTACGAGTACAAGAGCAAGGACTATGCAAACCTGGATGGAACCATCGTCAGCTCAAAGTATTTCAATCAGGAATTCGATCCATATGAGAATATTGAGGATTGGTACCAGATTCCTACGCCACACATGCAGAAGATTATGGACTACCAGAACTTTACCGAAGATGTGAGTCGTTGGCTCTATGTGTTTTGCGGTCGTTTGTGTTTTGATGTGAATGATTTGGACGGGTGGCAAATTATCCCTTTTCTGAAGGGTATTGCCCGGTCTGGCAAGTCAACCATCATCACCAAGGTGTGTAAAAAGTTTTACGAGACGGAGGATGTGAGGACACTCTCGAACAACATCGAAAAGAAGTTTGGACTGGATTCTATCCATGACGGATTTATGTTTATTAGCCCAGAGGTGAAGGGTGACCTTGCGCTTGAGCAGGCGGAGTTTCAGTCGTTGGTTTCTGGAGAGGACCTGAGTATTGCGCGCAAGTTCAAGTCTGCCAAGAATATGCAGTGGAAGACTCCCGGTATTCTGGCGGGAAATGAGGTTCCGAATTGGAAGGACAACTCGGGGTCGGTGCTTCGCCGGTTGGCAACCTGGAACATGGGAAAGCAGGTGATGGATGCGGATCCACATCTCGACCAAAAGCTGGATGCGGAAATTCCGGCTATTCTGTGCAAGTGTGTGCGGGCATACCTCGACTATGCGGCAAAGTATTCAGACAAGGATATTTGGAATGTGCTTCCGGCGTACTTCAAGACGGTTCAGAGCCAAGTGGCGATGGTCACAAATACACTGCAACACTTTTTGGCCTCTGAAAAGGTGGTCTACGGACCGGACAAGTGCTGCCCGCAGAGAATCTTCGTACAAATCTTCAACCAGCACTGTCAGGAAAACAACTTGGGCAAGTGGAGGTTCAACCCCGACTTTTACGCAGGACCATTCAGCTCAAGGGAGATTGAAGTCAAGAATGATACACGGACTTATAACGGAACTGCGTACGCAGCACAACCCTTCATCTTCGGCATAGACATTGTGACAACAAATAATATTGTTGATACTTATTAATAGATGACTCGGGGTCCACCTCCAGATCCAAATAGATATTCTAATATTAATTCATATTTAAATGCCGTCAGAAGACATTGGACACAGGGGTCATCTAAAAATACACCTGTAGATGTAAACAACAAGGTGAAGGAGGCGAGAAATAGATTTCAGAAAAGGGCGCCTCCACCCGCAGCACCACTGAAAATAGGACCAAATCTAAATATAATGGGACTCCTCGGGCACAAAAATACAAATGTATATAACAATTTATCGTTTCTTAAAAATTTTGCACCGACGGAAATTCCAAAACCAAACCCAAAGAATGCAGTCAATGTATCAAATGAAACAATTGTAATGTCCGATTCTATATTTGCGTCAAAACAGTTTTCAATAAAAACTGATACAAAATTTAATTTGGATGAAATTGAAAACAAGATTAAAAGTTATGGAGTCCGGAGAATAGGTAACAAGTCTGTAACTTTCAGAATTCAGAGAAAAACAAATAATGGTCTTATTACTATTGTAGTAACTATTTATGCAAATGGAACTATTCAAGTTATGAATACATCGATTGAAATGAGTAACAATGAAATTAAAAATATCATTTCTGAAATAATTGGTAGAAAGCTGGTTATAGATCCGAAAGAAGTTAGATATATTAGTAAATTTTGTACTTATATTGATGATAAACCTCAACAAATAGATCTTAAAGAATTATTAGAACTCATAAGAAATTTTTATCGTAAAAATCCAATTAAATTTAATAGTTTGATAAAGATTTCCAATAGAAATGTTGAAGCTTTAACAGAGGTCCCCGTGAAGATAAAAAGACCGGGGAGTGTATTTGCATCCAATTTAGGTATTCCTGTGACGGAAGCAGGACTCCCAATCCCACAAGAAAAGAAGTATTATTATGTAGATGGTAAACAGATTCGAATTAGAATAAAGCTCGATGATGGAAAGGAAGTTTATCTTATTATTTCTTATACCGGATTAATAACTGCAATAATAAATGGCGAGTATGCAAGTGGACCGAAAGCATTCAAGAAACTCATAAAAACTATAAATATAACTGAAGATATTTTTGAGAATACAAACAAAAATCACATGTTAAGAGGATTGGCACTTTCTAAGAAACAAAGAGCGGCTCACAGAATGCGCAATCTCAGATCAACCGGAAATGCAAAGAATGCTAATAATATTAAAGAGGGTGAGAAGAAAGATTTTTATGTCCGTCTAAAACTTAAAACATTGATCAATGGGAACACCCCTGTTTATACTAAACAAGCAAACCCAAACAAGACGAGTAACTCATTCCTCCGGAATAGAGGTAAACTTCTCAGTGCGTACAAGAGCTGGGACATGCTCAACCTAAATAAGATATCTAAACATACAAAAAATGTATGGAACATAAACAAGAATGTCATAAATACATTTAAAAAGACGAGTGCAAAATCCGCGGCACAAAGTGCGGGAAAAAGAAAGAGAAATACAAAACCAACATTCTCCGGAATCTTACCAAGCGCATCTAATTGGATCAAGAAAGTTTTCAAATCAAATGGAACGGCGGAGATATTAAAGACATCTAAACAACAAAAAAGGGAACTATATTACCCAAGTACAACACCTGGGAAAAATGGTGAATACGGACTCTTACCAGCTGGAAATGTAACAAAAAAGAAAGATAAATTCGTCGCGGGACTTAAAGCCCAAGGAGGTCGTATCAAAGACTTGCCAAAGAATGTAAAGAATGCTCTAAAACTTTCAAATACTCCAAATTCAAACTCAAATTCAAACTCAAATTCAAATTCATTTACGAAAAAACTGGAAAATGCTATGATAGCCGCGGCAAGCGCTGAGAGAAAGAGAGCCGCCGCAAGTGCAGAGAGGAAGAGAGCCGCCGCAAGTGCAGAGAGGAAGAGAGCCGCCGCAAGCGCCGAGAGAAAGAGAAAGGCAATCTCGAACGCATATACAGAAATGTATAAATTGACTAGGCCTAAAAATACATCACGAGTAAAAACACCACAAAGTCCTTACACATCATTAATAACTAAAATTCCTCTCCCTAAAAGAAATACTCCAAGAGTACTTGAGAATATTTATGAAAACATCATGGGAAAGTCGCCAAGTGCAAAGAAAAAACGCTTACATACACTTAATTAAATCAAATATCTTGTAAACAATATTGAATTGCTCGTCTCTTGTGTGCATGAGTGCTGGGTTGATAATTTCCATCTCTACTTGATAAGTCGTGTCTTGGTCGTCATCGGGATCATCCGGTGTCCCTGTAATCTTTGACAAGTCTATCCTGAGATTTTTCCGAACAAAAGACCACCTCTCCTTGTGCTTTTGCTCTGTTGCTGTTTCTCCATCATACTCAAATGGATTTTCAGAAGATACTCCAAGTCGGACATCAAAGGGCTTCCCCTTCAACTCAAAGTCATTCACCATCAAACGCTCCTTCACAATAGACTCGCGCTCATCAGTCTCCTCGTTAATAGAAAGACGCTTTCCACCATCAAAATAATAAACATCCAAATTGGAGTGCTTTTTGTCCTCCCACCCCGTGTACATCTCAAGAGCCTGAATACACTTCTGAAATGTAACCTTCCCGACATTCGTGTCAAACTTGTTGCCAAGCCGCCGACCAAACCGAAACTCCAATTCAACATTTTGAGAATTCTTGTACATATTCATGTAAGGTTCCCACTGGTGATACAAGTCGTACTCCATCTTATCAATTATGGATGACTATTCCTTAAGAGCTTTCCCTTAAAGTTTTCGAACCTTTACTCCCTAAGAGGATGAGGGGTCTTGTAAACGGTGGGAACACTTGTTATTTTAATACCGCAATTCAATGTTTGGCCCACGTTCCACCACTCTCTAGACACCTCTTCCTAAACGAATATGAAGGAAACTGCAAAATTACAAAGGAGTACCAAAAGATTGCAAAGAAACTCTTTCTCAGTGGAGAAAAGACACCGGTAGACCCTACCCAACTCCTTTCTGAATTTAGATCCAAATTTCCATCCTTCACTGGGAATCAGCAACACGACGCTCAAGAGGTTATAGTAAACCTTATAGATGTTTTCGAATCTTCACTCGGGAAAGAGCTTGTCCGTGACATATTCAACGGGACAGAGACCCAAGAGACTGTGTACCCGGGAGGAGTCTCCAGAAGAGAGGAAACCTTCACGACACTCATCCTTGAACCACATTCCAATTCTAATTTGAAATCCATCCTAGAAGACAGGGGGAGACACACAGCCATCACAGACTATGTAGACGAATCTGGAAAGAAACATCACGTGGCAGCCATTGGTAGAAAAGTAACCAAGTGGCCACGAATCATAGGATTCACATTCTCCATGTACAGCTCCAAATTCGTAATTGAAATTCCTGAAATATTTGAGGGCAAACACCTGTTTGCGGTTGTTTTGCACGCGGGAATAATGTACGGAGGTCACTATGCACTCGCAGTCAAGAGATATAACAAGTGGTACATCAAGGATGACGATTCTGTTTCAGAATTGGAAAAGCCGCCGACAAAGGGACCGTTTTACATGGCATGGTATCGTTAAATTACATAAATTCAGAGAGTTCAATATTTTCACGGAGGTTTGTGCATGTGTTGTAGTATGTCCTCCTGTTGTTTGGGTAGTTTTTATCTGTTCTGACCTTTTCCACAAACCACCCCAATTCCCCGTACCCACACTCGACAATTGTGCCATTCTTGATGTCTGGCCTTGCGTTTTGGGTGTGCAGATTCGCCTCGAAAAAAGGCTGACCCCTGTCCTGTACCCACAGCTCATTTCCATTTTTAATCTGAAAATCGACTGTGATCCTGTGGTGTGGTTTCCACTTGAACATAGTCTCGTGTGTCCCCGTGCGCACAGGCTCGTTCACCGGAGTCATCACAATGCCATCCGTCTCGTACTCAAACGAGTCGAGTGCAGGCAAACTCGAAATATCAGAAAGCGGAATCATCGTCTTGACCCGAATCTCAAATGCATCCTTGCGAGACTTGATGATATTTTTGACAGCGGCAATAGCAAACCCGAGCCGGGTCGAAAGCGGCTCACTCATCAAATCCACACCCTTGACACGCATAGCATCGTGAACCATAAAGAGCTCACGCTTGTCCTTGGTCGTCACAAGTTCACCGTCTAGAATTGTATCCTTGGGGAATCCGGCAAATGAAACTGTTTTTGTTTCAAAATTACGATTCACCAAGTAGGAGTCCTTCGAGCCAGGTGGACACGCGAGCATATACCGGGTGCCATCCGTCTTTTCGCACACAACATACGGCTGCTGACTCAAGAGTGGAAAGTGCCTCCGCTCAATAGACACGGGTTGAGGACCTGGAAACCTTTTCTTGTCCGTACTTTTCCAGACACTCTGAATGTAATCGTCCATACTTTGTTACACTCTTTACACCTTTAACTCTAAGCCTGGTGCACAGCAACTTTTTTTCTAGGGGTTGACTTGAACTCCCGCCGCTTCCAAGATATTCCCCAAACACTCGTGAACATAATGGCAAATAACTGTAGCTGTCGAAAGGACCCCAATCTTAACACCCTCCTTTCTCAAACAATCAAACATAGCCTCGTTATTTGTCAAAGGCAGAACAACAGGAACCTTCCCGCCCCGAATCTTTTTATCCACCGGCTTTGCATCCATAGACCAAATACGAGCCGAACTCTTCAGACAATCATAAAAACCATCTGACAACTTTCGGCCAACAATAGTATCAAACTCTAGACCACGTTGGTGTGCAGGCTCCTTTGAACCAGCCTTTGTGCGCTTCACAAACCTGTCCCAATTGATACCCTCCTTTACAGATGGGAATATCAACACTTGAATTCCGTGTGGAAAATCGTCTAGAGCCTTGTTGATTGATTCGGCGTCCAAATTTGTCCCGTACTCGATCCAGATGATTCGTTCCCCATTCTTGATGAGCTTGGGGAGGGTCGCCTTGTCTTGCACAAAGTGAATATCCAGATGCTTCTGCCGAACCATACACCCCATATGGATATTCATCATAGTGTGAAGGGTTGTCGCGCTAATAGACTTGTTGCGCGTCTCAGCAATCACATGGACAATTGTCATTTTAAATTTAAAATGTCAGTTCTTTTTAACTATGAAACCCGTCTCAACACTCTTGATGGAAGCATTTGTTGTTGGTATTCTCCTTGTCGCAGTTTTCTTTTTAGTTTCAAAATACACAAAGAATACTCTTCATGCAGTGTTCCTCAGTGGAGCCCTCTTCCACCTCTTGTGCGAAGCCACAGGGGTAAACGCCTGGTACTCCAAAAACTACTTCAAGTACACATCGCGTTCAATGCTTTAATTTAAATTTCAAACTAAAATTAGATGACTGAGGAGTATATCAATCAGCCTATGTTCACATACCTTGGGAACAAGAGAAAGTTACTAGACTTTATTGAGGAACAGATTTTGGTTGTAAAAAAGAAGTTGAAAAAAGACAAGCTTGTGGTGATGGATGGTTTTTCCGGGAGTGGGGTTGTGGCTCGTATGCTGTCTACACACGCGACAGAGCTCCACACAAATGACCTCGAGGCATATGCAGACATATCATGTGGGTGTTATGTCAAGCAACCAAATGGTCCACAAAAAGAGAAAATAGCGAAGCACATAGAGAAAATGAATGAATTGGCGGAAAATGGTCCATATGTGGAGGGTGTCTTGACCAAGTACTATGCACCGAAGAGTACAAAGAGTCCCAAGAAAGGCGAGGTGTGTTTCTTTACACACGAGAATGCTCTCAGAATAGATACACTGCGAAACTATGTAGAGAAAAAGGTTGAATCGGAACTGACGGATTGGTGTCTTGCTCCTATTATTGTACAGTCGAGTGTGTCGTGCAACTCGATGGGTCACATGTCATCTTTCTTCAAAGACTCCAATGATATAGGTACATTTAACGAAACCGAGGGGAACTGGAACAGAGTCTCAAAACCTTTCCAGGTTCAGTGCCCTATATGGAGCCCGGAGCCGTGCAAAGTCACCTGCCACAACCAACCCACAAATGACCTCGTAAAGAAACTCAAAGGACCCTTTGACCTTATATATTACGACCCACCATACAACCAACACGAATATTCAAAATTGTACTTTCTGTTAAATGTGATTATAACAAACAAAAAGGCGAAGGAGTGGATGGAGGTGACGCACATGCCCTCACGGGACGAGCGCAATAAATCGGATTACAACAAAGAGGAGCCTGCTATACAAGCAATGACAGAACTCATAGAAGAATCTCTGAAAATTTCAAAATATGTACTCATATCGTACAATGATGAGGGTATCATAAGTGCGAAAAAGTGGAAGGCTATTTTGGATCCATACGATTATGTAAAAATCAAAAAAAGGTACAAGAGGTTTACCGGTGCAAATGGTGAATCTGGAAAGGTCTATGAAATTTTGTATTTAATTTCTAAATCCTAGAAAAAGTTAGAATACTTACAAGTCCTACAATTCCGATAAATGTAAATACGGATGGTAAAACTTTTTGTTTCCAATGAATTTCTCTTCTGGTTTCTATTACAACGGGGATGGGGACGACAATGTGGGGTGAGGGGAGATCCGCTCGGCAAAAAGGACACTTGTTGATATAACACTGGATATGTACTTTATTTTTACAACACTCGAGGTGAACTATTGTGCCGACAAGAGGTTCAAGACACACTGGACACTCGTCTGATTCCATTCTATTATGAAATTAGAATTTAAATAGTGAAATTTACTTGCTCTCTACACTTTCAACATCTTTAAGACGGTCTTCGAGTACCCCGTGAAACCGGATATTCCCCACGTGCCCGAGGACAGTCTGCACATCTGCGAAAATCTTCCCGCCCATCTGCTGCCACCGCCGGCAAAAGGCGTAATCCTCAGAGAGGTACCGCCTCGTCTCTGGGTCAATCATACAGTCAAAGACAGCAACATATGTGTCCAGGTCCTTGTTTTGATGGTCATTCACACAGTTGAGCTCGGGATACCGCTCAAACATCTTGGTAAACACATCCCGCTTCACAACCATAAACCCGGTAGGTCCATCGAGCACCTCGACAAACCCATTCGCCACCGGACTGTTTTGGTACTTGAAATTCATCACGAGGGACGAGGAGACCCGGTCGAGGTCACGGCCGTCCCCCTTCAGAACTGAATCCTCTGCTTGGTTGAACATCACACATTTCTTCGGGTAACACGCCACTGAAATGTCGTGATCAGACTTTACCAGACGAATTACAGATTCGGGGTCAAAGTGGACATCAGCGTCGATAAACATAAAATGAGTGGCTTGAGTTTTCTGATAGAAACGAGCAACGGCAAGATTGCGTGCACGATGGACAAGCGACTCGTTTTCAGTTGTATCCAACATCATGTTGATACCGTGCATAGCAGCAGTACGCTGAAGACGGAGAATAGACTCGGCATACTGCTGAAGACAAACACCCCCGTAACAAGGCGTGCTCAGGAACAGGACGATGTTACTCATTTACTTTTCAGGGACGAAGGTTTTTAAGTAGTTACTATTGGTCAAGTCCGAAGGACTTGGGTAGACTTCGTCCGTATCTAGTTACTTCGTAACTAATTATTATTTCAATTCAGCTTTCACTATTGATTCAATCTTGGAAAGTGTCGGCCCGGACACATCGCAAATCTTGCAAATCTCCGACTTGCTGATTGGAAACTTGTATTTGTCGAGCATCACATACATCACAGCGCAAGCGACTGCTTTTGGGGTCCGACCCATCAGCTTTACAGAGTCGTCGAGACTCTTGCATGCCTGGATAATCTTCATTTTTGTCCGGCTCTTTTGTTCGTCTGGAATGTGTGTGATGGAGTTGAAAAAGCGGCTGATGAGGTCGGCCGGGGTGATGACGTGGACCTGCGTCTCTGGGTTTTGCTCCTGGTACATCTCAAAGGTCCGAGAGATGTCACGGGCAGGAATATCATAGGCGGCTGCTATTTCGTGCACAGTCCGAGGAACATTGTGCTCACGGCACGCCTGGAAAATGCAGTTCGCCTTGATGCCGTTGCGAACAGCCCCGCGAGTCAACACATTCTCGTTAAACTTGCGGTACTTGATTTTCGCGGCGTACATCACGACATCTGGGAGACCCAAAACATCTTTGCCGATAGTGTCCATCTGCTTGTATGCATGAAACAGACTCCGGTCCTTGTGGTTGACATTCGAGTGAATCTGTCGAACCATCAGCCGGTTGATTCCAGAGTTTTTGTAGTTTTTCCGGATCAAGGTGCCCATGTTCCACGCTTGGGAAAAGTGGTCCAGATTCTCAGGACACCCCACGCGGCACGGATCAGGTCCCTCGTTATCAGCACCAGACCGCCACTCTGGCTCATCACACACATACTCGTCATCCATAGCTCCACAGGATGTACAGGTGGGAAGATCAATTGAAACCCCAAATTCATCTTGACCGTTGAAAACCTTACATCCACCACAGTGCTTGCACACATGTTCACCTTCAATCTTCAATTGAACCTCAGACTCGCTACGGCAAAGGTCAAAAGCAAACCAGGATTGTTCAACCTCCATCTTGTCTTGCTCTTAAGTGTCGTGCCGCGTCTAGCCCTGGTGAACAACTTCTTTTTTTTTAGTAGGATGATCCAGCCAACTTTAGTTCCCCCAGTCATAGACCCCTCCAGAATCAGAATTCAGGAGGCTGTTGCACACTCACCCTTCAATATTTTCAATATTGTGGCAATTGTTCTAATTGTTGTGATTGGTTTTTATTTGTACAAGAGGTTTATTGAGAAGAAGCCCCAGCGCAGATTCCCAATGATGCCAATGCCAGTCCAAGTGAAGACATCTGTGGCACAGGCTGCACCCGCTCCAGAGCCAGAAGTGGATGAGGAGGAGGAGGTCCCCGAGCCACCCGAGGATACAAACGAAAAGGATGATTAGGCGGGAAGAGACCGTCTCAACCTCAAATTGAGATTTGACAACTGATTCATCAAACTATTTCGAGTTTCCATTAAAAATTGAAGACGATGCAGCAAAGTCATGTAGACTAAACTAAACGAAACAGTCCTATTACTCGTATTTATAACTCTTTGTAAATTATTCAATTCTCTGTTTGTATTTCTCAAAATTTGTCGAGTATTTCTGATTTTCTTAGACAATTTCGTATAATTATTTAATGAATGTTTGGGTTTTGTTGAATTTCCCATTTTATATTAATTGTTTTTTTATTTCCTGAATCTCTTTCGCTTTGAGTTTTGAAAGGGGTGAGAGGTGGTTCAGTACATCTATATCCTTGGCTTCCAATTTGTATTCTAAAAGTAAATTCCAGTTTTTGTGTTCAGCGTGCTTTCGGATGAGCATGAGGCTGTCATAGTTCAAGTTTAAAAATGGAATTCTGTCTGAAATTGTCTTTATTCTTTTGTGTCTCATGCACATGTTTTGGTGTTTTGTCCATATACTCCCCGGCCTGATTTTGTCGGTTTTGAGTCTGTGTCCAATCTCCACGGCAGGTGCTACACACCCAAGAATAGTGTAGTACTGCATAAGGTCCCACGCCCCATCGTACATCTTGTCCTCAAAAACCTGCGCATCACTAAAACTCTCCGTAATCTTGACAAAGTCAACACCGCGCGCATCCAAATAATTCTCCTGTAAAATTCCAACCATATTCCCCGGCTCAGCAATTGGATCCCCTAAATAATCCATAGGATCATTCTTAGACTCTTTTGAAACAATACTCATTATAAACTCTTTTGGACTTTTGAAAATATCGTGGTCGTCTGATGTGAATGATACACCATTCAACAACTTTCGAATGTCACCATTTGATTTTAAAATCAAGTCATCACTGACACCAGGAGCAATCCTCTTCATCTCAGAGGGGGTTGGCACTGGAAAGTTGTACACGACAATTTCAAAATTAAATTTATTCTCGATAGGAATTTGTGATATTATTATGAATTTACCCGATGAAGGTGGTTTTGTGATTTCACGGATTCCTATAAGGTTGCACACAGATTCATATTCATCCAAGACGACGGGTGTATCTGTCGATTTGAGTTTTTCCAAAAAGTCTATCGTGCCCTGTTTACTTTTTAGAATATCCTCAGTCAGTTCGATATAGTTTCCACCGAGTGCATTGTGAACTGAATGCGACTTGCCGATGCCCGTTCGACCCAATACACAAACACATCTCCCAAGATCCGTGAAATTTCCAGATAAAATTTGTCTTTTCTTTTTAATGAATGAATCCATTGAAGATATAGACGATGACTCTTTAGGTCGACAAGTCTTAAATATGGTTTGGGAAAACAAATTCATAACTACATTTGCAGGTGGTTGGGTTGTGTTCAATGTCATTATCCTTGTCCTCCTAATATATATTTCTATAATGATAACAGTGACCAGAGCGAGAAACTAAATCCTTCGGATTTAATAAGGAAGGATGAAAGAGTCGATTGTCGTCAGGCGCGGCAAGTTTCCACACAAGTGGCACGCAGATTTTCCCAATGGCCGGAGTGTAAACTTTGGTCTTCGTGGGTACTCAGACTATACACTCCACAAGGACTATGCACGGATGAAGAGGTATCTGACCCGTCATGTGAAGCGTGAAAACTGGAGCCCATCAGGACGATACAAGGCGGGCTTCTGGTCAAGATGGCTCCTCTGGTCGAAACCAAACCTCAGAGCGGCGGCCAAGCAGACTGAAAAAGTACTTGGGCATAAATACAAAATAAAATTGTTAGTCTAAATTAAATGCCAAGCAAAGCTATCGCAGGCGGAATTGCAGTGGCTGGACTTGCTATTATGATTGGGTGTGCAGTACCTATGAGCAAGGAGACGGACAAGACTTCCAGCAAATACCAGGGTCTGATTGCAGGTGTTGTTATCGGTGTCCTTATGATTGTTGCTGGCATTGCTATG
>Ga0164296_1003650_pt1 | contig 14415 bp, 13 predicted proteins | sample GEODES057metaG_FD_113533 | JGI IMG/M metagenome (GOLD analysis project Ga0164296, IMG submission 113533) | Dystrophic lake water microbial communities from Trout Bog Lake, Wisconsin, USA - GEODES057 metaG | ecosystem: Environmental > Aquatic > Freshwater > Lake | place: USA: Trout Bog Lake... | reverse complement strand
TGTGTGCCAGGTCGTGAGGACCAATACATGGTTTTGCCATTTGGCTTGCATTGGTCAGAGGCGCGTGCCAGCGACATCATGGTTTTCAACGAAGCTGGCAAAACCCTAGAAGGCCAAGGCGTTGTTGAACTTTCTGCCCAAAGTATCCATGCACCTTTACACAGACTTACTGGCGCCAAAGTGGTTTTGCATACCCACCAACCTTGGGCACTTGCTTTAAATATGCTCGAGGACAACCGTTTACTACCTGCTACGCAAACCGCTGCTTTTTTTGATGGTCAAATTGCTTATGACGATACCTATACCGGCTTAGCTGCAACATTAAACGAAGGCGAACGTCTTGCTGGATTGATGGAAAACAAATCGGTAATGTTTCTTAAAAACCATGGCGTGATTTCGGTTGGTGAGACCATCGCACAGGCTTACCGATTACTCTACAAACTAGAGCGTGCTTGTAAAACCCAGGTGTTAGCGATGAGTACAGGTAAACCTATTCATGTTTTAGAGCAAGCCGTCATTGACAAAGTACGTACTCCAAATGTGAATGATCGTCACCCCAGATCAGAACGAGAGCGACTGTATTTCGAGGCGATGATGCGAGTAATAGACCGGGTTAATCCTGGCTATGCGGAGTAATTATTCTTAATTTAATTTCTGCTGTCCTATCGAGCTCATTAAGCAGGGATTAAATTCAAAGGAAACTGTTGAGACCCTTATCGCTGGCGAGACTGGGCGCGGACAAAGGCAGATCCAAGTATTAACGAGTTCAGGTGAAAGCTTTGCCCACACAGGAGATGAGTGCAAAGATTGGTGTGGTCATATGAGCGAACCCAATCGCCTCTTTATGAGGTGTGCGAGTCAAAATAGATTTTTAATAGAGTTTGGAATACTTTACTAGGGGAGGCTTTAGGGCGTATCAATAGAGTTATAAAGTTCTAAAAAATAGTGAAAAATCCCTGAATTACATTTTTATCAAGTCTCCTGGGCTCGAACTCAAGTTTCAACTCTTCAAGTCGATTTGATTTGTAGTTGATCTTCTACAACGTTGATTTTGTTGAAACTTGTTTGATAAGCGAGAACCTTTATGAAAAAACTACTTCTATTAATTGCATTGTCGATGGCCTTTGGCGCTCAAGCCCACGAGGCTGCTGCTTCACACGAGGGTGCCTCTGAGAGCTCAAAGGGTGCAATTGAATATGAGCGTGAGTCAACGTTTCAACTTGGCATAGACGGTGGCTACGATTCTTATTCAGGTAAAAACTTGGTTGCCGTATCAGCAGCTTTGCCGCTGGGCGAGTCTGGATTTAAAGTGGTAGCTGAGTACTCTGCAGGTCGCCAAGGCGACGTGGGTGCGAATGTCACCATTCTTAAAGGCGTTAAAGAGCTGTACTCAATTGGTCGCTTTGAGTTTGGCGCAGTGCTGGGTGTTGCGCACTCAGTTGAAGCAGATGTTACCGGTAACGGCTGGGTAGCTGGGGGCGAGGCTGCTTATGATTTGTCAAAACTTTATTCACTTAAACTCGAAGTAACCCGCTTCACGGGTACTGGTGTTTTGAGTGATGAGCGCTCAAACGTTGTTCAAAGTGGTTTGATCGTTAAGTTCTAAAACTTCCGTCTAGCCCGTACGCGGGACCACACTGCACGGATGGGTTGGACGCGCCCATGCGCTTAAAAGGGTTGGCGCGCCTTAACCGATTAGGACTAAAATCCCTTTCATTCCCGTTTACAAATTCAAGCGAGTTGCGAGGGGAGTATCTTTTTCGTCATTGCTCCTTCATACATTTACTATAGACTTTATTTTTTTCACTCCTGGTGAGCAGTAAATAATTATGAGTAACATGGATTGGCAAACATCGGACGGGGTGACCTTGAAGTCACTGCGTCAATCGGCCGGCATAGGCCTTTCGGTGTTGGCTAGAAAAGCTTCTCTATCGGTTGACCAACTCAGGCAATTAGAGGACGGGGGAAGCTCACTCTTTTACACTGAAGCTATTAAACTCCGTGCAGGAGAAAGAGTCTTATCTATCTTAGGATTTCGCTTTACTGAGCCACAAGTTCAAGTGCAAGAGCAAGCACTGGGTAATCCAGTTCAACGTATCGTTCCCTTGCAGCCTCCAAAACCCCCTTTAGGGCTGCGTATCGCTCGCATTTATGAATACTTAGAAACAAGATTCAAAGGCCAGTTTGCAGTGCTTGCTCGCGTCTTGCGCAGGGTAGGTGGGGTAGGTCGGGCAGGTGGAGCCGGTGGCTCCGCTGTTTTGCAATCAATGTGGCACTCTAAATTTTTATGGATCTTGATGGGTAGTATGGCAACTGGGTTATTAGCCTACGACCTAAGCCAACGAAGCGCACAGCTGGGTTTGCAATACGCGCAGTTAACGACTTGGGTCAGGGACGCTTTGATAACCCATAAGCCCTCGCCGGTTGCCAACTCAGTCGTACTCGCCAGCTCAGGATCTGCCGGGGTGCAGTCTAGTCAATTTGAGGGCCCACAAACACAGGCCTCACAGCAAAAGGTGACTCAGAACACAAAGGAGAGTTCTCCCATTGTTGTGAGCACTTACCCTGCAACCACTGCAGTGCCAACTGGGGTAGTGGCCGAGCAACAAAACACTTCAAGTTGCCATTGGCAATCAGAGTCACCCAGTTTGACTGCTTTGCATCCAAGCAAGCAAGGAAATTTTGTTCACATTATGGCCACTGCACCAACCAATCTTTGTGTAATGGATATGCAAAATAAAGTATCCGTCATTGCCCTTGCAGCGGGTGCCTCACAAAGTGTTTACGGAGTTGCGCCCTTTAAAGTGTATAGTGAAAATATAAGGCAACTCAAGTTTTACTTTCAGGGCTACGGTATCTACGTCCCTCAAGAGGTGGTTAACCAATTCACCTTATCAGAACTTCCCGTTATCAAAGAGGCCAGTGTCGCCCAAAGCTTGTACTGAGGCCTTACTTCTCAAGCCTTGAAATTTGGCCCCAGCCTTACGGCTCACTATAATCGCTTGATGAATAGCGACTCTGACACCAAGCACCAACCCTTAGAGGTCATTCAATCTAAGGATAATTCGTTGCTCAAAAGGATTAGAGGCATCCAGTCCGATGCAAGGGCCTATAGGGATGCGAGTGAATTGTGGTTAGAGGGTGAACACCTTTGTAGCGCAGCATTTGACAAAGGGGTCGAGCTCGAGCATTTGGTGTGCACCCAGTCCTACCGTTTGGAGCGCTTACCTAAGGCGTATCCTCTGTGGTTACAAAAGGCCAAACGTGTAAGTATCTTACATGACAGTCTTTTTAAGCTCATCAGTACGCTCCCCTCTCCTGCAAATGTTGGTTTTTTGGTGTCTTCACCTAAAGTACAAGACCTGAACCCTTTGCTTGCAAGCGTTGTACTAGACCGGGTTCAGGATGCGGGGAATGTGGGCTCCATACTGAGGAGCGCAGCAGCATTTGGTTACAAGCAAATTATTGCATTGCAAGGAACTGCTGGACTATGGTCCACGAAGGTGCTCAGAGCGGGTATGGGTGCGCACTTTAGTCTGCAACTCATTGAGTCAGCGTCTATTGAAGATGTGCGGCGCTTGCAGATACCGCTTTTATGTACAAGCTCGCATGAGGGCGAGTATTTGCACGATTTGCAACTGAGCCGACGTATCCCAACTCCATGCGCATGGGTCTTTGGACACGAGGGGCAAGGTGTTCGAGGTGAGCTCCTAGCTATTGCTGATCAGAGCGTCAAAATAGCTCAGCCCTCAGGTGAGGAGTCGTTGAACGTTGCAGCGGCTACGGCAATTTGTTTGTACGCCGGGATCTCACAACATCAAAACTGATTTGCTAACCCGGCGATACTGAATCTAAACGCTTTGCAGTGGACGCGGTGTAATCAACGCGAATCAGGCAACTCGATCTTGACCTCTAGAACTTCCAAGTTATCTTGGCGTTCAAGATTAACTCGTATATCCTCGGCATTTATTTTTACATATTTACTGAGTACAGCAATCAAATCGCGTTGAAGTTCGGGGAGGTAATCGGGTTCAGCTGCGTTGCGCCCAGATCGCTCATGAGCCAAGATAATTTGCAAGCGTTCTTTGGCAACGTTTGCAGACTTCTTTTTCTCACCCAGCAGAAAAGACAAGATGGACATACTTATCTCCTTCCAAAGAGGCGCTGGAGCAAGCCCAACTTTTCAGCCTCAATAAACCGAAGCGGTTTATCTTCCCCTAAAAACCGATCAACCACATCAAGGTAAGCCTCAGAGACTTCGGTCTTATCTAAGTGAACCGCGGGCACACCTTGGTTAGAGGCTTGAAGTACGTTCTCTGATTCAGGAATTACGCCGATGAGCGGGATGCGCAGGATATCTTGGATATCCTCGATAGACAACATCTGGCCTTCCTCAACTCTCAACGGGTTGTAGCGTGTAACGAGCAGATGCTCTTTGATCGGCTCTGAGCCGTTGATGGCTCTGAGTGTTCTGCTGCTAAGCATACCCAAAATGCGGTCTGAGTCGCGAACTGAAGATACTTCTGGGTTGGTGACGACCAATGCCTCATCAGCGTAATGCATCGCCATCAATGCGCCGGTCTCAATACCTGCAGGTGAATCACAGATGATGTACTCAAAGTCCATGTCTGCGAGTTCGCGCAAAATTCGCTCTACACCCTCTTGGGTCAAGGCCTCTTTGTCCCTGGTTTGTGACGCAGCGAGCACAAAGAGGTTATCTGTGTGCTTGTCTTTGATCAGCGCTTGGTTGAGTGTGGCCTCTTGGTTAATGACGTTCACACAGTCGTACACAACCCTTCGCTCACATCCCATGATCAAATCTAGGTTTCGCAGTCCAACGTCAAAATCAATGACGACCGTTTTATGTCCACGAAGGGCAAGCCCAGAGGCAAAACTTGCACTGGTTGTTGTTTTACCCACACCTCCTTTACCAGAGGTCACTACAACAATTTTTGTCATGGATTACAGTCCTTTAATAAAATAAAAAATTACAACAAGAGTTTACTTGGGTTGCATGACCAATTTATCGTCAATCAACCGGATTTGCGCCGATTTCCCGGCAACCTCTTTGGGGATCGGTGTGTCGCTAGTGCGGTAAACACCCGCAATCGATACCAATTCAGCTTCTAAACAGGTGGTATAAATTCTGGCATCTTTGTTCCCCCTAGCACCTGCGATGGCTTTACCGCGAAGGGGCGCATAGACGTGGATGTGTCCGTCCGCCATGATCTCAGCACCCGGGTTGACCATCGCCATTACGACAAGGTCTCGTCCCTTTGCATAAACGTGTTGGCCCGAGCGCAATGGCTTATCAATGATGAGTGCGCAACTGGACGGGGCAACCTCTGGGGCGCCGCTTGAGTCTGCAACCTTTGCTGAGTCCCCTGATGGGGCATTCAACTGGGACGGCGCACCAACAGGTGGTGCTGAGATGGAGGGGGCGGGCGCAGCGACTTCTAAATCAGCGCTTTTGTTCTCAACAGTACCCTGCACCGCTTGCGCACTGGCCCTTTTGGGCTCAGAAGGCATTTGTGACTGTGTGATTAAAAACAATCCCGACAATTCGGCCCAAGCGTGGTGAGTTGGATTGTTCGATCGAAGTGCAACCGGGTTCATTTTGTATTTCTTCAGCACTTGACATAACTTTTGAAGGTCAAGCGCACCGGAGGCGGCGTGCTCTTGTATTTGCGTCAAGTCAATCATGATTGGATCGTTGTCGAAGAAATCAGGATGCTTGGAGAAACGCGAATCTAAATCTGCCTCAACTTGGCCCATATCGTCTGAGCGGATGATCACACTCTCCAGTGGCAATAGAGCACTTTTGATATCAAAGGATAGAGCGTTTTTAGAGACTTTAGTGGTCGACATCTTGTAATTTTATTCACTTGTTCAAATGGACTTGTCCACACTGGGGGGCAAGGCGTAAAAAGCCCATCCATTTGTTTCAGATTGCAATTTTCTCAGAGTTAGAGGCATATTTTGACAATTAATGAGTTTTTTTTTAGAAACTTCAGATTAATTACTTACAGTGGATTTTTAATCTAAAAAATCAGGCAAAAAACAATATTTGAATAATGTGTTGGAGCTTATTAAGTCTGAATAAAGAAGTTATTTAAAATCACCACTAGCACTCTAAAACATAGTTGCGCTGGGTGCGTAATTTATTTTGTTGAACCACAATGAGCCGAGCCATTCTTGTATTTTATTTTTTGTTGTTGTTGGCCACATTATTGGTGACCACTAAAACAGTGCAGGGTCCTTGGCTTTTTTTGTTGCGAGCATTCTTCCCGAATTGGAAGTTTTACCACTCACTGGGTTGGCAGCCCCAGTTGTACGTTCGCACCCGCTCACTTGGAGTTCAAAATCCCGATCACTCCCAATCAACTGTGTCCGGAGTTGGTTGGTCGACGTTTGAGTTGATTTACCCCAGGGCTACACGCAATGTGCTAAACCTCTTTCACAACCCCAGTGTCAACATTGCGCTTGCGCATCAAAATTTAGTTGAGCATTTGGCCAACGATCTCCAAGCGCTGGAAGAGGGGGAGGATGCCAAGAAATTGGTCAGTTATCAGTTGGTTAATCGTTTCGTCAATCGTTTCGTACGCCAGCGCGTTAGCTCTTGTATCGCGCGCAGCACTGCTCCTTTGGAGTACCAATTCGAGATCCGCTTGCAACTGAATAGTCCAACAATCAAGGCTCGCCTGTTAAAGGACAAGAGGGAGACCCAGGGAGCCAACCCCGAGCTGAATCAACCGGATCCAGCGCATTCCTTAGAGGCGCATGTGCTGATGATCTCCCCAGTCTTGCGACTGCGTTCAAATGAGGGTGCAACTGACCCCAACAATCACCATCATCTCAAGGACGTACAGGCCAATGGGGGAGCCCAAGAGAGTCTGAATCAGGAGTCAACATGAACTTGATCCTTGCGTCCAGGTGTGTTGAGATCTTATTTTCCTTAAGTTTGTTGGTCCAAACACTCGAGTACTTCAAGCTCCTGCCCTACACGCAGGAGGAGGGCATTTGGGCCTGGCACCTGCAACGCGCAGATATCCCATCAAACCAAAGGTTCATCCGCTGGATGTTTGATATCTTGCTCAGCCCATTAGGTTACAAGACCTTATTGGCTCTCAGACTTACAGCGGCGCTGAGTTTGGTGCTCATAGGCGTGGGTATCTGGAGTGCTTGGTTCTTATTCCTCTCTAATTTAGTTCTTCTCGTGCGTTGGAGGGGGGCCTTTAACGGTGGGAGTGACTTTATGACCCTGGTGCTCACCTGCGGATTGGCGGTGGGTCAGACATGCGCCTTGTTTGTAGGCGATGGGGTGGGGTGGGTCGTAACCCTTTGGTACATCAGCATTCACTCCATAACCTCTTACTTCATGTCTGGTTGGGTGAAACTCATCAGTAAGGAGTGGATCACGGGCATATGTATGCCCATATTTTTGAATACAGGGGTATTTGGACCCTTGAGCGCGGGAAGTATCTTGGCCCGAAGACCCATTGCTATCCTTTGCAGTTGGTCCTTCATCCTTTGGGAGGCGCTGATGCCCTTGGCATTGGTCAACGTCAAGTTGGCTTGGGTCTTTTGCTCCATTGCCCTGGTTTTTCACTTCCTGGTCTTTTTGTTTTTTGGATTGAACCGATTTTTTTGGGCTTGGGCGGCCACTTTGCCCGCCATTTTGTACTGCTCGACCTGGGTTTTTTAGGAGGATTGCAACTTTTAGGCGGGTTGTTTAATCGGGAAAATCCTCTGTTTAATACTTCTTAAGTACTAATAATTAGCATATATTTCAATAATTTCCCGATTTCTCATTGTTAATTTTGAGGGATTGCATAAAATGGACATCCCACCTGAGAGTCTTCAAATTCGGTGGTGTTCGGCTTGGGTCCGAGCCTGCCTGGGGCAGGCGGAGCTAAGGGCATTATTTAGTAGATTAGAGATTTTTTTCAGATGCAATTGATGTGGCTATCAGGACCTACGGGTTCTGTAAAAACAATTTCGATAACCTTACGCACGGTTTTGGCAAGCATTAGCGTTGCCGCGTTCACGCTATTGATGCTGGGCTTTTTGCTGCATTTTGTTGGTTTCAAAATCGCAGTTGAATACAACCCCGAGCTAGCCCGCAGCATGGGGGGGGTGACGACCGAGGCCGAACAGCGTCGGATGGAGGCAATTTACCGCGAAGATTTGGACAAAATGCGAGACTCTTTGCAGGCAACTGTCACTGAGATTAAGCAATTGGAGGCGCTGAAAAACCACTTCATGGAAATAGCAACCCCATCCAATTTGAGAGACAAGTGGTCCCACAATAAGGACGACAGTCGCGGTGGTCCTTTCATTGCACCGCGAATTTTGAGTACTTTTATCAGGCTCCCCCTTAATCAAGAGTTGGACAAGACTTTGCTTGATATCAACCAAACCCAAGAAGCGCTGAAGGATATTCACGCCAAATGGGATCAACAAATAGAGTGGTTGGCTACCCTGCCAACTGGCATTCCCGTGCGCGGGGACTTTAGGATTACCAGCGGGTTTGGAATTCGCAATGACCCCTTCACCGGATCACTTGCCATGCATGAAGGCCTCGATTTTGCTGCCAACGTGGGTACGCCTGTCGTCACTACAGGCCCTGGGACAGTGGTTCGGTCCTCTTGGGACGCAAGTTACGGCAACGTCGTTGAGGTCGCTCACGCAGAGGGCTTTGTGACCCGCTACGCACACCTGTCCAAACGACTCGTCGCTGAGGGCGATAAGCTCGAGAGAGGCGATCAAATTGGGGAGATCGGGACTACGGGGCGCTCGACAGGCCCTCATTTGCACTATGAAGTGTTTAGAAAAGATCATCTGCTGAACCCTGTGCAGGTATTGCCCTTTGGGCCCACTGTTTAAGCTTTCCTAACTAAGCTTCATTTTTGTTAGTGCAGTTCTTCCTTTCTGGAGTCAAGTATGTTTGAGAAACTTCGTGATAAAACACTAACAACAACCCAGGAACGTTTTGATACGATTATTGGTAAGACTACACAAATTTACGGTCGCTTGGTTCTTCTTGACAGCGTTCGTATTGACGGTAAAGTGGTTGGCAATATTGAGACCAACAAGGACAACAAGGTAACCGTTGCGATAGGCTCAAGCGGGGAGGTCTCAGGGGATATTACTGCCTACCGCGTCATGGTTGCGGGTAAGGTTGAGGGAAACATTTACGCAACCGAGCGTGTTGAGTTTCACAAAGAATCCATTGTCCACGGAGACATCTCTTACGGTTCAATTGCGGTTGAACACGGCGCTAAACTTTTGGGCTTGGTTATTCAAAACCCAACTGGCAATGCCCCTACAGCAGCCAGCGATGCAAGCTCAGCCATTCGCAACGCACAAAACGGTGTGTCCAACTAAGCCCTTACACGCTTTGCCGGCAGACTCATCTCCTTTGTGCTTCAAATCGGTTTTACTTCGAACTCAACCCTGTCTTCACACCCCTATCCATGGGGGCTCTCGACTTTGCGTTAAATGCTTTAAGTCCACGACCTTTTAAATAGTGATACTGAGCTTTTAATTTGAGGCTAAAAAGAATTTACACTAGTCCTACCTGTTCTGGTATGGAGTTGATTTCTGGGTTGAGAAACGACGAACCATCTTGGGTCTTTACTAAGGAATTTCATGCACTTACATCCTGATCAAACAAGCCCTTCAGCCCACACTGAGCACAGTGAGCACAGTGAGCACACTGCTGAGTGGTACGACCGTATGTATAACAACCGCGCATTGGTGCCTGACTATGCAGACCATTTCGCGCTTTGGCAAAGTCGCTCTGAGGCGGCTCGCAAGGAGCACCGCGCAGTCATTGATGTAGCGTATGGGCGTGCCAATAAAGAGAGCCTTGATATATTCCCCTCTGAGGTCCCGCATTCTCCCGTAGTTGTCTTTATTCACGGCGGCTACTGGCGCTCTTTGGATAAAGCGGACCACTCCTTTGTTGCGCCAACCCTTACCAAAATGGGGGCGTGTGTTGTAGTACCTAACTATGATTTGTGCCCTAACGTCACTATCCCCCAAATTACGATGCAAATGGTCAAGTGCCTTCACTGGATTCACAAAAACATCAAACATTGGGGCGGAGATCCTCGACAAATACATGTGATCGGACACTCCGCCGGTGGCCACCTTGCAGCGATGCTCATGGCATGCCACTGGAGTGACTATGATGCAGAGTTGCCAAATGATCTAGTCAAAAGTGGACTCTCCATCTCCGGCCTGTTTGACCTTTTGCCGCTCACTAAAACACCTTTTTTGAGTGATTCCTTAAGACTAACGCAGGAGGATGCTTTGCGCTGTAGTCCTGCGCTAATGGCGCCTCCTAGTGCTGGAAAGTTTCTGAGTGTTGCGGGTGCAGCGGAGAGTGCAGAGTTTGTACGTCAAAACCATCTCATCCGCGAGTCATGGGGTGAGCACAGAGTTCCAATTTGTGAGGACTTGCCTGGCTTAAATCACTTTAGTGTGATGAGCGCTTTGGTCACTCCCCATCACCGCTTAAACGAACTTGCTCAATCGCTCCTAGATTAATTGAACTCTCTTTTTTTTAAATCCCAGGGCTCAAGGCTTGCAGTAACTTTGAGTCAAACTCTCAAGCTGACCCGCGTGGAGTAGTGGATTCATTGAATTGAGACTTAAAGTCAAAGGGCCGTTTTTCCCCTTTCCTGATTTTGTGAGTCTGTTTAAGGCTTGAAACCACAACGCTTGGTATCGCCTCACGTTGTCCCTCATCGTTACAATCAATTTTATGAATACAGCTACCCTTGACTCCACTATTTTTAAAGCTTACGACATTCGCGGCGTAGTACCGACCTCCTTGAATGAGCACATTGCACATTTGTTGGGACTTGCATTCGCAAAAGCAGCTCTCTTATTAAACGAACGAACAGTTGCAGTTGGACGCGATGGGCGACTGAGTGGCCCAAGCCTAAGTAAAGCTTTAATTGAAGGCCTTCAAGCGGGCGGGGTTGACGTCATAGATGTAGGAATGGTTACAACGCCTATGCTCTACTTTGCTGCGCATACGCTTTGTACCAGTGGTATACAAATTACGGGTAGTCATAATCCTAAGAATTACAACGGATTTAAGATGGTGCTGGCAGGAAAAGCCATCTACGGAGAAGAGATCTTGTCTTTGTACCAAGAGATGAAAAAAGCTACTCTAGAGGGGCAAGGTAATAAAGCAGTACCTCACCCAGGAACACTACGCCGTGTGGACCTGAGTGCTGATTACGCTCAACGGATCACTGGAGACATCGCTTTAAAGCGGAAGATGAAAATCGTGGTCGATAGTGGTAACGGGGTAGCGGGGGCGAGTGCTCCCGCCATATTTAGGGCTCTAGGGTGTGAGGTGATTGAACTCTTTAGTGAGGTTGACGGTGAGTTCCCCAATCACCACCCAGATCCCAGCAAACCCGAGAACTTGAAAGATCTGATTCATGCGCTCCAGGCCACAGACGCTGAACTTGGTTTGGCGTTTGATGGGGACGGAGACCGTTTGGGTGTGGTGACCAAAGACGGACAAACCATATATCCAGATCGTCAAATGCTTTTGTTTGCGAAAGATGTTTTAAGCCGTGTACCAGGAGGGACCATCGTCTTTGATGTGAAGTGCTCTCAGCAACTCGCTCCTGCTGTGGCGTCTATGGGTGGAGAGCCTTTGATGTTTAAAACAGGCCACTCTCTTATTAAAGCGCAGATGAAGAAAGTAGACTCCCCTCTCGGCGGTGAAATGAGTGGTCACATTTTCTTTAAGGAGCGTTGGTACGGGTTTGATGACGGCACATACGCGGGTGCGCGGTTGTTGGAGATTCTCAGCACTAGTCCAAACGCCAGCGATGTGCTGAACGCCTTGCCAACCAGTTTCTCAACGCCTGAGTTGAATGTACCTTGCCGTGAGGGAGAGCCCCACCAAGTGACTCAAAGTCTTTTGGACATTGCAAAAACCAAAGCTCATCAACACGAACTCCCCGGAGCCGATAAATCCCCGGTCCTTTGCGATGTAGATGGACTGCGAATCGATTGGAGTGATGGTTTTGGACTGATCAGGGCCTCTAACACCACGCCCGTGTTGGTGCTGCGTTTTGAGGGACAAACCCGTGAGGCCTTGTCGCGAATTGAGCGCGATATGATGGCGTTATTGAGAAGCGTTAAACCCGATGCTACCTTTCAAGGTTCAGCTCACTGATTGATGAATGAAAACATCAATTCATCTATTCATTTAAGCCCAACGCCCTTACATAAGTCACACCTTGAAGATCTTGATCGTTAAACTCTCCTCCCTAGGGGACGTTGTTCACACCTTACCCGCAGTGATGGATATAAGGGCGCACCTACCTGACGCTCAAATTGATTGGGTTGTAGAGAGTGGATTTGCACCTTTGCTTGCAGTCTCACCCGGCGTGAATCAGGTGATTGAGTGTGATATTCGTCGGTGGCGAAAATCATGGTGGACACGCTCTACGAGGCTTGAGTTTAAAGAGTTCAAAGAACGACTACAAAAAACCGATTACGACGCAGTCATTGATTTACAAGGCCTCTCCAAGTCTGCATTTGTCTCTTGGCTTGCCTCTTTAAGTCCAACGGGTAAGCGCTTTGCAATAGGCAACCAAACCGACGGGGCATCGTATGAGCCGATCACTCGGTGGGTGGCGGATACGCCCGTAGTGGTGCAAAGCAGGGTGCACGCTGTTGAGCGCTCACGCATTATTTGCGCTAGGGCTTTGGGCTATGAGTACCCAGCACATGATCTTGACTCGCGCTCAGGCTTCAAAGGGAGACGCACCCCCTCATTGGCTGTGACGCCTTCGCCATTGGTTTTACCGAACACTGTGGCCTTGATTCACGCAAGCTCTAGGGACGACAAAACTTGGCCACTCGCTTACTGGACCGAGCTTGGTCAAGCGCTACAGGCAAGAGGTTTTAACATAGCACTGCCCCAAGGGTCCGAGGCTGAGTTGGAGCAGGCGAGAAAGATTTCCAACACATTGGTTGGCTCGAAGGTTTGGCTCAAAATGAGTCTTGACGAGGTGAGTGCTCATTTGGCCGCTTGTGTGGGGGTGATAGGGGTAGACAGTGGCCTCAGCCATATTGCTGAGGCCCTTGACCTCCCCCTGGTTCAAATTTATAACTTCGAGACCAACTGGAGAACAGGGCCTACGAGACATCCATTTCAGACAAGCGTTTACGCGGAACCAACGCCCAGTGTTAAAGTTGTGCTCGCACAGTGGGATGCGTCTTGGGAGCTGTATGAGAGTGGGTCGCACCAAGTGGTTGAGCAGCAATCCAAAAAACTCAACCAAGCGGATCCTGGCAGTGGCTCTGAGATGGATAAGAGTTTGAGTGACAACGGGGAGTCATCAACGGATTTTATTACTTCACCCCAGAGTCCTCCCTCGGCTTCTGAGGCTGCCCCTCAGTCAACGCCCAAGGTGAAGTCGAGTAAGACTGCAAAGAAGGTGGCTACTGAGAAAGCAGTTGCTCCCAAGCCCGTTACTATTAAGACCGGTACCAGTAAGCCTGCTAGTCCTAAGCCTACTTCGGCTAAGCATGTTGGTACTAAGCCCGTGAAAGCCGATCCCCCTCCTAGCCCTCAGCTTGGTTTGTTTGATTGATTGAGTCGAACTGCACAATGAACGACCGCATGAAACAAGAACCTTTGGCCTTTGGTTTTAGGTGCTCCCTAACTTTGTACTCAGTCTTGATGCGTTTGTTGGCACCCTTGCTGCGTATCAAAGCAAAGAGAAGAGGGCGCAATGAGCCTGGTTACTTGCACGCTATTGAGGAGCGGTTTGCAAAGTATGATTTACTTGCAAACACCGATCTTCGCAGGTTTAAAGAAGGAGCTATTTGGATACACGCAGTCTCCTTGGGAGAGACTAAAGCAGCAACCGTGCTTGTCAAGGCTTTGATGGAGTCCAGTCAGGGCTCTTTAGCGCAAGGGGCAGAGTCTCCCCGTTTTTTGTTGACGCATTCAACCGCCACAGGTCTTCAAGCAGGACGCGAGTTGATCCAAAGCTTGGGACTGAGTGCAAACAACGCACTACAAGTTTGGTACCCCTGGGATACCCCCGAGGCAGTGCGCCGATTTATCAATCAGTTCAAGCCGCGCTTAGGTCTTTTAATGGAGACTGAGGTCTGGCCTAACATGGTGATGGCTTGTAGGCGAGCGAATATGCCTTTGATCTTGGTGAATGCTCGTCTGAATCCGAAATCTTTTAAAAATGCAAAAGCGCTTGGCGTGTTTGCGAAAACGGTTTATCAAAACTTAACCGCAGTGTTTGCGCAAGCCCCCGCTGACGCTCAGCGGTTGAAAGCTTTAGGTGCGCCCGTTCTTGGAATCTTTGGTAATCTTAAGTTTGATGCGAGTGTGAACGAAGATCAATTTAGAGA
>Ga0164296_1003649_pt1 | contig 14415 bp, 11 predicted proteins | sample GEODES057metaG_FD_113533 | JGI IMG/M metagenome (GOLD analysis project Ga0164296, IMG submission 113533) | Dystrophic lake water microbial communities from Trout Bog Lake, Wisconsin, USA - GEODES057 metaG | ecosystem: Environmental > Aquatic > Freshwater > Lake | place: USA: Trout Bog Lake... | reverse complement strand
TCTGGCAGCCCTTTGGAAAGCCAAAAGCAGTGGTGTCGGCGGGGTCGTCGATGTCTCCATGACGGACGGCATATTGGCACATAACTTAACTGCCCAAGTGGCCGTTCATTCGCGAGGACATACACTGAAGCCTTTTGAGGACTTGCTGAACGGGGGCGTCCCCTGCTACAACCTATACTGCACCTTAGACGGGGCTTGGTTTGCACTAGGAGCGCTTGAGTTAAAATTTTGGCGAAACTTTTGCGTCGCCGTTAATAAGCCCGATTGGAGCGATAAACACTGGAGTCTAGGTCAGAAGGTTGGCGGCAAAGACTCCCTTGAGTTAAGAGACCAGATTCAAAGACTGATTGGCTCAATGGGTAAATCTCATTGGCTGAAGATCTTTCAATCTGCGGACTGTTGCATGACCCCCGTCCTAAGTCTGGCAGAATCCATGCAACTTCCCCTTTTCAAAGAACGCAATATGTTTAGTGTTGACGAGCGGGGAAGGTCCTGGATCAAAAGCCCAATCAAATTTAGCTAACCAGTCATTCATTATTAAAAATCGATTTCTAATTTGTTTTATTAAAAAAGGTAGCCCACTATGACATACGAAAATATCCTATTAGAGCCTCACGGTAAGGTCATGCTCATACGCTTGAATCGTCCAAAAGCACTCAACGCTTTAAGCCCCGGCTTGACCAAAGAGCTTGGAGCCGCCCTTGATGCGCTCGAGAAAGACGAAAGCATTGCGGTGGTTGTGTTAACTGGCGATGAGAAAGCTTTTGCAGCCGGGGCAGATATCAAATATATGAAAGACCTAGGCTTTATGGATGTCTACAAAGCAGACTTCATTACGGATACGTGGGAGAGAATCACCACCTTTAGGAAACCCACTATTGCTGCCGTTGCCGGTTACGCACTCGGTGGTGGATGTGAACTAGCCATGATGTGCGACTTTATATTAGCCGCTGAGAGCGCTAAATTTGGCCAGCCCGAAATCAATTTAGGAACCATACCAGGCGCAGGTGGAACTCAAAGGTTGACTCGATTTGTGGGTAAATCAAAGGCGATGGAGATGGTCTTAACGGGTAGAACGATTGATGCAACCGAGGCGGAGCGTTGCGGGCTTGTCTCAAGAGTGATCGCGAACGACAAACTGATTGAAGAAGCACTTGCGACGGCTCAAAAAATAGCAGCCCTGTCCATGCCCATCGTCATGATGGCCAAGGACTCGGTCAACAGAGCCTACGAGGTCTCACTTTCGGAGGGTATTCATTTTGAGCGTCGACTGTTTCACTCTACATTTGCGACCGAAGACCAAAAAGAAGGTATGAATGCGTTTGCCGAAAAACGCAAGCCGACTTTTAAAAACAAGTAACACCACACCACAAAAATGTGGTTTTAGTATCCCTGCAACCTTAATTTCGGCATGTGAGCGGGGTTAAAAATTTAGGATGATTTTGGCTGATCTTAGGAGTGGGTAATTGTTGGAGGCTTTTTCCTGCCGTCTTCAGGACGATTCTTGGGGTCATGCTTAGAGCGAATGGAGCTTTTTTGATGAAAAATTGGTACATTTACTTATCAATCAAACTCCATATGTATAGGTAATTACCCTAATCCATCAATTGAGAGACAATAATAATTGTCTGGTGCTTTAAGCTTTAGACGAGTTTTTAATTATGATTTACGCAGTTACGGCCTGTGGTACACACTGATCAATGGGCCACAAAGAACTGGTTAACGAAACAAGAGATTTAAAAAATGAAAATTGGTTTTATTGGTTTGGGAAATATGGGCGCGCCAATGGCGCTTAATTTACTTAAAGCTGGACACGAGCTTTTAGTTTTTGACGTGGTACAAAAAAATATAGATTCGGTCATTCAAAACTCAGGTCAAAAAGCTGTTGCCTCAAGCAGCGTAAAAGCTTTAGCTCAGTCTAAGTTAGATTTAATTTTGACCATGTTACCCGCAGCGCAGCATGTGCGATCGGTTTATTTTGGAGCAGATGGCATCTTAGACAACGTTGCGCCAAACACCTTACTTGTTGACTCATCAACCATAGACCCCAAAACTGCACGAGATGTGAGCCGTGCAGCTTCTGAGAAGGGTAACGCCATGTTGGACGCTCCTGTCTCAGGGGGTACTGGCGGCGCACAGGCTGGCACCCTCACCTTTATGGTGGGTGGCGAGGAAAGTGTTTTTAATCAAACGAAGTCTTTTTTTCAACTTATGGGAAAAAATATTTTCTACTGCGGGGCCAGTGGAAATGGCCAGGTTGCCAAGGTGTCTAACAACATGTTACTGGGAGTCTCCATGATCGCCACAGCAGAGGCCATGGCACTCGGAGTTGAGCTTGGAATGGATCCGAAAATATTGGCCAATATCATTAATACATCCAGCGGCAGGTGTTGGAGTTCGGACACTTACAATCCATACCCAGGCGTCTTAGAAAACGCCCCTGCCTCCAGGGGTTACAGCGGAGGTTTTGGAGCCGATTTGATGCTGAAGGATTTAGGATTGGCAGTTGAAGCTGCAAAAGACGCCAAACAGCCTGTGATGTTAGGGGGCCTAGCCAATCAAATTTATCAAACCTTTAGCAAAACGGGTCACGGTCATTTAGATTTCTCTGCAGTCATACAGCTGTTTAAGAAATAACTTCTATCGGTACCCAAGCTTAGATCCTTGAAATTCCTCTAAAAAGACTTTCTTGAAAATTATTTGACTCTTGAGAGCACTTTTTAGGACTTCCATTATTGAACAACCCGTGTTGAGCTTTCCTTGTGCCTTTATGACTTTATGCCTTTGTACCCCAATGCCCCTTTGAGCACATACAACGAACCTTAAGGATCAAAACGTGAGCCTCCCCCCTAATGATCAAGTCCTGGTTGAAATTAAAAAAGGCATCGGCTACATCACTCTTAACCGCCCTGCTGCTCTCAACACAATCAACCTACCCATGGTTAGAGACATACAAAAGACAATGATTGGGTGGGAGTCAAATAATTTAGTTAAAGCAGTCCTCATTCAAGGCAGCGCAGACAAAGCTTTTTGCGCGGGCGGGGACGTGAGGCGTGTTTATGAATGCATCAAGGAGGGCTCCAACGAGTACACTGAATTCTTTGAAGAAGAGTTCTCCTTGGATGAATACATCTACAGCTACCCCAAGCCTTGCATCGCCTTAATGCACGGGATCGTGATGGGAGGTGGCATGGGGCTTGCTCAGGGGGCAAGCTTTAGAATCGTTTGTGAGAATACCAAAATAGCTATGCCGGAGACAGCCATTGGGTATTTTCCAGACGTAGGGGCAAGTTACTTTCTCACCCGCACCAGTACACCCCTTGCTCTTTATCTAGGCGTTACTGGAAAACTCCTCACCCCCGAGGACAGCTTATTTTGTGGACTTGCGGACTGGGTCTTGCCTCAAAATCAATGGAACTCATTTAAAGAAAGACTAGAGTCCACCCAGACCGATCAATCCAAGGATCCAAGTGGTCTCATTTTTAGAGAAAAAATACTTGATGCCTTAAAAGACTTGGGAGCCAGAAATGACTTCTCCAACTCCAATGTCCAAAAACACATGCACTCCATTAACCAGACCTTCTCTGTCCAGTCTTTGCATGAACTAATTACTACTTTACAAAATAACGAGTCCGATCCTTGGTGTAAAGAAACTCTTGAAAATATGAAGAAGAACTCTCCCCTTGCAATGGCAGCCACTATTCAATTGCTAACTCAAGGGGCGCGTTTGAGTTTAAAAGAGTGTTTTGCAGTTGAACTAAAACTTAACCAACTTTGGAAAACCAGGGGAGAGTTTGTAGAAGGCGTACGCGCTGCCTTGGTTGATAAAGATAAAAAGCCTGTATGGAAATATTCAACTTCAGATATCACGACAGACTTTTTAAAAGACGCTTTTCCACCTTTATTCGCGCATTAAACATTAAAACACAGCAGGCATTCAAATGAGCTTTCACACCTTAACAGAAGAGCAAACGATGATCCGCGACATGACTCGCGAATTCGCCAAAAAGGAATTATCCCCTCACGGCGAGAGATGGGACATGGAGGGTTGGATTGATGACAGCGTGATCTCACAAATGGGTGAATTAGGTCTCCTGGGAATGACTGTTCCTGAGGAGTGGGGGGGCGCAAATGTGGACTACATCTCTTACGCTCTTGCTGTTGAGGAGATTGCTGCGGGAAACGGAGCTGTGTCAACGCTTATGTCGGTTCATAACTCAGTGGGTTGTTCCCCCATTTTGAATTACGGCACCCAGGAGCAAAAAAAACGCTACCTAACTCCGCTTGCCAAAGGCGAATGGATAGGGTGTTTTTGTCTCACCGAGCCGCAAGCTGGATCTGAGGCGCACAATCTGAAAACCAAAGCCGTTTTAAAAGATGGTAAATGGATACTTAACGGATCTAAGCAATTTATCAGTAACGGTAAAAGAGCGAAATTAGCCATTGTTTTTGCTGTAACTGACCCAGATTTAGGTAAAAAAGGCATATCCGCTTTTTTAGTGCCTACGGATACCCCCGGATTTATCGTAAACCGTGTTGAGAATAAACTTGGAATTAGGGCGTCTGACACCTGCTCCATCAGTTTTGACAACTGCCAGGTCTCAGAAGACAATATGCTTGCGCCAAGGGGCAAGGGACTAGCTGTGGCCCTGTCTAACCTTGAGGGGGGAAGAATAGGGATCGCTGCGCAGGCAGTCGGCATTGCAAGAGCAGCTTTTGAAGAAGCACTTAAGTACTCGAAAGATCGGGTTCAGTTTGACGTCCCCATCATAGAGCACCAAAGTATTGCTAACTTTTTGGCCGACATGCATACGCAAATTAATGCGGCACGACTTTTAACGCTTCATGCGGCCAGCTTAAGACAAAATGGTCAACCTTGTCTGTCCGAAGCCTCACAGGCTAAGCTCTTTGCCTCCGAGGTGAGCGAATTTGTGTGCTCCAAAGCGATACAGATCTTCGGGGGCTACGGTTACTTGCAGGACTACCCAGTGGAGCGCCTGTACCGAGACGCAAGAATCACCCAAATATACGAGGGCACTAGCGAGGTGCAAAGGTTAGTGATAGCTCGAGCCCTTAAGAAGTTAGATTTTTAATTAACCTTTTTTCAATTATTAAATTATGCAAATCAAAGACAACCTTTTCATAGTCACCGGTGCCGCTTCTGGGCTGGGCAGCGCAACCGCTCAGATGATTGTCCACGAGGGGGGCAAGGTCTTAATGGTAGATTTAAACCAAGAGGGCGGCGATCAATTGGCCCATTCTCTTGGCTCTAATGCCAAATTCATACGTGCTGACGTTAGCAGCGAAGACAGTGCGAAACAAGTCTTTACACTTGCCCAGCAGTGGGGCTCACTCAGAGGACTTGTGAACTGCGCGGGCATTGCTCCAGCAGTCAAAGTACTTGGCAAAGAGGGTCCTCACCCGCTTGATACTTTTGCCAAAGCGATTCAAGTCAATTTGGTGGGTACTTTTAATATGTGCAGACTCGCAGCAGAGTTGATTGCAACACAACCCCCTCTCGCCGATAACGAGCGCGGTGTCCTAGTTAATACGGCCTCAGTTGCCGCTTTTGAGGGACAAATTGGGCAAGCCGCCTACTCAGCCTCTAAAGGCGGAGTGGTGTCTATGACCATACCCATGGCGAGGGAGTTGGCCAAGCAAGGTATCCGAGTACTTTGCGTTGCACCAGGCATCATGGAGACTCCCATGCTTACGTCCTTTCCCCAGCATATCCAAGATGCCTTGGGTCAGACGGTGCCTTTCCCCCAAAGAGTTGGCAAACCGCAAGAGTACGCCGATTTAGTACGCTACATGTTTACCAACAATTACCTCAATGGTGAGGTTATCCGTTTGGACGGCGCCATTCGCTTAACCGCTCGATAAGTACCCATCAACTCCCCCTTACCAACTCTATGTCACAAGATCATGTTGTCATTGTCAGCGCTGCGAGAACTCCGATGGGGAGTTTTCAAGGTGTTTTGTCAGACCTCAGTGCTGCTAATTTAGGTGCACACGCAATCAAAGCTGTCGTTCAGCGCAGCGGGGTTGATAAAGCATTAATTGAGGAAGTTCTGATGGGTTGCGTATTGCAGGCGGGTCAAGGCCAAGCCCCGGCAAGACAAGCCGCCCTACAAGCCAATTTGGGTCACGGCGTCGCATGCACGACGATACACAAAGTCTGTGGCTCTGCCATGAAGTCCATCATGCTTGGACACGACGGCATATTAGCGGGCTCCTACGACTGCGCCGTGGCCGGCGGAATGGAGTCGATGACCCAAGCGCCCTACTTGCTCCCGAAAGCCAGAGGAGGCTTGCGTCTTGGTCACGGACAACTAATCGATCATATGTTTATGGATGGATTGGAGGACGCCTACTCCCCCGAGAACAGGGGCAAATTAATGGGTACATTTGCTGAGCTGTGTGCACAAAGCTACACGTTTTCTCGTCAAGAGCAAGACGCATACGCCGTACTCTCCACGACAAGAGCTCAAGAGGCAAGCAATAGAGGGGATTTTAGTTGGGAGATTGCGCCCTTGAGCCTGCAAACTCGAAGGGGCGAGATAACCGTTGAAAAAGATGAAGGACCCTTTGCTGTAAATATTGACAAAATCCCAAGTCTTAAACCAGCCTTTAAAAAGGATGGAACTGTAACTGCGGCTAATTCGTCCTCTATATCCGACGGAGCTGCAGCGCTCATGTTGATGAGGGCATCTAAAGCGCATCAGCTTGGCCTCAAACCACTGGCTAAAATAATTGGGCACGTTAACCATGCGGGTGCACCCGAGCTTTTCCCCACTGCGCCAATAGGGGCGATACAAAAACTCATGACAAAAATAGGATGGCAAACGCAAAGCGTTGACCTCTTTGAGATCAATGAGGCTTTTGCTGTGGTCGCAATGGCTACGATCAGGGATTTGAAATTAAATCCGGAGAAAGTCAACATCCACGGCGGAGCATGCGCATTAGGTCATCCCATTGGCGCCTCAGGAGCCAGAATAGTCGTTACTTTGCTGGGTGCACTTAAAAAGCACGGGCTAAGCCGAGGAGTCGCATCCCTATGTATTGGGGGCGGTGAGGCGACAGCTTTAGCTTTGGAGATGCTTTAACAAAGAAAAAAGTAATGTGGGTCATATCGGAGCAATTAAAGCTTCATTACTTTCACTTTAGATTGGCTAATTTCCCTTCTTGGTGAACGTCGTGAACACTCATACCGAGTTTTTCGTGTGGTAGTTTTAGCCAATCCTTGTGAGCCAACGTGCGCCTGGTGTCCTCTAAACCAGCTGCCCAGTGCTCTTGCATCGTGAGTTTTGAGAACTCATAATCTTTGGAATCCCCTTCATACTCTTTTTGATGATAGATAAGATGAAGAACATTAATTTGTGATTTTTCATCAAGAGTTGCCAACAGCTCTTTATCCTGGGTGGTCAATAGATTCTTAGGAATTCTTTTGAGAGCGTGGGACAGCTCAATCTCTAAATTATGTATTTTCTTAAACCGATCGGTCGCATTTCTTGTTCGGCTCGAGTAGGTGATGTCTTTTTGGCGCGCGTTAACTTCAGGCATTGATTGAGGGAGTTTGCCCCTCGCGTTAAATAAATCCACCTGAAAGACCAATGTGTTCATAAGCTTTTGATTTTCCAATAGATACTGCAAAGGCGTATTGGACACAATGCCGCCGTCCCAATAACTTTGTCCATCGATCTCGACTGCAGGAAAGGCAGGAGGCAGTGCACCACTTGCCATGATATGTTTAGGTCCTAATCTCTCTAACGAGGTATCAAAATATCGATAATTTCCCGTCTCTACATTAACGGCTCCTACGCTTAAGCGGTGAGCTTGGTTGTTCAAAATATCCCAGTCAATCAGATCTTCCAAAGTATGTTGGAGATTTTTTGTGTCATAAAAACTCGAAGCACCCTCGTGCTTTGGCATCTGCATCCAAGGACTAATCACTCTGGGATTGAAAAAACCTGGTATGCCAAATGACATGGTCATTAAAGCGCTTGTCATGTTGTGCAAAGATCTGGCGGGCTGAAAATTAGCTAAGTAATTGGCATACCCGTGGCTGGTTATTATTTCCCAAAAATCTTTGAGTCGGCTCACTTGATTCTCTGGTTTATTGCCAGAAATAATTGCTGCGTTTATGGCACCTATTGAAACCCCCGAGACCCAGGTTGGCTGAATGCCCGCCTCCACCAAGGCTTGAAAAACACCCGCCTGATAAGACCCAAGTGCACCCCCTCCTTGCAGGACAAGTGCCACGGATTCGTAGCTTTTCAAGAGGTTTTTAATCTCCCGTTGATTTGAACCAGTGGTTCCTCTAAGATCTTGATCCATAACTTATCCCTGTTAATTGATGAGGTCTATTAAAGAGCTCATTCCATGTAGTCGTGCACAACTTCTCCAAGACCAAGAGTTAAATCGGCAACAAAATGAACTGCCGAGAGCACCTCAAGCACGGGCAACTTGGCTACGTCAGCAATCACGTGATTGAAGAGTTGTAAGTCTGCGGGCGAGCTCCAGGCTTCCTTGACAGTGATATCGGTCAAATGATATTTGACCAACTCACAAATCCGTGGGTTACCGTCTACATGAGGAATGATCTTTATCAAATAGTTGGGAGCTTTTAGGGAAGCTTCGACATCTGAATTTTTCAAGGCTTTGTGCTTAAAGCCCATTGTCATGGCTGCACAAAGTACGCTTCCGTAGTGCAGTTTCCCAACGATCACGTCCCCTTCATGAGTGACCTTAGGATTCGCAAATTTCTTTGGAAACCCCCATATCTCACGTCCACCAGCGATCGGAGATTCATCATCCAAATACATTGAATGTACGAAAACTCCTTTTTCACCCTTAAATTCAACAGGAATAACCTGACCCGACTCGGTGTAATCACCGAACCCTGTAGAGTTAGGCATCTTAATAAACTCGTACTTGACGATTGGATCGATTACCTTAAGGGGCTCAGGCACCAAGCGAGCTAAAACGGCTGGGTCAGTACGGTATGTCACGATCATGTACTCACGGTCCATGAATTTGTAAGGCCCCCTTGGATAAGCAGGGTTGTTAAGGGGCATAGCAAACGCGTTTTGCTTGATAGACGCAATATCCATAAAAAATCGTTGGCTTATTAGGGGTTAGAGAATTAGTGCGCTGTCCATCCACCGTCAATCGGGGTAACTGTGCCTGTGACGGAGGAGGCAGATTCGGATGCAAAGTAAGCTGCCATAGCGGCAACTTGCTCCATAGTGACAAATTTCTTGGTGGGTTGCGCAGCAAGTAAGACATCATTGATGACTTGTTCCTCAGTCATGTTACGGGCTTTCATGGTGTCGGGTATTTGTTTTTGAACTAGAGGAGTCCACACATAACCGGGACAAATCGCATTGGCTGTGATTCCTAATTCAGCAACCTCCAGCGCCACTGTCTTGATCAACCCTGCTACGCCGTGTTTGGCTGCAACATAAGCCGATTTGTAAGGCGAAGCGATAAGGGCGTGAGCTGAGGCGATATTGATAATTCGACCCCATTTCTTCTCCTTCATTTTAGGTAAAGCAGCCTTTATTGCATGAAAAGATGACACAAGATTGATCGCAATAATTGCATCGAACTTATCCTCAGGAAATTCGTCAATGGGGCACACGTGCTGGATGCCAGCATTATTCACCAAAATGTCAACCGAGCCAAACTGCTCTTGGGAGCTCACAATCATTTTGCGAATTTCTTCAGGCACCATCATGTTTGCGTTTGAATATATGCATTGAACGCCAAATTCTTTGGCAATGGTTGCGCGAATTTCTTCAATCTCGTGCGCGTCGCCTAAACCGTTGATGATAATGTTGGCGCCCTTGGAGGCGAAGTTTTTGGCTATCGCTAAGCCAATTCCACTGGTTGATCCTGTGATGAGGGCAGTTTTTTTATCGAGTTCCATGAAATTTTCCTAAAAGTGTTGGGGATGATCTGTTTTTAAGCGGGATGAAAAGAGTTAAATTGATAAATTTAGTTGGGTTAGCTTTAGTGTCTGAGAATGCTTTAAAAATATAACCTGCCCAAACATAAAACAACCAGAAGAGCAAATCGCGTGTAAGGTTGTTTGAGATCAATACTCCTGAGGCTCAAATTTTAACTGCTTTTTATAATCTAATTTACCGATAGTGAGTAACTGAGAACATTTAACTCCTTTATGACAATTTTATTTATTTGAGCAATCTCTATCGCAAATGTAATGATCCTTATTAAAAAATAATTGTTCAATCTTATCGGGGGTCTAATTTTGAAATGTTCTGAGCCTAGGTTTAAATCAACTAGGGGCATGATTGTGCCGCGGTTGGACAAATGCAAAAAAACCCTTTTTTCTAGGTTTAAATTTGATGTTTGATACGTTGATCCATGGGCAGCGGAATTTCATCTCCGATTACGCAACATCATATGGGTGAATAATATAAAAATTTAAAGTAAAAATATCAGACAAAGATTAGAAGATAAATAGAGAAAAAAAGAATTCTCATTGAGGGTCAAGCTCAAGCAAAGGTTGAGTAAATTGACTTCTAAAGTTTTCCTGGGAATTTAAAGAGGGAGTTCTGACCGCACCTTGCCGTTAATTGGGCGAAATGAGCGACTTCAAGCGCTAAAATAAACCAACTTTGAAAGGACTAGCACCAAATGACCCAGCCTCAAGCGCCCTCTGCCCAAATGAGCCATCTCATGGCCAACGCGATACGCATGTTAGCCGTAGATGCGGTTGAAAAAGCCAAATCGGGTCATCCAGGCGCACCCATGGGCATGGCTGAAATTGCCCAAGTACTCTGGAGTCAACACCTGCGCCACAACCCAAAGAACCCCCACTGGGCCAACCGGGACCGTTTCGTGTTGTCAAACGGTCATGGCTCGATGCTCATTTACGCTCTTTTGCACCTGACTGGCTATGAGCTCCCCATTGCTGAACTACAAAACTTTCGCCAACTTCACAGTAAAACGCCAGGTCACCCAGAGGTTGGAATTACTCCTGGAGTTGAGACCACAACTGGCCCGCTTGGCCAGGGTATTGCCAATGCCGTCGGGATGGCACTTGCTGAGAAGCTTTTAGCTAGCGAATTTAACGAGGTTGTTGGCAGTAAAGCATTAAATATTGTGGACCATTTCACCTATGCTTTCTTAGGGGATGGCTGTTTAATGGAGGGCATCAGCCATGAGGTGTGCTCTATTGCGGGAACACTCAGGCTCTCAAAACTCATTTTCTTATACGACGATAATGGCATTTCAATTGACGGCAATGTCAAGGGTTGGTTTACGGACGACACCCCCAAGCGCTTTGAGTCCTACGGTTGGAATGTTATTGCAGCCGTAGACGGACATAACTGCCGCGAAATTGATGAAGCAATCTCCAAAGCAAAAGCACAGGCTCTTCATACGGACGGTAAACCCACCCTTATTTGTTGCAAAACCACTATCGGCAAAGGCGCGCCTAACAAAGCAGGCTCTCACGATGTGCACGGATCAGCTCTAGGAGCCTCAGAGGTTCAGGCAACACGGGAGGCACTTGGCTGGAAATATGAGCCCTTTGTCGTACCAGAGGATATCAAAAAGGCTTGGGACTGCTCAAAGGTAGGAGCTGAATTTGAGGGCAGTTGGAACAATCTGATGCAGGAGTACCGCAAGCATTTCCCGCTCAAAGCGCTAGAGTTTGAAAGGCGCATGAAAGGCACACTATCCAAGAGTTTTGAGGAAGGTTTGACCTCGGTGTTTGAACACTTGGTTGCTAAGCCTGAGCCCGTTGCTACTCGCAAAGCTAGCCAAAATGCGCTAGACCTATTGGCCCCTTTGATGCCTGAGTTTTTCGGCGGAAGCGCGGACCTGACAGGCTCAAACCTCACCAATTTCAAAGGATGCAAACTCGCCACTCGTGACCACTGGGGCAATCATATGTCCTACGGCGTTAGAGAGTTCGGGATGGCTGCGATGCTGAACGGAATGGCTCTTCACGGCGGATATGTCCCTTATGCAGGAACATTTCTAACTTTCAGCGACTACAGCCGCAACGCCATTCGAATGGCAGCGCTGATGAAATTGCGTGTAATTCACGTGATGACCCACGACTCGATTGGACTTGGTGAGGATGGACCCACGCACCAAAGTGTGGAGCACATTCCCTCGCTGCGCCTGATACCAGGGCTTGATGTGTGGAGGCCTGCGGACTCGCTTGAGACTGCAGTTGCTTGGGTCAGTTCAGTGCAAAGAAAGGATGGCCCCTCTTTATTGGCACTCTCAAGACAAAACCTTCCCAGGCTTCTTGATAACGCGCACAGTGAAGTGGATATTCGCAAAGGGGGATACATCTTAAAAGATATGGACAAAGCCGTTGCGGTCATTATTGCTACTGGATCTGAGACACATCTGGCGCTTCTTGCGCAAAAAAGTCTTGCAGATCAAGGGATACCGACTCGAGTGGTTTCAATGCCCTGCACCAACGTATTTGACAGACAAAGCACGGAGTACAGGAGCGCTGTGATACCGTTGAATTTACCGGCAGTAGCAGTCGAAGCTGCACAGCCAGATTTTTGGCATAAATATGTCGGACGCGCTGGTAAGGTTATCGGTATATCCACCTTTGGAGAGTCAGCTCCAGCCTCTCAGCTTTACAAATATTTCGGAATTACTTGCGAGGCTATCGAGGCTGCAGTTAAAGAATTAGCATGAGCTAAGTCTTGGAACAGAAAATCTTTTAAAGCTATTCAACCCCAAGCAACTCTACTTCAAACATCAAGGTTGCATGGGGCGGGATCACGCCGCCAGCTCCTCTAGCGCCATATCCCATTTCAGACGGAATCAGGAGAGTACGTTTACCTCCAATTTTCATACCCGCAAATCCTTCATCCCAGCCTTTAATCACATGACCTGCTCCCAGGGGGAAGTTGAAGGTTTGACCGCGATCAACGGAGCTGTCAAACTTTTGGCCCTTCAAATCAGGGGCGTTAGTGTCTATTAACCAGCCGGTGTAATGAACACTCACCTGTGCCCCAGCAAAAGCCTCTGCACCAGTGCCCACCAGTGTATCTATTTTGTGGAACAAAGCTAAATCCAGGGTGCTCAAAGCTTGAGGCGGCAACTCCGCACTGGGCATAGACTTTGCCGTTGACGCTTGGGTATGCTCATGCGACTTATCCGAATGAGTGTGATCATTTTCTGCTGAATGATCATGACCATGACTTGATGATGAAGCACTATGATCATCGCTCTCTGATTTATCAGCAGCTTTTGAACCAAAGATATTTCTAAAAAATTTAATTAATTGATCGTAAAAGCTTTGAGAAGAGTTGTTTTCCACGGTTTTGATCTCGGTTTATTAAAATCTGGATTATAGATAGACTAAAAATACAAAAAAAAGGACACAAATGGGTTTAAAAAAAGGGCGGCTCAATAAACCATTGAATGTCAACTAAAATGATGGTAAAAGCGTTATTGATAAAAACATCTTCCACATGTCAAACCTCAGCCCGGCCCAGCCTAAAGCCTGCACAAACTGCGCTTTTGTTCTTCACTCAGACTCATCCTCTACGAGCCTGAGATGTGGATTCACTTATTTTCAACAACCCCCTGCTACTCGCGTTCAAGAACGCATGGATCATTACGATGAAGTTAAATCTGCTAACTGGTGCTCACACTGGAGTATGAAAGTAGACGGAATATTGAGCAAGAAAACAAACAATTCGGCTGAATAAGGCTCTGAATTCTATTGCCCACTACATTATGGGTGTTTTTAGTGGTAGCTATCAAGCTAGTTTTTTCACTCGTATTTCTTGCCTAACGCCATCAAGTCATTGGTACCGATCGTTGCATTGAGCTGATCGAAATCAAGCATCTCCTCTCGCCTCATTTGGGTACTTTGATGTTGATTTAAACTTGAATAGTAATTTTTTAAATTATAAGCAACAGACCTTACCGTTCCACCAGGAAATATAACGATCTTAAATCCCATCTCACCTAATTCTTTTGCATTGTGAATGGGAGTTTGCCCACCCTCAACCATGTTGGCCAACATGGGGATTGATTTGCTAAAAATAGAACAAGCCTTGCGCATTTGATCTGGCGTGTTTAATGCCTCAATAAAAAGTGCATCAACCCCGCATTCACGGTAGGCATGCGCGCGCTCAAGCGCTGCTTCAAAACCTTCAACAGCCACTGCGTCCGTTCTAGCCAAAATAAGCGTATCAGCAGAAACTCTGGCGTCCAGTGCAGCCTTTAACTTCCCCACCATCTCTTTCACAGGAATCACACGTTTTCCACTTAAATGGCCGCACCGCTTGGGGAAATCCTGATCCTCTAGCTGAATCATATTGGCGCCTAAACGCTCAAAATCTTTAACCGTTCTTTGCGTGTTTAAAGCATTACCAAATCCGGTATCTGCGTCCACAATTA
>Ga0164296_1003648_pt1 | contig 14423 bp, 11 predicted proteins | sample GEODES057metaG_FD_113533 | JGI IMG/M metagenome (GOLD analysis project Ga0164296, IMG submission 113533) | Dystrophic lake water microbial communities from Trout Bog Lake, Wisconsin, USA - GEODES057 metaG | ecosystem: Environmental > Aquatic > Freshwater > Lake | place: USA: Trout Bog Lake... | reverse complement strand
GAGCCTTTGAAAAACCATTTGATCCAATGCGTTCGCGAAGTGACCAAATTGCGAGCAGATGTTGAATTTATTAATCTAAGTGGGTTGCCCCAAGACGGTTTGCTAATTGAGGATGCCAGGTCCTATGACTAGTTCAGCTGACTTTAATAAACGCATGCGCTCATTCCTTAGGATTGAGAGTGGGGAGCTACAGCAGGCTTATTTTTTAGCATTTTCTTTTTTGTTTAAGGATTGTCGATGAATGTTTTACCGGGTTTAAATTTTCAATTGGGCGAGACTTTGGAGATGATGATGGAATCTTGTGAGCAATTTGCAACCCACGAGATCGCCCCTATCGCAGCAGCTGTGGACAAAGACAATGAGTTTCCCGCTCATCTTTGGAAAAAAATGGGTGACCTTGGTCTGCACGGTCTGACAATAGGAGAGGAGTACGGAGGAACAAACTTAGGTTATCTAGCCCACACGATTGCCATGGAGGAGATTTCTAGAGCCAGTGCCTCTGTGGGTCTATCCTACGGCGCTCACAGCAATTTGTGCATCAACCAAATTCACAGAAATGGGAGTGAGGCTCAAAAAAAGAAATATCTACCTAAACTGATCTCGGGCGAACACGTAGGAGCGCTCGCAATGAGTGAACCTAATGCGGGTTCCGATGTGATCGGCATGCAATTAAAAGCCGTACAAAAGGCAGACCACTGGGTATTAAACGGCAGCAAAATGTGGATCACAAACGGAGGTGACGCCGACACCTTGGTGGTCTACGCAAAGACCGACCCGAGCGCCCAGGCCAAGGGGGTTACTGCCTTTATTATCGAGAAGGGGTACAAGGGGTTTAGCTGCGGCTCCAAGCTTGACAAACTCGGCATGAGAGGCTCTAACACTTACCCACTTTTCTTTGAGAACTGCGAAGTTCCTCATTCGCAGATCTTGGGCCAAGAAGGTGGTGGAGCAAAAGTACTTATGAGTGGCCTAGATTATGAGCGCACGGTCTTATCAGGGGGGCCCCTGGGTATCATGGCAGCTTGTATGGATACAGTACTGCCCTATATTCATGAGCGTAAACAGTTTGGTCAAAGCATTGGAGAATTTCAACTAATGCAGGGTAAGGTTGCAGATATGTATACGACTTGGCAAGCATGCAAGGCCTATGTTTATGCTGTGGCGAGGGCGTGTGACGCCGGGGATCACACTCGCACGCTTCGCAAAGACGCTGCAGGTGCCATTTTGTACAGCGCAGAGAAAGCAACTTGGATGGCTGGTGAAGCGATCCAAGCCCTTGGAGGCAACGGGTACATCAATGACTACGCAACGGGGCGTATGTGGCGAGATGCAAAACTCTACGAGATTGGAGCGGGCACGAGCGAGATTAGGCGAATGTTAATAGGTCGTGAGCTTTATGCGCAGACCATGTAAGTTTTACTTTTTTATTAAATAAGGAACACGCCATGCACCGGCTAATCTCTCAGGTTGACACAGAATCTGAAGACTTTAAAGCAAACGCCTCGGCAATGCAAAGTTTGGTTGATGATTTAAGGGGGAAAGTTAAATCAGTTTCCATGGGTGGGGGCGCAATCGCGTTACAAAAGCACAAGGAGCGAGGCAAGCTCTTGCCTAGGGAGAGAATTGATTTGCTGCTCGACCCAGGTAGTCCGTTTTTAGAGGTCGGGCAGTTGGCGGCTTTTGGGATGTACGGTGGGGACGCCCCGTGCGCAGGCTTGATTGCGGGGATTGGTTTGATCAGCGGGGTTGAGTGTATGGTGATTGCCAACGATGCAACTGTGAAGGGGGGAACCTATTACCCTATGACCGTTAAAAAGCATCTTAGAGCGCAAGAGATCGCTGAGCAAAATGAACTCCCCTGCATTTATTTGGTAGATTCGGGTGGTGCTTTCTTACCGCTGCAAGATGAAGTATTTCCGGATCGGGACCATTTCGGAAGAATTTTCTTCAATCAAGCCAATATGTCAGCAAAGGGTATAGCCCAAATTGCTGTGGTGATGGGGTCTTGTACAGCAGGTGGAGCGTACGTCCCCGCCATGAGTGATGAGTCGGTGATAGTTAAGGATCAAGGTACCATTTTTCTCGGGGGCCCACCGCTTGTAAAAGCGGCAACGGGGGAGGAGGTGAGTGCGCAAGACCTTGGAGGAGCGGATGTTCACACCCGTTTATCAGGCGTCGCTGATCACTTGGCTGAGAACGACTCTCACGCATTATCTATAGCTAGAAATATTGTCGGTAACTTAAATAAACCACCCAAGTCTGGAGTCTTTTTAAAAGGGTTTGAGGAGCCCATCTTCAGCAGCTCAGACATATTGGGCATTATTCCTAAGGACTCGCGCAAGTCTTATGATGTTAAAGAGATTATTGCAAGAATAGTTGATGCTTCTGATTTTGATGAGTTCAAGAGTAAATACGGTACGACATTGGTGTGTGGTTTCGCACGTCTTTATGGTCACACCGTAGGCATCATAGCCAACAACGGTATATTGTTTTCAGAGAGTGCTCTAAAAGGGGCGCACTTTATCGAGCTTTGCTCGCAAAGAAATATTCCTTTGATTTTTTTGCAAAACATCACCGGATTTATGGTGGGCAGAAAATATGAAAATGAAGGCATTGCTAAAAATGGGGCGAAACTCGTAACGGCTGTTGCAACAACCCAGGTACCTAAACTAACGGTCATTATTGGGGGCAGTTTTGGCGCAGGAAATTACGGCATGTGCGGCAGAGCTTACTCTCCCAGATTTTTGTGGATGTGGCCTAACGCTCGTATAAGCGTTATGGGGGGTGAGCAAGCGGCCTCAGTCTTAGCTACGGTCAAAAAAGACGGTCTTCAAAAGGTTGGACAAACTCTTAGCGCTGAGCAAGAGGAGGAGTTCAAAAAACCCATCAGAAGTCAATACGAACTTCAAGGTCACCCCTATTATGCAAGTGCAAGACTTTGGGATGACGGGGTGATTGACCCTTGTCAAACGCGCAGCGTTCTTGGGCTTTCGCTGAGCGCTTGTTTAAACGCGCCTATCAAGCCGACTCGGTTTGGTCTCTTTAGGATGTGATCCCCCATGTTTAAAAAAATACTGATCGCAAATAGGGGAGAAATCGCATGTCGAATCATGAAGACAGCGAGAAAAATGGGAATAAAAACAGTAGCGGTGTATTCTGAAGCTGATTCAAAAGCTCGCCATGTCATGATGGCCGATGAGGCCTATTGCATTGGTCCTGCCCCAGCACAGGACTCTTACCTAGTGATCGACAAAATCATCGATGCTGCAAAAAGATCAGGAGCCCAGGCGGTACATCCAGGCTACGGTTTTTTGTCAGAAAACGATTTGTTTGCCACTCAGTGCACTGAGGCTGGTCTTGTTTTTATAGGTCCCAGTGCTGAAGCCATAAGGTTAATGGGATCTAAATCACAAGCTAAGTCGTTGATGCAAAAGGCCGGCGTCTCACTCACGCCCGGATACCACGGGCTTGAGCAGTCAGCTTCATTTTTGGCCAAAGAGGCCGCCCAGATTGGGTTCCCAGTTTTAATCAAAGCAAGCGCAGGTGGTGGTGGCAAGGGCATTCGCCGTGTGGACCGAGCTGAGGAGTTTGAGTCTGCCCTGGAGTCTTGCCAAAGAGAGGCCAAAAATGCATTTGGCAACGCACAAGTTTTGGTTGAAAAATACATTGTTGAGCCCAGGCACATAGAAGTTCAAGTCTTTGGTGACAAATACGGTAATTTTGTTTACCTCTTTGAGCGCGATTGCTCGGTGCAGCGCAGGCACCAAAAGGTATTGGAGGAGGCACCCGCCCCGGGATTGGATCACCAAACTCGGGACCGATTGGGACGATCAGCGATTGAGGCGGCCAAGTCGGTCAATTATTTAGGGGCTGGTACGGTTGAGTTTATAGTTTCTCAAAGTGGTGAGTTCTACTTCATGGAGATGAACACCCGGTTACAAGTTGAGCACCCTGTCACGGAGATGATCACAGGACTGGATTTGGTGGAGTGGCAAATTAGAATAGCCGATGGTGAGGCTTTACCCTTAGAGCAAAAGAGTCTTTTGATCCAAGGCCACTCTATTGAGGCTCGTATTTACGCAGAAGATCCCTCCACTGGGTTCTTACCCTCGACGGGTCCTTTGTTAAAGATGATAACCCCCGAGGAGTCAATACACGTCAGAATCGATACGGGGGTGGGCACAGGAGATGTTGTCTCTCCTTACTACGATCCTATGATTGCAAAACTGATTGTGTGGGACGAGGACAGGACGCGAGCGATTGCGCAAATGCAACAAGCTTTGTCCCTGTTTCACGTACTCGGCGTGTCAAACAATATTCGGTTTTTAAGTAATATTCTTAGCAGCAAGTCTTTTACGAATGCTCAAATCTCGACCAATTTAATCCAGCACGAGGAGGCCAATTTATTTGAAAAAGCCAATGAACCGTCGCATTACTTTTTGGCTCTTGCCGCTGTATTGGAATGGTCTTTGTTGCCTGAGTCTGCGACGCTCGTTGGATTACAAAAAGGGTGGAGACTCAACTCATCTGCCCAAATGAGTTTTACTCTCAAAGGCAAAGAGTGGCTCAAATCAGTTCGCCTAACACTTAATGATGTTGGAATCCCTTCGTTCTTTGAAGTCGTAGGTGAGGGATCAGGGCACTCCATCTCTGAGCTTAAGAGGAGATTAGATGGGTTAAGTGTTGAGGTCGACGGCGTTTGGATGGGCGCACACGCACTTTCTCATAAAAACACCAGATATTTAGCCAATGATCAGGGTCGATGGAGCTACAGCTTGGTCACTTTGGCCGATCAAATAGAGTTAAAGGACTCTCACTCGGGTGAGCTCAGGGCACCCATGCCGGGCAAAGTTATCGTAGTCAACATCACACAAGGGCAGTTGGTAAAAAAAGGTGATGTGTTGATGGTGATGGAGGCGATGAAAATGGAGCATGCAATTACAGCCCCTAGAGACGGGGTGATTAAGTCGTGTTTTTGCAAGGTGGGAGACCAAATTCCAGAAAGCACGGATCTAATCGCGTTTGAATGAGGGATAGTTTTGACAGTGCCCCCATCTCATCAATATAGGCAGCTAGGACTCTTATCTTTTTGCAAGAATTGCACGCCCAACTCTTGAACCATTGGGTTTGTGAATAGCTGTGGAGATAAAGTCTCCGATATCTACCACTTCTTGTAAGCTAATTCCTGTATGTATGCCTAAACCCTCTAACAAGTAAAGCACATCCTCAGTTGCTACATTACCAGTTGCTCCTCGAGCGTAGGGGCAACCGCCAAGACCCGCAACCGAGGAGTGAAAAATTGCTACCCCTGTTTGAAGGGCTGCAAAAATATTAGCTAAAGATTGGCCGTAAGTATCATGGAAATGACCCGAGAACATGGAGGGTTGTGCAAATGAGAAAATACTCTCAAACACTTCTTGTACTTGGGCTGCAGTGCCCACTCCAATGGTATCGGCTATGTCGATTTCATCGCATCCGAGGTCCATCATTTGTTTGACCACTTGAACAACTTCTTTGCTAGAGACAGGGCCTTGGTAAGGGCACCCAAGTGCACATGAGATGCTTCCCCTGAGCCTTAAGCCGTCTCGCTTGGCGGCTTGAGCGACGGGGATATAGCGTTGTATAGATTCTTCAATAGAGCAATTGATATTTTTTTGAGCAAAAGCCTGGGTTGCAGCTGTAAAAATAACAACTTCACTTGATTGGCTTTTTAGGGCGCGGTCGTAGCCCTGCATGTTGGGAGTTAGGGCTGAGTAGACAGTGCCAGCCCTACGTTCAATACGCTGCATGAGGTCTTCGCTATTGGCCATTTGAGGTGTCCACTTTGGTGAGACAAAGGCGGCAGCCTCTATGTTTTGAAATCCAGCTTTTGAGAGCCTGTTGACCAAATCAATCTTAACTTCAAGGGGAACTGGTTCTTTCTCATTTTGTAATCCGTCTCTGGGACCGACCTCAACAATCTTGACTGATTTGGGTAAATTAAAAGATTTCATTGGAATTACTTTGTTTTCTCTAAAAAGGTTTTCATCCGTGCTTGCGCCTCAGTGCTGGTTCTAATCTCAGCGATGCGAGCGATGGTCTCATCTATGAGTTCATCCGATAATTCTAACGGGGCGATGTCCTGAATTAATTGCTTACATTTGGTGAGAGCTTGGGGGGCGTTGTTTAAGATGCTGTTGCACAGTTCAAGAACTTTTGCCTCAACCATTTCAGGTGTGCTTAGCTCGTGAACGAAACCTAGTTCATACGCTTTTTGGGCTGTAAAGGTCTCAGCCGTTAGGAAGTACCTTCTGCAGGCTTGTTCCCCAAGGGCTTTGATGACGTAGGGAGAGATGGTGGCGGGTAGCAACCCAAGTTTTGCCTCTGAGATACAAAACCGAACATTGCTGGAGGCGACCAAGATGTCGCACACTGCAGCAAGTCCGACCCCGCCTGCGTACACGTCTCCCTCAATCTTTGCAATAACTGGTTTGGAGCATTTGTATATCGTGTTGAGCATTTTCGCAAGCCGGCTGGAGTCTTTTACGTTTTCCTCATAAGTGAAAGAGACCATGCTTTTCATCCAATTTAGATCCGCACCCGCGCAAAAACTCTTACCCTTGCCTTGCAAAACAATCACTCTACATTTTTCGCTATTGTTCAGATGCTCAAAGACATCGGTTAGTTCTTGTAGTAACTCTTCATTAAAGGCGTTCCTGACCTCTGGTCTGTTTAACGTAACCCTAGAAATCACGTCGATTTCTACGAGCAAATGAGTGTGTGTTTTGGGTGAGGTCATAAAGTGGCTGTGGATTAGTTTGTTGACAATTTGTGGAAAAATTCCATTGACTGGCTTGTTTATTTTAACAATATCATCTTTTATGCATCGAAGGATCTTATTTAATTAATTATTTGGTATTCATGTCAAGAGATTCTTGTCTTGTTCGGAAGTTGAATAATAATGATTCTCATTTATAATAAGTTCTTAAATACTGCTATTTCATTAAATAAACTCAAAATCTCATTTGTATGCTTACCTTAGACCAGGCCATCGCAAATCAGAAGTACCGTATCGCGGAGCTCAATGCGATAGAGGGCTCATCGGTTGACCCGGAGCGCAAGCGACAACTCTTTGAGTTAGGCTTTATAAAGGGTGAGTCCGTAATTCTTTTAAGAAAAACAATGCCAGGATCTGACCCAATGGTTGTTCGAGTTGGGAACGCGACTTTCGCCCTCAGGAAAGTAGAAGCGATGTCAATTGGTGTTGAGCCAGATTAATCTTAGGTATTCGCCAACTCGCTTGTTAATAATAATAACGAGTCACTGCCTAGTTCAACTATGACAGACCAGATCATTCATTTTCACGCCCCAGGTGTCCTAGTGGCCATGGTTGGCAATCCCAATTGCGGTAAAACTGCGCTCTTTAACCGACTCACAGGGGGCAAACAACACGTAGCAAATTATGCAGGTGTGACAGTTGAGAGAAAAGAGGGCAAGCTTACACTCGAGAATAAAAAAACGATTCGTCTGCTGGATCTGCCGGGTACCTACAGCCTTTACCCACGCTCACCCGATGAGCGGGTAACTTGCGATGTATTGCGAGGTGTGGCGAGGGGAGAGAAAAAACCAGATCTTTTAATTTGCGTCATAGATGCCACCAATTTGAGAATGAGCCTTCGTTTTGTGTTGGCCATAAAGCGAACCGGTATAGCCTGCGTTGTGGCGCTTAATATGGTTGATGAAGCAAAAAGTCGAGGTGTCGAGATTGACCCTCAAAAACTCTCAGCAGAGCTGGGTTTGCCTGTCATACCCACTGTAGCAATTGCTAAAGGGGGGGACAACTTACTCAAAGACTGGTTGAACCAAACCTTTTCTAATCCCGTTAATCAACCCCTCCATGAGATTCATCCAAAACTCGCACTTGGCAATGAACGGGACGCTTTTAAAGACAAGGGCAACGATTCAACACAGTTAGAGATCATAGAGGCTGATCACGAAACAGTACAAAAAATACTCTCCAAATTGGACCTAGATCAGATTTTTTATCACACGGTGAGTGATCGATTGGACTCGGTTTTACTTCATCCAGCGTTGGGTCCACTCATCTTAGTCGTGATCCTTTTTGGTGTTTTTCAGGCTATGTTTTCTTGGTCAACCTATCCAATGGATTTGATCAAAGATTTAAATGAGTATCTAAAAGACCTAATCATCAATTCTTTTGCGCCTGGCTGGTTGACCAGCCTCATCGTTGACGGCGTGTTATCAGGGGCAATGGGAGTCATTACTTTTCTTCCTCAAATACTTGTGCTTTTTTTATTCATCCTTGTTTTGGAGGAGTCTGGATACTTACCTCGAGCCGCCTATTTGCTAGACAGACTCATGGGATCGGTGGGATTGTCGGGTAGGTCATTTATTCCCCTATTATCCAGTTTTGCTTGTGCTATTCCTGGGATCATGGCTATGCGTACGATTCCTAATATGAGAGATCGATACGTGACGATGCTAATTGCCCCCCTTATGACTTGCTCCGCCCGTTTGCCTGTTTACAGTCTCTTAATTGGAGCTTTCATTCCTCAAATAGTAGTGGGTGGATATTTTCAATTGCAGGGCTTAGTTATGTTCGCGCTTTACGTAGCAGGCATATTTGCTGCTCTATTAGTTGCCTATTGTTTAAAGATTCTCACCCGAACAGGTCGCCAAGTTCGCCCGCTGATGATGGAGCTGCCCCGCTATAGGTGGCCAAATCCTAGAAATATTTTCATAGGTTTAGTTCAAAGGGCTGTTATTTTTATCAAACGAGTAGGAGGAAATATTTTGTTACTGACCATACTAATTTGGTTTTTGGCAAGTTTTCCCCTGCCAGCGGTGGGCGAGAAAATTCAAATAGAGAACTCATTTGCAGGAATTCTTGGTGGCTACTTATCCGTGTTGCTTGGATCAATTGGTTTTAATTGGCAAATTTGTGTCTCTCTAATTCCAGGCATGGTGGCCAGGGAGGTTGCAATCAGTGCATTGGGTACGGTTTACTCTCTCACTGCCATGGGGGAGGACGGTATCTCTGCTGCTCTAGGCCCAATCATCAGCCAGCAATGGAGCCTGGCAACCGCGCTTTCTTTGCTTACTTGGTTTATATTTGCGCCTCAGTGTTTGTCAACCCTTGCTGTGCTTAAAAGAGAGAGTGGGGGGTGGAGGATCCCGCTAGTGGCTGTAACCTATCTTTTTGGTCTCGCTTACATATTTAGTTACTTGGTGTACAACTTAACACTGCAGATCAATAAATAATTAAACCTTGTGCCCAGGTTTTAGCCGCTTTTTGTTTTTTCAAAGAAAATTAAGGCGCACAATTTAGACTTTAAGCATAGATATTAAAAATCGTTACGATTAAAATATTAAAGTCACAAATTAAAAATAAATAGCAATTTCGTCCGTAGCCCAAAACTTAGATTTTCTAAAAAAATGAAACTGTCAATAAAAAATTGTTTGGTAACTTTCTTATATTTATTTGTAATCTTTAATACGAAAGCAGCTATGGCAATTGAAGAACCCAAGTATCAAGTGCTTTTAAAAGATAAAACCTTTGAAGTCCGAAAGTACGCGCCTTATCTCGTTGCAGAGACTACGGTTCAAGCTGATATGGATAAGGCATCTAACCAAGGTTTCAGACGAATAGCCGATTTTATTTTTGGTAACAATAAAATTTCTGATTCTGAGCAGGACTCTAGTAAAAACGGTTCAACGAAGATCGCCATGACCGCACCCGTTGTGACTGAGCCTTTGGCCTTGGTCCAAGATCCAATGGTCCACTCAAATGAGTGGCGTATATCCTTTGTTATGCCCAGCGAGTACAACGAAAAAACCTTGCCTAAACCCAATAACAAAGAAGTCGTTATCAAAAATGTGGCTGAAAAATATTACGCTGTTTTTAACTATACAGGTTTGAACGGAGCAGAAAAGGTGCAAGATAATTCAAACCTGCTTGTGAACTGGATTCAACAAAATAATTTCAAACCAATTGGAGCTCCCAAATTAGCACGGTATGACCCCCCTTGGACGCTCCCGATGTTTAGACGAAATGAGATTTTGATCGAAATAGAGCCGTATGATCCACCCAATAAGCCCAGTGCGGCGCTAGGGGTGGTGGTGGGGGTGGGGACTACAAATTAACCCCTCTTTTAAGGGCAACTTCAGGATACGTCTCAAACCGATGGTTTTAAAATTAACAAACAATTAATGATTTATCTTTTTTACTAAATATGCTGACGTTGGTATCTCGTTATTTGAATAAAAAAATTATCCTATCAGCGCTATCTTGTTCCCTTTTTTTTGGCTCACTAGCTCAAACTTCAAACCCTCCCGTTGCAAAGCCAGACAACGGGCAAACAGCAAAAACAAAAGTGATTGTTATGGTCTGGGACGGATTGCGTCCCGATTCAATCTCTCAGATAGACACACCTAATTTATTTCAGCTTCGCAAAATGGGTGTGAACTTCGCAGATCATCACTCCACCTACCCGACGTTAACAATGATGAATGCCTCATCTTTAGCCTCGGGAGCATCTCCGAGAAAATCGGGCTTCTTCGGTAATACTTTTTGGACGCCTCCCCCAGGACCTGTTGGTAAGAATACTTTAGGTGAGGAGCAAAGTTATAGGGATCCTGTTTTTACTGAGAATTTTTCTGTATTAAAAACCCTTAACTCTTATTTCGACGACGAGTTGATATTGATTCAGTCTTTATTTAAAACCGCTCAAAAAGCTGGCCTGGTGACCGCTGTCGTTGGGAAATCGGGGCCTACTTTTTTGCAAGACCTCAGCAGCGGAGGATATTTCTTAGATGAAAATACTGCCTTACCGCTCTCCTTTGCGCATGAGCTTCAAAAAGCAAAGATTGCCTTGCCGGCCAACTCTGCTCAAGAATTTCCAGCCGGAACGCTTAAATTAGAAGAAAAGAACGGATCCCCTACCGAGCGAGATGAGTACATAACTTTTTCACTAACTGAGTACGGAGAGACTTTGTTTTCCAGGGACGCAAGTGATTCTTCGCAAGGGGCTGGCGAGGACAAGGCTAATAAATACATGATGCATGTATTTACGAGCTACATACTACCCAAAAAGAAGCCTGATCTATCTGTAATTTGGTTTCGTACCCCAGACTTTGCGCAGCACGGTTACGGTGTTGGCTCAGCCAATCACCATAAAGCTCTGAAATCCATGGACACACGCTTAGGCGAGTTAAGACAAGCTTTGCTTGAGCAGCACCTCTCCCAAGACACCAATATAGTTGTTGTGTCTGATCATGGGCACAGCACCGTCTCAGGTCCCACATCTCTTTTCCCCCTTCTGTCCATAATTCCTTCCACTAAAGTGGAGAAGGGGATATCAGACGCTAAGGTCGGTAAACCCGACTTTTTCAATGGATTTTCTTTCTCCGGTGACGTGAGGTCTGCTGATTTGTTGACTTACGCTGGATTTAAAGCGTTTGATGGCCAAGGTTGCTTAACCTCACCTATGGCAGGCATCAAGAGTGATATGTCAACCGTTTACACTGTTAAGGTCGATATTTCAGGTGAACTCTGCGGTACACCCAACACCAAATACATGGCAATTAGTGCCAATCTACCCAATCCAGTAGCCTCTTTCAAAGTACCCAAAGAGCTACCCGAACATGCAGTGATTGTTGCTGCCAACGGAGGATCAGATTACTTCTACGTTCCAGACCATGATGAGGTAACAGTCAAGGCAATGGTTAGATTTTTACAAAGCAGAGAAGAATTTGGAGCAATATTTGTTGATTCGAGATACGGCGATTTACCAGGTACATTTTCTTTGGATATGGTTAATCTAGAAAACACTCGCCGAAAAGATCATGGTCAACCTGACGTTGTTGCTAGCTTTGATTGGGATATCAATCAACGGGTACAAGGAATGCTGGGCATAGAGTATGAGAGTTTTTTAGGGCAAAGGGGCATGCACGGCAGCTTTAGTCCTATGGATGTTCACAATACATTGGTGTTCTATGGACCATCTTTTGGATCTGGCCAAGTGGTCTCTCACCCCTCCGGCAACGTGGATGTTGCGCCAACAGTAGCCTACTTGTTGGGCCTAAGTATGGGGCAGTCGGAGGGAAGGATACTCAATGAAGGCCTTTTAAAGCCGGCGTCCACGGAGCTTGTAAAAGTCAAACAAACAATCATAACGCCCACCAAGAGTGCGACGGAGTTGAAATTTAAATCTCCCGTTGATCCCTCTGGCAATACACCCTATCTCAAACATCCAAGGGGTATCTTCTCGATTAATTTGGTGCTTAAAGATGTTGTCATCGGAGATAAAAATTATAGGTATTTAGATTACGCAAAAGCTTTTAGATATTGATTAGTCATTTTTCGTTAAAATTGAAACATGATCAAATCATTTGAGTCTTTTCTTTTAGGTCTGCTGCTAGGTGCATTCTTTACGGTAGCGATAGGTTTTGGATTTTACAATTGGTCCACTGATCAAAAAGGAAATGCAAAGTTAGAGAAAGAATCAAACCGTGCAGTTATCAACTCCCTAGCAGCGGTTTGCGTTGAGAGATTCAAGAACGATCCAAAATATTCTGCTAATTTGTCACGGCTAAAAGCGGTTGATAAATTCTCCCTAGGGGACTTTATGGAGATTGGGGGATGGAGTAAATTTAGCACGTCCGAGCATTTTGAATTAGAAATATCCAACCTTTGTGCAAAGATCATTCTCTCTCAGGTCCCGTGAGCCCGTGCAAACGGTGATTTGAATCACTGGAACACTGATCTATCTTAAATTTAACACTAATTTACTCTTTGCGAGGGGATTTGACAATTTTAGGGTTAATTAACAGTTAAGATCCATTGAATAATTTATTTCTACCATTCGATGAATATTAACTCCCTAAACAAGCATGTCGTAATAATCACTGGCGGGAATTCTGGTATCGGCCGTGTTACTGCGCTTGAGCTTGCTAAGAATGGAGCTCACGTATTTATTGCATGTCGATCGGCCGAAAAAGCGCAAGGCGTCATTGATGACTTTAACAATTTTCCCATGATAGGGAAAATCGAACATCTCTCTTTGGATCTTTCAGATTTTGATTCAATACGAGCTTGTACAAAAGCTTTTCTTGCTAGGGATTTACCTCTTCATATCTTGATAAATAATGCGGGCGTAGCAGGCATGAAGGGTCAAACTGAGCAAGGGTTTGAACTCACCATGGGCATTAACCACATTGGTCATTTCCTGTTAACACAGGAACTGTTGCCCGCTCTCATCAAGAGCGCTCCTTCCAGGATAGTTAATGTGGCCAGTAGGGCTCATTTTTATGCAAAGGGCATTGACTTTGAAAATGTTTCCAAACCGACGCAGTCTAAATTTGGTATTAAAGAATACTGTGAATCAAAACTTGCGAATATTTTATTTACTAGAGAATTATCCAAAAGGCTAAAAGGAACCGGCGTTAGCTCCTACGCTGTCCACCCTGGGGTGGTGGCTTCGGATTTGTGGCGTTACGTTTTTGCGCCGCTTAGAGTAATCATGAAATTATTTATGGTCTCAAATCAAAGAGGTGCAATGACCAGCCTTTACTGCGCAACCTCAGTTAGAACAGCATTTGAGAGTGGTAACTACTACGACGTTTGCCGCTCCAAAAAACCCAGTGCACTTGCTTTAGATACTGCCCTTGCAGCCGATTTGTGGGACAAAAGCGAGCAATGGATTAAGGCGTAAAAAAAGGGGCTGCTCCAATTAATGAAGCAGCCCTTGTAGATGCTGATAACTTATAGGTTCTTTAGTTTTTCTTTTATTTGATCATCATTCATTGTTAGCAATTGGGCACCTTTTTCAGGTTCTAGCAATTTGAGTGATAAAAGCATCGAAATTGCGTGCTCTTTTGTATTTTTGGAGTCTTGGTTTTCTTGCATGCTTTCACCAAAGAGTAAAACCATCAGAGTTTTACCAACAATGTTCATCAAAATACCAAAAAGTATCAACCCGAAAAACATGGTGAAGGATGCGATCACCCGACCACCGAATGTGACTGGGAACATATCTCCGTACCCTGTGGTTGTCAGCGTCACAATACACCACCACATCGTTGCGGGAATTGAGGTATAGAAATGTTTGTCTGCAGGTATGGCATTTCCTCCGACAGGGTCAACAGGAGCAAACACTGCTGCCTCAGGGGGGGACCCTTCAGGAAGTGGATGGATTTTTAACTCAGCGTCCAAGGCGGCTTGCCCTATTGCCATATTTTCCGGTGAGTAAAGGTCTCCCTCAACAAAGAACATCAAACTGCTTGAGATCATAATGACTGAGAACAGGGCAATGAAATAGATTCTTAAATTGGTGACCAGTGGGTTGCTTGATTTAATCTTACTGGATAATTGTTGCAACGCTATCTTGGCCATTTTTAGCACACGAAGCACTCGAACAACTCTG
>Ga0164296_1003647_pt1 | contig 14430 bp, 9 predicted proteins | sample GEODES057metaG_FD_113533 | JGI IMG/M metagenome (GOLD analysis project Ga0164296, IMG submission 113533) | Dystrophic lake water microbial communities from Trout Bog Lake, Wisconsin, USA - GEODES057 metaG | ecosystem: Environmental > Aquatic > Freshwater > Lake | place: USA: Trout Bog Lake... | reverse complement strand
TCAACACCCAAAAGGTCGATGTCCTGCTGCCGGAGGGCGAACTCGAAGCTCGCCGCGCCGCCTGGACCGCCCCGGAACTGCTCAACAAAACCCCGTGGGAAGAAATCTACCGCTCGATGATCGGCCAGCAAGGCGCCGGCGCTTGCCTCGAACCCGCCACCCTCTACCTCAACATCCTGGAAACCCGCGGCGAAAGCCGGGATAACCACTAAAGGAGAGGCTACGCATGCGCCTCAAAGGGAAAACCGCCTTCGTCACCGCCGCCGCCCAAGGCATCGGCCGGGCGACGGCGCTCGCCTTCGCCGCCGAAGGCGCGCAGGTCATCGCCACCGACGTCAACGCGGCCAAACTGGCGGAAATCGAAGGCCGCGGCATCCGCACCCTGGTGCTCGATGTCCGCGACAGCGCCGCCGTGAAAGCTGCCGCCCAACCGGTGGATATCCTGTTCAACTGCGCCGGCTTCGTCCACCAGGGCTCTGTGCTGGAAGCCAATGAGGCCGAGTGGGATTTCGCCTTCGATCTGAACGTGAAATCCATGTTCCGCACCCTCTCCGCATTCCTGCCCGCCATGCTGGCAGCCGGCGGCGGCGCGGTGATCAACATGGCCTCCGTCGCCTCCTCGGTGAAAGGCGTGCCCAACCGCTTCATCTACGGCGCCTCCAAAGCCGCCGTGGTCGGGCTGACCAAATCAGTCGCCGCCGATTTCGCTGTCCAGGGCATTCGCTGCAACTGCATCTGCCCCGGCACGGTGCAATCGCCCAGCCTCGATGACCGCATCGCCACCAACGCCGCCGCCGCCGGCTCGCTTGCCGCCGCCCGCGCTGCCTTCGTGGCCCGCCAACCGCTCGGCCGCCTTGGCCGCCCGGAAGAAATCGCCGCCCTGGCCGTCTACCTCGCCAGTGACGAGGCCCAGTTTGTCACCGGCCAGGCCTTGGTTATAGACGGTGGCATCTCGCTTTAATTCTGTTTGAGGAAACCGAGTATGAAGTTGGTTCGTTATGGCGCCGTGGGCGCCGAAAAGCCGGGGATCATGGACGCCGACGGCGTGCTGCGCGACCTCACCGATATCGTCCGCGATATCGACGCCAGCACCCTCTCGCCCGCCGGCCTGGCGAAAATCGCCGGTGTAGACCCGAAAACCCTGCCCAAAGTGTTCGGCACCCCGCGCATCGGCCCGTGCATCGCCCGCCCGCTGAACTTCGTCTGCATCGGCCTGAACTACGCTGACCACGCCGCCGAAACCGGCGCCACCCCGCCGACCGAACCCATCATCTTCCTCAAATCCCTCGGCGCCTTCCAAGGCCCGAACGACGACGTCGTCATCCCCAAAGGCTCCACCAAGCCGGATTGGGAAGTCGAACTCGGCATCGTCATCGGCACCAAAGCCAAATACGTCTCCGAAGCCGACGCCATGAACCACGTCGCCGGCTACTGCGTCGTCAACGATGTCTCGGAACGCAACTTCCAAACCGAACGCGGCGGCACCTGGGACAAAGGCAAGGGCTGCGACACTTTCGGCCCCACCGGCCCCTGGATGGTGACGAAAGACGAAGTTCCCGATCCGCAAAACCTCGCCATGTGGCTCGATGTTGACGGCGTGCGCATGCAAACCGGCAACACCAAAACGATGATCTTCAACGTCGTGCAGATCGTCTCCTATGTCAGCCACTTCATCACCCTGCACCCCGGCGACATCATCGCCACCGGCACGCCACCCGGCGTCGGCATGGGCAAAAAGCCGGAGCCGATCTGGCTGAAAGCCGGCAACGTCATGACGCTCGGCATCGACAGCCTGGGCGAACAGCGGCAGAACGTGCTGGCAGATTGAAGGAAGGCCAGGGGGCGCTGCCCCCTGGACCCCCGCCAGGGCCGAGCCCTGGACGTCAAAAATATGGGTTTGGGGAAGCAGGGGGTGAGGTGATGGTTGAAACCGTACCTAACCCCCTGCTTCTCCAAAGCCCTAAAAGTATTGGGTCAAGGGGCCGCTGCCCGTCGTGCCGAAGGCGCGATCCCCGCGCGACGCGGGGTCCAGGGGCAGCGCCCCTGGCCTTGCTTATATTTGCCTCCACCGCGATCCGCCTCGCGTTGTCCCACGCCATCGGCCTGGGGATAGACGAAAGCTACATGGTCGCCGCCGGCCGCGTGATGCGGCTCGGCTATTTCGACCACCCGCCGCTCGCCTGGTGGCTTTCCTCTGGCATCGCCCATCTGGCCGGCTCCGAGGCCGCCTGGGTGGTGCGCCTGCCCTTCATCCTGCTATTCGCGCTGTCCACCTGGCTGATGTATCGCTTAACGGCCACGCTATATGGCCAGCGCGCGGCGCTCTGGGCGGCTTTGGCGTTCAATCTCTCCCCGGTTTTCGGCCTCAGCTCTGCCAGTTGGGTGCTGCCGGATGGCCCTTTGATCTGCGCCCTGCTCGGCATGGCGCTCTGCCTCGTGCAAGGCCCCGCTTCGCGTTGGTGGCTCGGCGCCGGTCTGTGCGCCGGCCTCGCAATGCTATCGAAATACACTGCCGTTTTGCCCATCGCCGGCATGCTGGTGTTTTTCGTCACCACCCAACCCCGCCAACTCGCCCGCCCGCATCCCTGGCTCGCCGTCCTCGTCGCGCTGCTGGTGTTTTCCCCGGTCCTGATCTGGAACGCGCAAAACGGCTGGATCAGCTTCGCCTTCCAAGGCGGCCGCGCCGGCGGCGCCCGCCTCAATCTTCTCGGCCCGCTCACGGCATTAGGCGGCGAGGCTTTGTTCGTCCTGCCCTGGATCTGGCTGCCGATGATGGCCGCCCTGATTGCCGCCTTGCGTCGAGGCCCCGCCGATCAACCCGGCTGGCTGCTCTCCTGCCTCGCACTCGGCCCCATCGCGCTGTTCGCCGTGCTGGCATTGGCCTCGCCCAGGATTTTGTTCCACTGGGCCGCCCCCGGCTACCTTTTCCTGTTCCCGCTGCTCGGAAACTGGCTCGCCGCCCGCACCCCACGCCGCACCGCCTGGGCCACCGCTGCCCTGCTCGGCACCGTCATCCTCGCCGCCATCACCGTCGTGCGCCTCAACCCCTGGCCACTCCGCAACGACCCCGGCCTGCAAGCCTTGGACTGGACCCCGCTCCGCGACGTCCTCGCCAACCGCGGCCTGCTCAACCAGCCCATCGCCGCGCCCAACTGGTCCGATACCGGCAAGCTGGACTACGCCCTCGGCGGCCACCCCATCGTGCTCTGCCTCAACCCGGACGCCCGCCAATACCTGTTCGCCGCCGCCCCGGTCCCCGGGCAAGACATCCTCATCATCGCCCCGCGCCAGTCCGAAGCCCGCATCCGCGCGGACTACGCCGCCAGCTTCGCCAGCATCGAGGCCCTGCCGCCGGCCCTGGTCGATCTACCCGGCCGGCCGCAAGTCCCCTTCGGCCTTTATCTCGGCCACCGCCTCATTTCGCCGCCAACGCCGCGTTGAGCTTGTCGCGATCCAGCTCGCCTTCCCACCACGCCACCACAATCGTCGCCACGCCATTGCCGGTGATATTCACCAACGCCCGGCATTCGGACATGAACTTGTCGATCCCCAGCACGATCGCCATCCCCGGCACCAGCCGCGGGTCCACCGCCGCCAACGTCGCCGCCAGCGTGATAAACCCCGCCCCGGTCACCCCGGTCGCGCCTTTGGAGGTCAGCATCGCCACCCCCAAAATGGTCAACTGCTGCTCGATCGACAAATCCACCCCCAGCGCCTGGGCAATGAACAACGTCGCCATCGTCATGTAGATGTTGGTGCCGTCGAGGTTGAACGAATACCCGGTCGGCACCACCAGCCCGACGATGGTGCGCGGGCAACCCGCCGCCTCCAGCTTGGCCATCAACTGCGGCAGCGCGCTTTCGGACGAACTCGTGCCCAGCACAATCAGCAGCTCATCTTTGATGTAGCCAAGGAAGCGGAAAATATTGAACCCGACGATCCGGCCAATAATCCCCAGCACCACCACCACGAACAGCACGGATGTCAGGTAGAACAACCCGATCAGCCCGGCCAGATTGCCCAAGGCAGACGGCCCGAACCGCCCAACCGTAAACGCCATTGCCCCAAACGCCCCGAACGGCGCCGCGCGCATCACAATCCCGATCACCCCGAACATGCCGAAGGCAATCTCATCAATCGCCCCGCGCAGCACCTTCGCCCGGTCCCCTGCGGCCAGCAAAGCAAAGCCGAACAAAATCGCGAACAGCAACACCTGCAAAATATCGCCGCGCGCAAACGCACCGACCACGCTATCGGGGATAATGTTCAGCACGAAATCGACCGATTTCGTCTTCGCCGCCTGATCGACAAAGCTCGCCACCGCGCCCGCATTGGCGCCTGCGGACGAAAACCCCAGGCCGGGATGCGCCACATTGCCGATCACCATGCCAATGGCGAGCGCGAAGGTGGACACAATCTCGAAATACACCAGCGCCTTAATGCCCACCCGGCCAACCCGGCTGGCATCCTGGATATGCGCGATACCCGAAACCACGGTGCAAAAAATGATCGGCGCAATCACCATCCGGATCAGCTTCACAAACCCGTCGCCCAACGCCTTGATCCAGTCATTGGTGGCAAAATGCGGCCACACAATGCCGATCACCGCGCCCAGCACGATGGCAAACAGCACCTGCACATACAGCACCTTGGTCCAAGACTTCTTCACGCCCGCTTTGTCCGACATGGCACGTCGCTCCAGAATTTCCGCTGATGTGCCGTAACTTGTCGTTGAGCTCAAGCAGGATCTGCGATTTCAATCCGATAGGCGGATTGCAGACTGTAATAGACGCTATTCGCGACAAAACGATATAAAAAATATCGAATAAATATCGGCTATAGGAGGCAAAACATGAGTATAAAGCTGTTCTTTTTTTAAACAAAAAACCGAAAAAACGTCACTCATACTTGCCCCACGGCGTACACCAACCGGTGGGGTACGCCATAGGTCAGGGCGTCCAAAAGTTTTTTTGCTTCTTTGTTTGCAAACAAAGAAGACCTTCCTCAAGCCAAAGTCGCCAACAAACCCGCCAGCAACCGCGCCCGCGGCACCAGGCTATCGAGCATGATATGCTCTTCCAACGTGTGCATCGCCGCCCCGGCCACGCCGAGGCCGTCGAGGGTGGCCACGCCCATCGCCCCGGTAAAGTTGCCGTCAGACCCGCCGCCACTGCTCTGATGGGTGATGTCGAACCCCAGGCTGCGCGCCAGCCCGCGCGCATGCTCGTACAGCGCCATCGTCTTGCCGTCCGGCTCCCACACCGGTCGCGTCACCCCGCGCGTCACCTTAAACGCGGTGTCGTTGCTCAGCGCCCGCCGCGCCAGCATCGCCGCTACGCCACGGTCGAGATCCTCCTGCTTTTTCGCCATGCTCAGCGCCTCACCGGTGCAGGTGGTGGTAACGCAGTTCACCCAACTGCCGCCATTGATCACGCCCACGCTGAACGTGCAGTCCGCCGTCGTCATATCTTCGATTTCGATCAACTGGCGGGCCATTTCCCGGATGGCGCTGCGGCCATCGCCCGGGCGGGCGCCGGCATGGCTCGGCCGACCGGTGGCTTCCAGGTTGAAGCGCGCAATCGCATAGCGCCCGGTCACCACCCCGCCATCCGGTCGCGCCGGCTCCGGCACCAGCACATATTTATGCCGCGCCGCTTCGGCCTCGATCAGGTCACGCGTGCTTGGGCTGCCGATCTCCTCGTCCGATGTCAGCAGCACCGTCACCGGCAGCCGGGTGGCAATGCCGGCCCGGGCCAGTTGGCGGATGGCCTCCAGGGCAATGAAGTTGCCACCCTTCATGTCGCAAATCCCCGGCCCGTAGCAGCGCTCGCCCTCGCGGCGCCACGGCAGCTTCGCCAGCGTGCCGAGCGGGTGCACGGTGTCCATGTGCCCCATCACCAAAATCCCCGGCCCGGCGCCCGCATGCGGGAAGGTGGCGCGCACGCAATCGCCCAACCCCATCCGCCCGGCAATCCGCTCAATCCGCGCCCCGGCCAACACCAGGTCCCGGCTGGCCAGATCCATCATCCGCCCCACTGCGGCGGCATCAAAGGTGGGTGATTCGCACTCCACCCAAGGCCGCAGCCCGGCCAGCATCGTGTCAACGTCGAAGGGCAGGGCGGTCAGGTCCATGGCAGCAACTCCTGTGTTCGGCCGAAACCGTCGCAAGCCGCCGCTGCGCCGTCAATCACCCGTTTTGAAGCCGGCGGGAACTTTGCTAAACTGCGGGTACAGGAGGAACTTCATGACCAAGATCATCACCCGCCGCAGCCTCGTTGCCGCCACCGCCGGCCTGCTCGCCGCGCCCGCCATCGTCCGCGCGGCGGACAGCTTCAAGCTGCGCTGCTCGCTCGATACCGCCCCCAGCCACATGCGCGGCCAAAGCATGGAAGCCTATCTGAAGGCGCTGGAAGCCGGCTCCGGCGGCCGGATCAAAACCGAAATCTTCCATGCCGGCGCCCTGTTCAAAGATGCCAACGTCACCAAAGCGATGGTGCAAGGTCAGGTGGAAATGGCCGCGCCTGGCACCTGGGTGCTCACCGGCTTCATCGCCGATTGCGACTTCGTCAACCTGCCCGCCCTGTTCGGCCAGCCGCTGCCGATGGTGCGCCGCGCGATTGACGGTAAAACCGGCCAACACATCAACGACCAGCTGCGCACCAAGCTGAAACTGCGCGTGCTCGGCCCGTGGCTGGAACTCGGCATGCAGCATTGGTACTCCTCCACCAAGCCGCTGCACGCCTATGCGGACATCAAGGGCATGAAGGTGCGCAACGCCGGCGGCGCCGCGATGGCCTGGCGCACCCGCTTCTTCGATGCCATCCCCAACACCACCGCGTGGCCGGATGTGCCGTTGGCCCTGTCGCAAGGCACGTTCGATGGCGTGATCTCCACCAATGAAAGCTGCTCCAGCGCGCAGCTTTGGGAAGCCGGGTTGAAATACGCCCTGCTCGATCACCAGAACCTGAATTGCTACGTGCCGCTGATCTCCGAGGCGTTCTACGCCAGCCTGCCGGCCGATCTGCAAAAGCTGGTGCTGGATACCTGGGCCGCGCATATCGGTGACTACCGGGTGAATATGGGTCACGCTCAGGAAGCGGCGCTGAACACGCTGAAAACCCACAACGTCGCGGTCACCGAGATCAGCGACGCTGAAATCGCCGCCGTGCGCGCCAAAATGATGCCGGATCAGGATAAGCTGGTCAAAGAACTGAAACTCTCGGCCGATCTGCCGAAACTGCTCGCCGCTGATCTCGGCGCCGCCTAACCCGGCTGCCCCCCTGGCGCCAATCCCCGGCGCCAGGGAACGCCCCCCGTGATTGTTCCCTGGGGTCGCCCCCCCCCCCTTGGATCGCAACTCTGGATCGCCCCGGTGATCGAAGTGCCCCCGATCACACTACCCAGGGTGGCATTGCCGCGCCATCGGCGGGCGAATAAGTGATTTTTTGTATTAAAATACACATCTCATTTACTTTTATGTTACGCTTGGCTGATTTCGTGGCTGAGTCTGGAGTTGGTGGTTGCACCGAAACATGCTCAAACATGTGAAACTGTAACGGCAATTTGGTTGTGGCTTTCATAGCGATGTGGTCCATTAATAGTCGACTGGCCGGGCATAACCTCGGACCAGCACCAAAAACATGAGGCACGCATCCGTGGTGGGCCGCACCATGCTCAAACTTCTGCCTGCATGCCGTGCGCAAGCGCATCGTTTGATGTCGCGGTCGCCACGATGAGCGAGGCCACCGCGCTCCCTGAAGCCGCGCCAGCGGGAACCGCCTCAGCCGGCGCATCGGCGCCCTCCGAACCGCTTGGCCTCTGGGCGCGGTTCGTCGATGGCATCCGCTTGCAACATCTGCTTTTCGTCGCCCTCACGCTGGTCGCCGCCATCCCGGTGCTGACGCTGGATATCTGGGAATCGCAGGCCTCGTTCCAGCGCGAAGTGGAATCGGTGCGCGAACGCCATTTGCTGGTCGCCCGCAACCTTACCTCGACCCTCTCCCGCTATGTCGTCGATCTCAATGCGGCCTTTCAGATCGCCTTCGCCTCCGGCAACCTTAACCCCAACACGCCCGGCCTGCCGGCGCTGCTGGATTCGCTGGATTTCGTCCATGTCTGCGTGCTGGCGCCGGATGGCACGGTGGAAGCCCTGCTGCCGGTGCAGAAAGCGCCAGAAATCGCCGCCCTCCCGCCGCGCCTGATCGCCGATCTGCAAGCCCTGGCCGCCAATCAGCGCCCCGGCGCCGATAGCCAGCCCATCCTCAGCGGCCTCAAGCGAGACCCGAACGGCCGTCCCTCGTTTTATCTGGTCAAGCGCCTCGCCAATAACCGGCTGGCGGTCGGCGAAATTACCACCGATTATCTCGTCCGTCTGCAATCCGTCATTGCCTTCGGCGAACGCGGCCACGCCGTGCTGGTCGATGCCGCCGGCCTGACGATCGCCCATCCATTCAAGGATTGGGCGGCCCGCATGCAGGATCTGTCCGGCGTGTCCACCGTCAAGCTGATGATGGCGCGGCAGACCGGGGTTGATACGTTCTTCTCCCCCGCCTTCAAGGACGACATGATCGCCGGCTACTCCTTCGTGCCGGAAAGCGGCTGGGGCGTGATGGTGCCGCAACCGCTCAGCGAGCTCAAACGCCGGGCGCGGGAAATTGACTGGGTGGCCTGGGTGGTCGGCGGCGTCGCGCTGGCCATCGCCTCCGTGCTCTCCCTGCTCATCGCCCGCTTCCTCGCCAGCCCGGTCCGCCGCGTCGCGACCACGGCCGATGCCATCCTCGCCGGCAACAGCCAGGCCAAGGTGCCGGATTTCGTTGGCCTCGTGCCGCAGGAAATCCGCCGCCTCGGCCGCGCCTTCAACACCATGGTCGATGGTCTGCAACGCCGGAACGCCCAAACCCGGGAAGCGCTGAAGCAGGCGGAAATCTCCAACAACGTCAAATCGCAGTTCCTGGCCAATATGAGCCACGAAATCCGCACCCCGCTGAACGGCATGCTGGGCATGGTGGAATTGCTGCGCCAAACCGAGTTGAACCCGCAGCAATCCGCCTACACCGATACCGTCACCCGCTCCGGCGCCGCCTTGCTCGGCCTGATTAACGATATTCTGGACCTGTCGAAGATCGAAGCCGGCAAGCTGGAACTGGAACACAGCACCTTCGCCCTCGACGATCTCGTCCAACAGGCCGCCGCCCTCTTCCAGGAACCCGCCCGCGCCAAAGGGCTCGCCTTCACCGTCAGCGTGCCACCCGCCTTGCACCTCAGCCTGGTCGGGGATGCCCATCGCCTCCGGCAGGTGCTGGTCAACCTGCTGGACAATGCGGTGAAATTCACCGAGCGCGGCGCGATCGACCTCAGCGTCACCTTGTCGGAAGATCGCGGCAACGCCGTGGTGCTCAAATTCGATATTAGCGACACCGGCATCGGCGTCCCGCCGGCCCGGCAGGCCAGCATTTTCGATCCGTTCAGCCAGGGCGATGGCTCCATCACCCGTGCCTTCGGCGGCACCGGCCTTGGCCTGTCCATCGCCCGGCAGATCTGCGCCCTGATGGGCGGCAATATCGGCATGCGCCATGGCGCCACCGATGGTTCGGTGTTCTGGTTCACCGTCACCCTGCGCAAAGACGCTGCCAGCGCCCCGACCGCCCGCACCGCCAGCGCCCCACCGCGCGCCATATCGCCTACCGGTGCCGCCGTCCGCGCTTTGCTGGTGGAAGACAACGCCGTCAACATGGAGGTTGGCCGCGGCCTGCTGCAAAGCCTCGGCTGCGTCGTCACCACCGCCAATGACGGCCAGGAAGCGGTGGAGAAATTCCGCCCGGGCAGTTTCGATCTGGTGCTGATGGATCTCCAAATGCCCCGGATGGATGGCTTCGCCGCCACCGCCGCCATTCGCGACATCCAACGCAAAATCGGCGACACCACGCCCATCCTCGCTTTGTCCGCCCACGCCTTGCCCGGGGACAAAGCCAAAAGCCTCTCCGCCGGCTTTGATGACCACATCACCAAGCCCGTCACCCGTGCCGTCCTCGCCGATGCGCTCGCCAATTTCGTGCAAACCCCGCGCAACGCCGCCGCCACCGCCACCGAGGAAACCGCGGTCATCGACCTGACGGCGATTGACCGCCTGCGGGAGATCGAAGCCGCCGGCAATGACGGGCTGGTGCAACGTGTGCTGCAACAATTCCTCGTCGATGGGGAAAATCTGGTCAACGAACTCGCCCGCGCCGTCGCTGCCAGCCAGCATGACCAGGCCCGGCAAACCGCCCACACGCTGAAATCCAGCAGCGCCTATCTCGGCGCGGACCGCCTGCGCACCTGCTGTGTCCGCATGGAGGAAGCCGCCGCCAACGCCGATAGCGCCACCCAAAACGGCCTGATCGGCACCTTGCGGGTGGAATATGTCCGCGCCTCAACCACGCTGGCGACCCTGGTCACCCCGACGGACGCCTGATACGGAAGCCTGATCTAGCCCCGCAAAACCCCCGCCATCGCCGCCACCTCGGCACTGGCCGGAAACACCTGCGCCAGCGCGGCGGGCGAAAGCCCCATATGCCCCGCCAACACCGCCTTGGTCAGGCTGCGCAAATCGGCCGTCGGGGCCAGGTCGCGGTTCTCCAGCAACTTCTCGCGCGCCAGACCGGGCCAGGTCGCCCGCACCTTGCCGCCAGACACCGCGCCCCCGAGCGCAAACGCCACCGTCGCCGTGCCGTGGTCCGTGCCGCCGGTGCCGTTGATCGCCACCGTGCGACCGAACTCGGTCAGCACCAGCACCACCGTCTGTCCCCAGGCCGCGCCCAGCCCGTCCTTCAATCCCAGCAATCCGCCATCCAGCGCCCGCAGCGCCCCGGCCAATCGCGGCGCCTGCGCGGCATGGGTGTCCCAACCGCCGATTTCCAGCGCCGCAATGCGCGGCCCCTTGGCATCGGCCAGCAACTTCCCCGCCGAATTCGCCAAGGCGGCAAAGGCATAGCGGTTCTTCGCCGGCTCCGTGCCCGCCAGCACCGCGTCGGAAAACCCCCGATCGCGCAGCCCTTCCGCCACCGCCGGCCCGGTCAGCGCATCGGCCCGATGCATGGCGGCGATCTGCGCGTACAAGCTCGGCGCCGGATGCTGCGCCGTCGCCGGCAACCAGGTGCCAACGCTCGCCGGCCCGCGCAGCAGCAACGGTAACGCCGTGCCCACCGCCATCGCCATCTCGTTCCCCGCGGCATGCCGTCCAGCCAGCGCGCCCACCACCCGGTTCAACCACCCGCTGGTCAGCCGCGCCCCGGCCAGATGCTCCGGCCCGCCATCCTCCAGATTGTCCTGCGCCTCAAAATGGCTGCGGCTGCGCGTCGCCCCGGCAATGGCATGCACCAGCAGCGCCTCATTGGCCTGATACAACCCGTGCAGCCCGGCCAAAGCCGGATGCAGCCCATAAAACCCGCCCAGATCCAGCAGCCCGTCCGGCTGCCCCGGCCCGACCGGCGCCAACGCCCCGCGCTGTGCCGCCAGATCCGGATCGCCATAAGGTGCCACCGCCGCCAACCCATCCAGCGCCCCGCGCAGCAACACCACCACCAGCCGCTTCTCGGTCGCCGCCGCCGCTAGCGCCAGCGACGCCCGGCCGAGGCTCACCGCCCCGCCCAACCCCAGCAACGCCGCCCGCCGGCTGATCAATGTTCCGCTCATCGCCGTTGAAACTCCGGTGCCGTCAGCAACAAGGTCAGCGCCGTGCGCCGATCCCCGGCCCGACGAATGCTGTCCGCCGCCGCCGCCGGCAGCAACCCGCCCAGCGTCTGCTCCGCCACCACGGCGGCATCAACCGCGCCGCCAACCTTGCCGGTCACGCCATAGGCCCAGTCAATCCGCCGCAACAACGCCTCCGGCGCCGCCCAGTCCGCCGCGGTATCGCCCCAGCCATTGGGTAACGGGGCGGACATATAAGGCTGCCCCATCCCCCCCATCGCGCCGCGTAAATCAGGCCGCTTGTCCGCCGGCAAATCCAGCGCCCGCAACACCGCCACCATATACTCCATCGGCGTGCGCAATTTCGTCAGCGGCACCCACGCGCCCGGCAAATCCACCACCGCCAGCGCCGCCGCCTTCAAATCCCCGTCCGTGTCGCGCAACACCTGTGTGATCCGCGCCACATCCGCCTCCGCCGGCACATCGGCCACGAAATGCCGCACCAGCTTGGTCGCCAGATGTCGCAACGTCGCCGGATGCCGCGCCAGCCACCCTAGCAGGGCCACGCCGCCGCTTTCCCCCACGCCGCAAGCTTGCCCCAATACCATCTGCCCGCCGGGCTGGTGCGTATTCGGCCGGAACATGTAGCCCACCGGCTCTTCGACATAGCGGATTGACCAGCCCGTCAGCACATTGGCAAACGCCGTCACATCCTGCTGCGTGTAGCCAGATTGCGGCGTCACTGTATGCAGCTCCAGGCATTCGCGCGCCAGATTCTCGTTCAACCCCCGCCGCGTCCGCCGTCCCGCCGGGCTATCCGGCCCGACCGACTGCGCATTGTCCAGATACATCAGCATCGCCGGATGCTGCATCACCGCCAGCAGCATGTCGCTGAACCGCCCGGTCACATGCGGTCGAATCGCCTCGCGCACATAGGCATGCGCCACGCCGATCACCTGCGCCCGCCGCAGACTGATGGTGAAATGGTTGGCCCAAAACCACACCAGCCGCTCCCGAAACGGCGCATCCGTGGTCAACAGCACATCAATCGCCGTCGCCGCATCGGCCGCCAGTACCGCGCGCGCCGCCTCCAGCTTGCCCGTCTTCGCCGCCTGGTCCTGCCGCAGCGCGCGCAGCCCCTCGGCCACGCTGGCCCCAGGCCGCGCCAAGGCGGGGTCCGGCCCCGCCAACTGCGCCGCGAGCCAGCCACGCGGATCGTCCGGCGCCGCCTGTGCCCCTTTCGCCCCAAAGCCAAATCGGATCACGGCATGCCGTGCACGGATGTCCATGCCTCCTTCTACCACGCGCCGTTACAAAAAATGAGTCGCGATACGCAGCCATGCGCGTCATTTTCGACAGACGGCTTGCAAATCGGCGCGCCGACAGGCATGTGAGCGCCCAATCTGACCCGCATTGGCGGGTGATGCTGCTCGACCCGCACGCTCTTGTCCGCTCGACCGCTTTGGTTCGCTCGCGCGGCGAACCGCTATGGAGGCTACTGTGTCCGCTAACCCGCTCGCCCTCATCCGTAATATTGGCATTACCGCGCATATCGATGCCGGCAAAACCACGACCACAGAACGCATCCTGTATTACACCGGCATGTCGCACCGCATCGGTGAAGTCCATGACGGCAACACCACCACCGACTATATGGATCAGGAACGCGAGCGCGGCATCACCATCACCTCGGCGGCCGTGACCTGCGAGTGGAAAGACCACCGCATCAACATCATCGACACCCCCGGCCATATCGACTTCAACATCGAAGTGAACCGCTCGCTGCGCGTGCTCGATGGCGCCGTGTTCATCATCGAAGGTGTGGCTGGCGTGCAGCCGCAGTCGGAAACCAACTGGCGCCTCGCGGACCGCTACAACGTCCCGCGCATCATCTTCATCAACAAGCTCGATCGCACCGGCGCCGATTTCTATCGCGCCTTCGACACGCTGAAGGAAAAGCTCGACATCATTGCGCTGCCCCTGCAGCTGCCAATCGGTGAAGAAGACAAGTTCATCGGCGTCATCGATCTGATCGAGATGAAGGCCATCATTTGGGAAGGCGGCGAGCTCGGCGCGAAATTCCACGATGAGCCGATCCCGGCCGAACTGGCCGACAAGGCCGCCGAATACCGTCAGCTCCTGCTCGATACCGCGCTGAGCGTCGATGACGCCGGCATGGAAGAATATTTCGAGAAGGGTGACGTCGAAATCGCCACCCTCAAGCGCGCCATCAAAACCGGCACGATCTCGGGCGCCTTCCGCCCGGTGCTGTGCGGCACCGCCTTCAAAAACAAGGGCGTGCAGCCCTTACTCGACGCGGTGCTGGACTACCTGCCGAGCCCGATCGACGTCCCCGGCATCGCGGTGGCCGCCGAAGAAGGCCAGGAAGAAACCGATCTGACCGGCCGTCGCCGTATCGCCGCAGACCCGACCGCGCCGTTCTCCGGTCTCGCCTTCAAGATCATCAACGACAAATACGGCACCCTGACCTTCGTGCGTGTCTATTCCGGCACCTTGAAGACCGGCGACACCGTTCTGAACACCACCCGTGAGGGCAAGGAACGCGTCGGCCGCATGTTCCAGATGCACGCCGACAAGCGTGCGGAAATCAAGGAAGTGCACGCGGGCGACATCGCTGCCTTCGTCGGCCTGAAAGACACCGGCACCGGCGACACGCTCGCCAGCGCCGAGGATCCGGTGGTGCTGGAACGCATGGCCTTCCCGGTCCCCGTCATCGACATTTCCGTCGAGCCGAAAACG